>PDWJ01001163.1_pt1 | contig 61630 bp, 53 predicted proteins | sample 1430881 | NCBI WGS metagenome assembly PDWJ01 (sample SAMN01162460, study PRJNA174530) | Oral metagenome, whole genome shotgun sequencing project. | biome: Marine environment; feature: Marine mammal; material: Swab sample of the gingival sulcus; isolation source: swab sample of gingival sulcus... | reverse complement strand
AAAGAAAGAAATCAACGGAATAGAAATCGATTAACTTTGATAAAACTGGGCATTTTTCGATTGAAATACCTGTACACTTTTTAATTGAAATTTACATTTGAAAGCAATTGCTTTAGATAAGCCTTCGTGTTGAGCTATTCCTTGCAGAATCCATGACAAGATATAGTCCTTTTCAATCTGCTGATCCCGCACACCAAATTCACGAGCCTTGTTTTGTATTTCTCCTGGTTTAATCATGTGTAAATGGCAGATTTAATGGTTTCAATTTCTAAATTCTGTTGAATACTCCAACGACTAATCATTTTTCCTGATTTTGGTAGTTCAGTATCTAGTATAACGTAAGAAGCTGTCTTCAATTTATTCAGCTTTGGAATAATATCTGTTTCTATTTCAAGTGTTTCCAGCAAGAAACCGAGTCGTTTGATTACTGCTTGTGACTTAAACCTTTCAGCATATTCCAAAAGCTTGTTGAATTTTATTTTGTCTTTTGATGTATAAATCGCTCTGGCTATTTCTACAATGCCACCTGCGTAATCGGGTTTAAACAGGCAGTCAATAAATGTCTTTTCTAAATCAGAGCAGAGAACTTTATTAAAGCTGTCAACCCATATCTTTTTCGCTCCGAAAAAGTGCTTTTCATTGTGATAAATGAATTGAAAACCAACGTCTTTTATTTTAATTGAAGGGCGAATTTGTTTTGCAACAACTATTTGCTCTTTTAAAGAGGGTTGAGTAATTAAATTGTGAATCTGCAAAGCAGAGTAATAGCCGATGTAGTGATCAGCTCCTTTTACCAAATATCCAGCGATAAGGTGCCAATCAGGCATAAAGGATTGAGGGTCTTTTTCAAAAGGGATGATGTAGTATAACCCTTTTTTTAGTCGCATAAGCAGCCCTCTTTTAACCATATCGCTTAAAAGTTCTTTTAAAGCACTATCACTTGATTGAGGTAGTGCTTTCGTAGCATCTGTATAAGTAAAACAGTTCTGATCTAATTGATTAAAGTATGTCAATACTCGATTAGACTGAGTTGAAATGTTTTTTGTTCTCATAGTTTAAAGGTCAGCTTTTAACTAATTACAATGATACGAACAATAAAATTTAAACAATGTTTTGTCGCTAAAAAGCCAGTTTAAATCTGTCTAATACGATATGAAACATAATTTATCCTACCAATCTTTGAGTGGGGAGGAAGTGAAAGCTCTTTTGCTGCGGAGGAACGGAGCAGGAAATGCGCTTGAATGTGCGGCTGGGGGCTCCCTGCTAAACTTTTTCTTCCAGTAGTGGAACGTGGATAGGGGAATGCTGTGATTGGAACAGAATGCTTTGATGGATAATCCGGACACGCGCTGCTCCTCAATTAGTGAGCTAAACCTTTCTTGTTTTTGCATGTGATTTTTGCAGCAAAAGATACAGGCTCAAATAAGCGCAGGAAACACGTGCAAGGCCGGAGGCTTACAAATAAGGCAAAAGGGGTGCAGAACCGCAGGATATTAGTCAGAAAGTGGCATTTCGAAATTCAGAATACGGGAACGGAAGCGTATTCCGGAAAGCTCCCCGAGCTCGTTTCGGGAGGCCTGAAGCTTCATCTCGGAGCCGATAAGCCGGTTAATCCCCTGCAGTCCGCTATGTGCAAGTTCAAACCAGGTGATTTGCAGGGCATGGTCCTCCATCACCGTGGATATTTCGACATCGGCAAGTTGAGACAGCGAAAAACTGCGCAGATGGATGGAGGTCCTCGGAATACTCAAGGGGGCAATACGGTCTCTGACCAAAGGCTGCTGCTTAAGTGGATCGCTAAGCTTCAGAAGGGCGAGTTGTAGCGGCCGTTCTTCGATCGACAAAGGCATTTCGGGTTTCGGGCCGATCACCGGAAGAGCCGATGGGGCCGCAGGTGAAGCTGGAGGCGTTATGGTTTTGGTTGAGTGTGAAACTCCTGGTGGGGCTCCGGACAGAACCACAGGAGGGGCTCCGGACGAAACTGCAGGAGCTGTGGGCAAAGCCGGAAATGGACCTGCAGATGAAGCCCCGGACAGAACCACAGGAGGGGCTCCGGACGAAGCTGCAGGCGTTATGGTTTTGGTTGAGCGTGAAACTCCTGGTGGGACTCCGGACAGAACCGCGGGAGGGACTCCGGACGAAGCTGCAGGAGCTGTGGGCGAAGCCGGAAGTGGACCTGCAAATGAAGATGCAGGCTGTCCTGCTCTGTTTCCCTGCAAGGCCCCCAGCCGGGCAATACCGTAGGGTTTTTTTACCTTAAAAGCCCTTTCGCTTTCATGGGCTGAAGGGGAGACCAAAAGCAACAGGCTATCAGATCGGGCCCGATCCACTTCCCCGACCAAACCCATCCCCCTGTTGTCCTCCAGGACCATGGCTTCGCCCCTCTCCTTTATCGGTGAAGGCAGGCGTAACAAACCTAAAACCAGGGCCACGAGCGCGGCAGTGGAACTGATACCGATCCAAAGCATTCTCCCGGGCATTCTTTGTTTTCGCTTCAGGCCCTGTTTATCGGGACAAATCACCGCTTCTACAGGCAGTTTCGTTTGTTGCCATTGCGCCCATTCACGCGCCAGACGGGGGTTCCCGCTTTGCAAGTGCTCATGGGCAGCTTCCTGCCAATGGTCCAGATCTCCTTCGATCCGGGCAATGGAAAACATATCGAAGTTAGTCCAATCCGGTTTTTCTCCCGCTTCGGGCAGCTTTTTCTTCAGAACACGCCGATCACCAAAGCTTAGCTGTTCAGGTTCCAGGTAAAACAGATCTGTGCATTCCCCGCCGGGTTCACAATCGGGGTTGCGTTCCAGAAATAAACGAAGCGCTTCCTCCCCTTCCGACGAAAGCCTGCCCTCCATGCGATCGAGTAAATAAGCCTCGTAATTATTCCTGTCGATTTTCATTAAATAAGCTTTTCAATTTGGCCGATGTAGGCACGTAAACCAACCCTTGCCCTGTAGATATAAACCTTTACCTGCGATTCCGACAGCCCGGTAATCTCTGAAATCTCCCGATAGGAATAGCCCTCATAATCGCGAAGCCTTACAACGGCCTGTTGGTCTTCGGGAAGCCTCGAAACCGCCCCTTCGAGTAGTTCGGACAAATCACTGTATTGCTCGCTGTGGGAAGGCTCCGGCACACAATCACTGAGGCTGAACCGCCGTTCCTTTCTGATAAGATCGATCATGGCATGATAGGCTGTTGTAAACAAATAACTCTTCACCCGTTCTCCGGAGACATCCTCCAGCTTAAGCCAGAGTTTTTCGAAGGTATCCTGGACAATGTCCCGGGCCAGATCCTCAACCTTCAGGTTCCTGACCAGGAATCTGAACAAAGCATCGGCATAAACATCTACTGCCTTGTTGTATTCACTAACAGTCATTTATTCCACAATCACGCACCAGTAAGACGCACAGGGGGAACGAAAGTTACAGCTTAGCCAAACGTTTTTTGCATTTTCCTAACCATAAGGACTCTCAGATTATTATCTTTGACCGAACGGTCAACCATAAATCCACGCATGCCACGGACCCGGGAACAATTTGAAGAAATCAGAGAAAACAGGCGAAAGCAAATCCTGGATGCTGCCCTGGAAACCTTTGCTTCGGAAGGTTATGCCCACAGTTCCATCGCAGACATTGCAAACGAAGCCGAGATATCGAAGGGCTTGATATATAATTACTTCGAAAGCAAGGAAGACTTGCTGATAAGGCTTATTGAAAAGGGGATAGAGGAAGTTATGCACTTGGCCGGTCCCGAAAAGAAAGGAATTCTGACCGCCGCCGAATTTGAGCAATTCGTAACTAAAATCTTCTCCGAAATGCTCAGCAATACCAAGTTTTGGGTTTTCTATATTTCGGTGATCCTTCAGCCCAAGGTGCGCGAAAAACTAAAGGGCAAACCCTTCAAGAACATCCGTGAACACTTTGGCCCCATGCTGTTCAATTTCTTTGTTGACCAGGGCTTTGAGGACCCCTATCTGGAAATGCTGAGTTTTTCGGCTATGATAGAGGGCTTTGGGGTCCTGCTCGTTTACGCCTATCCAGACGACAAGCTCCCCAGGGAACTGATCCGAAAATTCGAAACCAGACTGATTAAACAGTTTATAAAATGAAACCAAGCAGCCAAGTAATTGCAAGCCTCCTCCTGACAGCCTTCCTCCTTCCTGCAATGGCCCAGGAACCCTCGGCCCGGGAAATTGTAAAGACTGCTGATGAAAACCTCAACGGCGAAAAGACAGCCATCAGCAGCCTAAGCATGACCATCGTCAGGCCTGGCTGGGAACGCAGCATAGAAATGAAGAACTGGACCAGCGGCCGGGATTTCGCGCTGACGCTGATCACAGCTCCTGCCAGGGACAAGGGCCAGTCCTTCCTGAAAAGACAAAATGAAATGTGGAATTGGAACCCACGTATTGGGCGGCTGATCAAGCTGCCTCCATCCATGATGTCGCAGGGCTGGATGGGATCGGACTATACCAACGACGACATCCTGAAAGAATCCTCGGTAGTGGATGACTACCATCATGAACTCATCGGCGAAGAGCTGCTTGAGGGCCGCCCTTGTTACAAGATCCGGATGGTGGCCAAAGCCGATGCGGATGTGATCTGGGGGTCCCAAATCCGCTGGATCGACAAAAAAAACTTCGTGCTGCTAAAATCGGAATTGTACGACGAAGACGACTATCTGATGAGGACGGAACTCAGCAAAAAAATCAAACGCATTGACGGACGCCTTATTCCCACCAGAATTGAACTCATCCCGGCCGAGGAAGAAGGACACATGACCATTCTTGAGATCAAAGAAGCAAAATTCAACAGCCCGATTAAAGAGGGCTTTTTCTCCCAGCAAAACATGAAACGTCTACATTAATTAATAGAATAGAATATTCTTATTATGTGTAACTTAAAACTTGCATGGCGAAATCTGTGGAGAAACAGGCGGCGAACCCTGATCACCTCGGCCTCTATTTTCTTTGCCGTGCTTTTTGCCCTCTTTCTTCGATCGCTTCAATTGGGGACCTATAACCACATGTTTCAGAATGCGATAGAATCCTATTCGGGTTACATACAGATCCAACAAACCGATTTCTTTGACGAAAAGGTGGTCGACAATACCTTCGCCCCTGCTGCAGACCTGGAATCAAAGCTGCTGGTCGATGAAAACATCCTGGCCACCATTCCCCGTTTTGAGTCCTTTGGTCTGGCTTCCTGTGGATCCAAAACCAAGGGTGTACTGGTCATGGGAATTGATCCCGAAAAAGAACAATACCTGTCGAAGGTGAGCAAGAGGAAGGTGCGCTTTCACCTCGACGAAAAGGCTGTCTCAAGCATGCAAAAGGACCCGGCCATTCCTGAGGAGGTTCGGGTGCTACTGCCCCTTTTTGAAGGCAGTGCCTACAGTTCCTCTGCCAGACTGCAGCTCGACCTCGACATTGATGACAAGAATGCCAAAACGCTTATGCCCCTGATCGAAAACTATTGCAGCTATGAAAACGGCGATATCCGAATGGGGGAAAAGGGCGCGTGGCTGGGCAATAAACTGGCGGGCTATCTCGAACTGGGCATCGGTGATACCATCGTCATCCTGGGCCAGGGCTACCATGCCTCAACAGCCGCCGGGAAATACCCCGTTAGAGGCATCGTTAAACTGCCTATGCCCGACCTTGACAATAAGATTGTTTACCTGCCACTGGACATCTGTCAGCAACTCTACAACGCAGGTAACAGACTAACTTCCCTGGCACTGACTGTTCACAAGAAGGATGATAAATCCCTTGCCTCCACAATGGAACGGATTGCCCCCCTTCTGGATGAGAACCAACGACAACTCGAATGGAAGGAGATGAACGAACTCATAATAGCACAAATGGATGCCGATAACAAGGGCGGAATGATTATGATTGCCATTCTATATCTGGTCATTGCCTTTGGCATCTTTGGCACTGTACTAATGCTCACGGCCGAGCGAAAGAGGGAATTTGGTGTACTCGTGGCCATTGGCATGCAGAAAAAGAAACTGGCATCAATCATAAGTCTGGAGCTGTTATTGGTTGGGCTGCTGGGCATTCTGAGCGGTTCGCTGGTAGCCCTGGGGCTTATTTTATACGGGGTAGAGCATCCCCTGATTTTCAGAGGCGAGCTTGCGAAAGTATTTGAAGACTATGGCCTTGAACCCTTCTTGGTCTTTCAGGGCATTGACCTGTACTTCCTCTGGCAAATGGGCATTGTAGCAATTATGGTGCTGATTGCCATCGCTTACCCCCTGAAAAAAATAGTTGGAATGAATGTCGTCCATGCACTCAGAGCCTAAAACCTGCACTATGATTACTAAAACAGCCTGGAAAAACGTATGGCGCAACCGCTTGCGAAGCCTGGTGGTGATTGCTTCGGTAAGCATCGGTGTCTTCGGAGGCGTTTTCTCTGTTGCCGTGATGAACGGCGCCATAGAACAACGGGTGGGAGCTGCAATTAACAGGGAAATCTCCCACATCCACATCAACGACCCCGCATTCAGGGACAACTACGACCCAAAATTGGTCCTTCCCTCCGCTGAGGAGCTGGCCAAAAACCTTGCCGCCCTTGAGGGCGTGAGAGCCATCACTGGCCGAAACATTATTAGCGGTATGGCAAATACGGCAAGAAAAAGCACAGGGGTTCAAATCCTTGGGGTGGATCCTGAAAAGGAAAAAGAGGTGTTCAAACTTCATGAAACCACCATCCCCGGTACCGGGAACTTTTTTGAAAGCAAAAGCCGACACAAACTGGCCTACATTGGGGAGGAGCTGGCCAAAGACTTAAACATCATCCGTTACATCATCGATGAAAACACCCTCGACAGTCTGAAGGAGAAGGGCATTCCCGAAGAAGTCCTGGTTAAACTTGAACCCTATCTGGGGCGGCGCTTTAAAAGCGAAACGGCCTTTAAAAAGGAAATGAAACAGGTTCTGACAAGCAGCGAGTCAAAGAAATACGGCAGGCATATCCGGGCTGCAGCCTGGTCGTTCCGCAAACGGTCGAGGCTCACGCTTACCTTTTTGGACAAGGATCAGATTCAAACCGGCGGAGTATTTCGAATTGCCGGTATCTACAACATCCGAAACAGTATATTTGAGATGAGCCAGATCATGGTTCGCAACGAAGACCTGGCCGAGCTTACCGGAATGTCGACCAGCGATCTGCACCAATTGGTTGTAGCCCTCGACGACACCGAAAAAACCGAAGAAATAACCGAGGCGATCAAGGCCCTCTATCCCGATCTGGAAGTGATGCATTGGAAAGAAATCCAGCCCGACCTGGCCATGATGACCGACCTTATGCAGCAATTCTATGCCATATTGATGATGATCATCCTGGCTGCACTGGCCTTTGGCATCGTTAACACAATGCTGATGATAGTCCTGGAACGCACCCGGGAACTGGGGATGCTCGGCGCCATTGGGATGAATAAAAAGCGAGTATTTGGCATGATCATGCTCGAATCGGTCTTTCTGGCGATTGTGGGTGGAATCATCGGGATGCTCATCAGCAGCCTTGTGATTGCCATCAGCTCGCGGCGTGGCATTCACTTAAATTCTTACCAGGATGGCTTTGAAGCCATGGGCATTACCTCCGATATCTATCCCCACATCAACGGAAGCTTCTTTATTGTGGTCAGCATCCTGATTGTCCTGACCGGCATCCTCTCCTCTGTTTACCCGGCATTAAAAGCCCTGAAACTCAATCCTGCAGAAGCCCTCCGAAGCGAATAATCACTTTTATCCGATAAACAGCATGAAAGTTCTCAATATTAAGAATGTAGAAAAGGTATACAGGAGTTCCGACCTGGAAGTTCGCGCGATAAACAATGTATCGCTCTCCTTCGAGAAAGGAGAATTTGCCGCCATCGTCGGGCCCTCGGGTTCAGGGAAAACCACCCTTCTCAATATGATAGGAGGCCTCGATCGCCCTACAAGCGGAGAAATCCTGGTTAATGATACAAACCTGGCCAGGCTGAAATCGTCTGCACTGATCGATTTCCGAATGAAACACATCGGCTTTGTATTCCAGTCCTACAACCTCATTCCGGTGCTCACTGCACGCGAAAATGTGGAGTTTATTATGAATCTGCAGAAAAGAAGCCGGAAAGAAAGGGACCGGCGCAGTGAAGAATTGCTAAAGGCTGTGGGTCTGGGTGAGCGCATGGACAGCAAGCCTTCCAAATTGTCGGGCGGACAACAACAGCGGGTGGCTGTAGCCAGAGCCCTGGCTTCCAAACCAAGGTTTGTACTGGCTGATGAACCTACGGCCAACCTCGACTCAAAATCGACAGAAACCCTTCTGGACATTATGGAAGAGCTGAACCGTGAAGAGGACATTACCTTCATTTTTTCGACCCATGATGTACGGGTCGTAAAGAAAGCAAGACGGGTCATCACCCTGGAAGATGGCATGGTCATTTCCGATGAAAAAAAGGACAGCGAAAACAAATAGAGGCCTTCATCTGCATGGATTTAGCCTGCTGATACTGCTGGCACTTGTACCCGGAGCCCGGCTCAGAGCCCAGGAGAAATTCAGCCTGGATGGCTACCTCTCCGATATGCAATCGGTGTATCACCTGCCCCCGGCATGGCTCTGGGGAAACAGTCTTCATACCCGTTTAAACCTGCAGTACATCCCCTCCGATTGGTTCTCAGCTTCGCTGCAGGCCAGAAGCAGGATACTCACCGGCAAAGTTTTCACCAGCTTCCCTGGCTACGCCGAAGCATTGGACGGGGATCCGGGCGCAATCGATATGAGCCTGGTCAGCAATGGCCCTTTGGGAGCGAATGCCGGCTATGCACTAACAAGCCAGATCGACAGGCTCTGGCTTCGATTTAGTTTTGGAGCGCTCGAAATTACAGCCGGCCGGCAGCGAATCAACTGGGGACAGACCTTTGTCTGGAATCCCAATGACATTTTCAATGCCTATTCCTACTTCGAGGTCGACTATCCGGAGCGCCCCGGGAGCGATGCAATTCGCCTTCAGTACTATACGGGCTCTGCCTCAACCGTAGAACTGGCTGCCAAAGTCGACAGTGCCGGCGACATGACCGCGGCAGGCTACTATCGCTTCAACGCGGCAGGTTATGACATCCAGCTCTTCGGAGGACTCTATCGTAGCAAAGATCTGGTGCTTGGAACGGGCTGGAGTGGCAGTTTAGGGCCCACAGCCTTTCGCGGAGAGATGAGTTACTTCCGCGATCTGGATCATTTTGCAGATACAAGCGGCTGTCTTATGGTATCGGCAGGACTCGATTATCGCTTTTCTTTCTCCCTTTACCTGCAGCTGGAGGTCCTGCGATCGGGCTTCGCAAAAGATATGCATGTATTCAGCATTATGCAACTCTATGGTGCAAACATGGATGTGAAAAGCCTCGGCTTTACCCCATGGACCTTCTTCTGCAGCCTGTCCTACCCCCTCACTCCCCTGCTGAACAGTGGCTTTGCGGCCATCTACTATCCCCGTTGGAAAGGGGTCTTTCTGGGACCCAGTTTCGACCTTTCCCTGAACAATAACCTCGACCTTTCCCTCGTCACCCAGTATTTCTCTGCAGCCTTCGATTTTCCGGGTACTACGAGCCAAAGAGAAAACAATCTGTTCGCATTTCTGCGCTTAAAGTGGAGTTTCTAGCCATTAATCATCGCTTAAAGGCCCTTAACCAAATTGTGAAGAACCTTTCTAAGAATGGAGGCATTATTAAGCCATATTGCTGCCTCTTGTGGTCACCTATTGATCAGCCATGAAAAAAGCACCAGCTTACAAGCCAGCTTCCGGAAAAAAAGCAAGGCCTTCACGGGCCACCAGGCCTATTGTACTGGTGACAGAAGACGAGGAGATGAATTTCATGATTCTGAAAGCCATCTTACACAAGGACGACGCACAGGTCCTCCGGGCCCGGGATGGCCTGGAAGCTGTGGAAATCACGAAACGCATTCCTCATAAAATCGACCTTATCCTCATGGACCTGAACCTGCCCATCCTGGATGGCTATGAGGCCATGCGTCGGATTAAGAAAAACCATCCCGGCATCCCCATCATTGCCCAAACCGCCTATACCTTTGACAACGACGAGAGGCGATGCCTGGCTGCAGGATTCAATGGCTATCTGAGCAAACCCATTAAGGACCACAAGCTGCAACGCCTGATGAACGACAATCTGCAATGAGAGCTCTGATCCAACGAATTAGCAAAGCATCGCTCACCATCAATGGAGAAGCAGGCCCGGAAATTGGGCCTGGACTGCTCGTTCTGCTCGGCATTGAAGCAGCCGACAATACAACAGACATCGAATGGTTAAGTGCCAAGATCTGCAGGCTGCGCATATTCGATGACGAACAGGGTATTATGAATAAATCCCTTGCGGACATCGATGGAGAAATCATGATCGTGAGCCAGTTCACCCTCCATGCCAGCACCCGAAAGGGAAACCGTCCTTCATATATACATGCCGCCAGGCCGCAGATTGCTATTCCCCTTTACGAAGAGTTCATTGCCAAGATGAAACAGGAGCTTGGAAAACCCGTGGCAACAGGCAAATTTGGGGCAAATATGCAGATTAGCCTGATCAACGACGGCCCGGTAACCATCTGGATCGACACTAAAAACAAAAGCTAATGCAAATTGCCGAAGCACAAAAAGCAGTGGATGAATGGATTCATCGCTATGGCGTACGCTATTTCAACGAGCTCACCAACATGGCCATCCTGACTGAAGAACTTGGAGAGGTGGCGCGGATCATCGCCAGACGCTATGGCGAACAATCATCAAAGGGAGAAGACGAGAGCATTGAGGCGCTGGCCGATGAGCTTGCCGACACCCTCTTTGTACTCATCTGTCTGGCCAACCAGACCGGCATTGACCTCCAAACGGCCTTCGAAAAGAATCTGAGGAAAAAAACGGCCCGTGATTTTGACCGTCATCAACAAAATGATAAATTGAACGGTTGAAGTCCGTTCTCATGAAAAACCCAAACGATTTTGATCTTCACGTCGATCCGCAGGCTGTAGCCCAAACGATTGAAGAAATCCGGTCGAAACTCCCTTCTGTAGAGGATAAGGAACTGCTCAAACGCATTTTTAGCCTGATCGACCTGACCTCCCTCAGCGAAAAAGACAACTTAGTGAATGTCGCCGCCCTCTGTGAAAAGGTCAATGTTCTTGAAGAAGAATTTCCCGGCGTGCCGCTTGTGGCTGCCATATGCGTCTATCCGGAAATGGTAGGCGTCGTGAAAGAACATCTCGAGCATCCACTCGTGAGTATTGCTTCGGTTGGAGGCGGCTTCCCTTCCTCCCAGACCTTTACCAATATCAAGGTCATGGAAATTGAACAGGCCATTCAACAGGGGGCCGAAGAAATTGACATCGTATTGCCGATTGGAAAGTTCCTGATGGGCGATGAGGAATATGTATCTCACGAAATAAGGCTTATCAAGGAAAGGATCGGAGCCCACCATCTGAAAGTGATCCTGGAAACAGGTAGCCTGCAAAATCTGGAGTTGATCAGAAAAGCGGGCTTCCTGGCCATAGGTGCCGGGGCCGACTTTATCAAAACCTCAACCGGAAAAATTGCTGTCGGTGCAAGCCCCGAAGCCATGGTCGTCATGTGCCAGGTTATTAAAGACTATTACAATAAAACAGGCCAACGTATCGGAATCAAGCCTGCGGGGGGAATATCGAGCGCCCAGGATGCCATACTCTATCACCAAATTGTCGCAACAATACTCGGCGATGATTGGTTAAACAGTGAACGCTTCAGAATAGGTGCAAGTCGTCTGGCAAATGACCTACTGTCGTATATTTTTGACAAAGGGCCCGATTTTTTTTACTTCTGACCATGCAGGTTAAAATAATTTGCCCTATAATTGTAGTATCAAAAACGACGTTCTAGTACATACAATATAGCGGTTCGATACTACATTCCATTCTCATAGAGACGGGTTGAATTCCATGGCTTTTTTTCTTCAATATCGAACCGCTTTTTTTTGTGCCTAATCGAACTACTCTCCAAGCCTATATCTCAGATAATCAAGCATTAAAGGAATGTCTTCCGGATTAACGCCATTCCGAAGCAAGAGCGATTTGTCCTCTTCCATGGTCTTCACAAAGTCCTTCATTTCGAAATCCGGTCCGCAAAGACTCTTTACGTAAAACTCAATCGCATCCCGCTTATTTCCCAGGGACCATTGCAGGTGGCCATAATTGATATAGTCGTAATGCCCGGGATTGCCCTCCAGCACCTTGTTGTAGTACCGAGAGGCCTTCTGCAGCTCCCCTCCGGCAAAATAACACCAGGCAATGGGTCGAAGAATGCCGGGATTGCCCGGATCCATGTATTCAATTTTAAAATAATGCTTTAGCGCTGTGTCGTAATTCCCAAGCTTCAGATGACAGAAACCAGTGAGCGAAGCCACCTGCCTGTCGTCGGGAAATTCCCCCAGGGCCCGTTCATAGACCTCCAGAGCCTTCTCAAAATCCTGTAGCTGGCGGTAACACCTTCCGAGGTTTTTGAGCGTCCAAAGGTTCTGGTTTCCACTTAACGCAATACGGTTATAATAGTCTACTGCTGCTTCGTAATGGCCTTCCCGCTGATAACAAAAGGCCAGCTTTCCCAAAAGCTCGGTATCGCCCGGCTGCTGCTCGAGTTGAAGACTGAAAATCTCCCTGGCCTCTGCAAAGTGATCTTTCTCAAAAAGGAACTCCCCGATGTTTCTCAGCACCGGGCCATCGCCTATAGTCTCCCGAAAGATCTCGGAGTGGTGAAGATCCATCTTGCTCCCAAAAACATCCTCAAACTCATTCTTAAAGGAGGAAATCTTAAAGAAACGGTAAAGATCCTGAATGTATTGAATATAAACAGTTCTCTCGACGTACCCACTGGATGTCAATTGCTCATCGGCAATCATTTCCTTCATTCCTTCAAGTTCCATCAGAAAGGCCCCTGAAAGCATCTTCTTCTGCTCTGCCGGCAGGTACTGAAGGTTGAAAATAAAGCTGTATTTATCGCTGTTGCAAAGAAAGGGCGTCTTCGTCAGGCCCCCGATAAAGAGATCCGGATCAAAATCCTCGCTGCGTTTAGCATAGATTTCGTCCAGGTCGGGATTCCCAGCGTGGAAGGGTACAAGCCAATTGGTCAGTTCATTGAAAAAGGGAAACTGCTTCAGGTGGGCAAAGGTGGTCATGTAAACATCCGAGCCCTCCATCTGTAGCTTCATGAATTCATCCACCTTCTTATACAGCTCGTCGGACTCGCTGAACATCGACTCCCAGTCGGGGTTCCGACCCTCCTCAATATTTTCGAGTATGTCCTCGAGTTTCAGCTTGTCTTCTAACTTGGGCTGCATTTTGGCCATCTCGGGCATCAGGTCCTCCTGCAGCTTACGTCCAATCTCCAGGGTATCCCTGGTCCGTATCATCTGCAGGGCAATTCTTTCAAACACCTCTTCCAGATTCAGCTCCTCTTTTAAGGCCCGAAGCCGGTGAAGAATGCCCGGATAAAAGCGCAACCTAAGATCGTAGCGATAGAGCAGAATCACAAGGGCAACCATGGCCCTGGCCGAGACCTCCGGATCCTCCTCTTCTGCGAAATCGAGCAGGCGGTGCAGCTTTTCTTCATCCCAGTAGCGGAGTCCCGACAATAAGATGGCACTCACAAAAAGGGCCTTCTCGTCCCAGCTGAATTCCCGGCAGCTAAGGAGAGAAGCACAGAGGCTGTTTTCGGCCTCATTGTACTGGTTGCTCAACCAAAGGTGCCTGAAGATACTGGCCGAAAGCTTGCGGCGACGCTCATCTGTTGCTGAAGGAGAAATCTGCTGTTCATCAAGCATCTCATCAAGCTCCCTTTTGAAGGAAAGGTCGTCGATGGTCTCAATCACCCGCTTTCCGGTCAGGGCCTGTTGCTGATCGACCTCACGCTTAAGAATGTAGGTGTGCCAGCCCGAATGCTTTTCCAAAAGATGGTCCCTGACCCTGTCAGACAATTCAAGTATCGATACAAGTAAACGATTATATACCCTTTCTCTTTCAGGGTCTTGTACGTCTTCAAGCATATACTTTAGCATTTGCTCGTAGGTGTGAGCCAGGTGCTCCTGTTGAATAAAAAAATCGCTGAAAGCCGATTCAGAAACCAGGCCATTCAGCACATCAAGGGCATCCTTGATCTTCCGCGCAGTCACCAGTCGCAGAAGGTGTTCATAGCGGTTTCTTATCTGCTGGACATTAATCATGCCATGTGTTTTGTAGTAAACGACCAAATATCAAGCCACGAAAGGAAAACCGACAGAATGGCAGCTATTTTTGTAGCTTTGATTGAACACAAGTTACGCCATAGAAATGAGAATCGCACATATTGCCATCTGGACCCGCGACCTGGAAAGAGCCAGGGAATTCTATTGCCACTATTTTGGAATGAAGGCAAATAAAAAATACCATAATCCTAAGAAGTGCTTCAGTTCCTACTTCGGGCTTGCAGAAAAACATGATTCTGGCATATATTCAGTCATTTAGAAGAATATATGAACAGCTAAATGCAAACATGATTATCCTATCATCGGATGAAGCTTGCTTTTTAAGCAAAAATTATACATCATTCGTCTGTAGCACATCATCTACTGCGTCAGCTGCAACTTGCAGTATTCCTATACAGCTACGTTTTGCTGTCTTGTATCTGATGCACTACAGCCTTTTTCAGCAAGCCCTGTTTCCTTTCTTTCCCGGGAAATGAAACCCGCCTGGAATTAATGGAGCGCAGCGATATCCGGGAAGGAAGCGACAAGCGGAGCGAAAGCTTCAGCTTCACTCACCTGGCCATCTCAACGGGCAGCCGGAAAAGGGTCGACGAACTGACCGCCCAATTGAGAAGAGACGGCTACAGGGTCGTAAGCGAAGCACGCACTACCGGCGATGGCTATTATGAAAGTGGCGTTGAAGACTGCGATGGAAACCTCATCGAAATAACAGACTAAGATCCGGGCTGCATTCCCTGAAGCAGGCAGGCATCAGTCTGCCCAAAGCTGCAGGAACCAAAACAGGCATTAACAGGGGCCGGAAGTGGCCAGGATCAGCATTCACCAATAACACCAACATCCCTCAATCCGGCCGTACTCCTCCCCAAAACCACGCCATCCCGGCGACACGTCAACCTGGCAATGCCCCGGTCCGACAATGCCCCAGCCTGGTAATGCCCCAGCCTGGTAATACTCACCCCGGCTTTTAGTGATTTCGTCCGAAACGGAAAGTTTCCGAGGGGATTCTGCTGGCATCCATCAGCCGGGCAAGTGAATCGGCCAGTACAGGATGCTCTGCTGCCAGATTGTGTTGCTCTGCAGGATCGCTGTTCAGATTATAAAGTTCAACGGGGGCTGCAGGGTCGTCACGGACCCCGAGCCGGACAGCCTTCCACCCGTCCTTGAGAATGGCCTGCTTTCCACCCTGTTCATGGAATTCCCAGTAGAGTTGTTCGTGTTCCGGCTGCGCCTGGCCCAGGAGCTCGGGCAGGAAGGAGATGCCGTCGGTGGCTGGCACACGGGCCGAGCTGAGCTCAGCCAGTGTGGGCATGAGGTCCCAGAAGGCAGAGACATGGGCAGAGCTGCGACCGGCTTCAATGGTGCCGGGCCAGGCGGCCAGGAAGGGCACCCGGATACCGCCTTCGTAGAGGTCGCGTTTTAGGCCACGAAGGTTTCCACTGCTGTTGAAAAAGGAAGGATCGGCCCCACCTTCCTGATGGGGTCCGTTATCGGAACTGAACATGATGAGGGTATTCTCCGCAATCCCCAGTTCTTTGAGCAAGGCCACGATCTCACCCACATGCTGGTCGAGCCTGCGAACCATGGCACTAAAAGTGGCCCGGGGAGCTGACTGGCTGCAATAGGCGGGCACACGCAGACCGGGGCCGTAATCGGCACCCGGATGCCCGGTATAGGGTTCTTCCGGGAAGCGGCCCATATAGGAACTAAGGATGGAATCCTCGGGCACAACGAGCTCGGCATGGGGAATAACCATGGGCACATAGGCAAAAAAGCTGCTGTCCTTGTATTCGCGGATAAAATCCAGGACTTGTTTCTGAATAAGGTCGGGTGCATAGCTGGTTCTGTGTGTCCAGTCGTTGCCCTCAAGCATCACTTTCTGGTCATTGTCCCATAGATAGGCCGGATAGTAACGGTGGGCATAGCGCTGACAGTTATAGCCATAGAAGCGGTCGAAGCCCTGCTTCATGGGATCGCCCTCCGAACCCGGAAAACCCAGGCCCCACTTACCAAAAGCCCCGGTTACATAACCGGCCTCCTTCAGCATCTCGGCAATGGTAAAGGCTGAAGCCGGCAGCGGTGCCTGACCCTCGGGCTTCACCTCGCGGTTTCCGCGGATGGGCGTATGCCCGGTGTGCAAACCGGTCATCAAAACCGAGCGGGAAGGAGCACAAACCGTACTCCCGGCATAGTGCCGGGTAAAACGAATCCCGTCGGCAGCCAGCTGATCCAGATGGGGCGTCGTAAATTTCTCCTGTCCGTAACAGGAAGGATCGCCATAGCCAAGATCATCGGCAAGAATAAAAACGATATTTGGCGGCTTAAAATCCGGCGCCACCTTCTCATTGGACCGCAAAGCCTTGTCATCCGAAGAAGGCCCGGATCCGCAGGACAAGGCCAAAAAACCAAGTAAACTAAAAAGGGGAAAGATCCGTTTCATGTCATCAGGGGTTTAAGCAGGCAAGATAGTGAATTAGATGAATGATTACCTTTGCAAAGATGAAGAAGGTTGCATTCAAAACCCTGGGCTGCCGCCTGAACCAGTATGAAACCGATGCCCTGGTGACACAGTTTCACCAGGCCGGCTATCGGGTTGTGGACTATGGTGAAGCGGCCGATGTACTGGTGGTGAACACCTGTACAGTAACCAACCAAAGCGACCAGAAATCGAGACACAGCATTAACCATGCTGCGCGTCATCACGAAAATGCCCTGCTGGTGGTCACTGGTTGCATGGCCAACAACCATCTGGAACAACTCGAGGCAAACAAGCAGATTGCCTATGTGGTCGACAACGAACGAAAAAGCCGTATCGTCTCCCTGATTGAGGCCCATTTCAATGGAGAGATTGCCGACCCATCATTGCTCAGCGGTAATGTCTTCGGCTTTGAGGCCGTCGACCAGAGCCTGCACACCCGAACCTCCATCAAAGTGCAGGACGGCTGCGACAATTTCTGCAGCTATTGCATCGTCCCTTCTGTCCGTGGTGCCGGACTAAGCCGTCCCCCGGAAGAGGTGCTGGAGAACATCCGGCGCGTGATCGACAATGGCTTTAAAGAGATCGTAATCACAGGTGTAAACATCGGTCGCTACGACTACAAGGGCCTCGACATCGAAGGCCTGATAGGCCGTGTACTGGAATTACCCGGCGATTTCAGACTGCGAATTTCCTCCCTCGAACCAGACGGTTTCGGACCCGACTTCCACCACATCTTCGCCCATCCAAAAATGTGCCCCCATCTTCACCTGTGCATACAGAGCGGATCCGATGCAATCCTGAAAAAGATGCACCGGATGTACAGCGTGCGGGACTTCCTGAAAGTGGTCGAAAGCTTCCGGCGCCATATACCGGATTTCAACTTCAGCACCGATGTCATCGTGGGTTTCCCCGGCGAAAGTGAAGAAGACTTCCGCCAGACACTGGAAATCGTCAGGGAAGTCGCTTTCAGCCATGTACACACTTTCCGTTATTCGCGCAGGAAAGGCACACGGGCCGATCGCATGGAAAACCAGATCCCGGAAAACATCAAAGCCGAAAGGAGTAAGATGCTGCGGCAGCTTTCGGGCCAATTGCGGCTGCAATACATGAAAAGCATGCAGAGCAAAATCCAGCAGGTAATGGTCGAAAGGGTCGAGGACAACGGACTGGCCAAAGGCTATGGGGAACACTACCTGCCTGTGGAATTCACCGACCCTGAAGCAAAGCGAAACAGCTTCAGTACCGTAAGCATTGAGGGTGTTGCCGTATCGGATCCACCCTGCCTGCTGGGACATCGCTTATAATCATCCCCCTTCGGCCCGGCCGGAATCAGGCACAATCGAACACGATAAATCTGAACAGCCAATGAAGGAAAGCCCGGATTGAAGCCAAAAAATGTGATTTATCAAGACTTTCCTTTAAACTTTGGAAAAGCGCAATCATCTAAATCATCGACGTAAACGACACCCGAGAAAAAAATGAGAAAAATCGACAGGAGAATCATTGTTGTGGCAAGTGTAGTATTTATCATGACTCTGGCTTATGGCATTATGCGCTTTCTGGCTGCTCAGCGACCCGGGCCACCCACCCGGAGATCTATGGAAGCTCGTCGCGTTGTAAAGATGGAAGCCATTGCCTACCAAAGTCTTCCATCGCAGGTAAAAGAAGGGGGACGCCTGGCATCGACGGCGGAAGTTGAGATCATAGCTGAAGCATCGGGAAAGATTCAACCGGGCTCTGTGAGCCTGAAAAAAGGAGCCGGATTCAAGAAAGGGGATGTCCTCTTTGTGGTCTACCCCGACGAAGCCATCCTCTCCCTGAAAGCCAGAAAGAGCCAGTACCAGAACACCCTTGCAGGCATGCTGCCCGACCTTTCCATAGATTTTAAGAACGAAGCCGCCAGCTACAGGGACTTTTTCTCCTCAATTGATGTCAACAAAGCCCTTCCTCCCCTCCCGGAAACCAGCAATGAACAACTGCGTATATTCCTGGCCAGCAGGGAAGTCATTAGTGAATACTACAATATCCAACGGGACGAATTGCAAGTGGAACGCCGAACAGTCCGGGCTCCTTTCAGCGGCACATTTAAAGAGGTTTACATGGAACCAGGGGCCTATACCAATGCCGGAGGACGAATAGCCCGGGCAATCAGAACCGACCAGCTCGAACTGGAAGTTCCCCTCCCGAGGGTCGATGCAGCCTGGGTAAACATTGGTGATCCGGTAGAGGTCACCAATATGGACGGGATCCACGTTCAGGGCAGGGTGATCCGCAAAAGCCGGTTCATTGATGAGAATACGCAATCGCAGGAAATCTACATCTCCCTCAACAACCAAAGTGCCGCGCCACTGCTGGCAGGCGAATACCTGGAGGCTTCCTTCCCGGTACACCCCATCGAAGGGGTCATGGAAATCCCCCGAAATGCGGTTTTCAATTCCAACGAGGTCTTTCTGGTCAGGGCAGGCCGCCTCCAGAAAGCACAAATCGAGATTGTCAAGGAAAACCAAAGAACTTTGCTGTTCAGGGGGCTGCCCGAAGGTGATACCATTGTTTTGCAACAATTGATCAATGTTTCTGAAGGAACCCTGGTCGAACCCAGCCAGCCCGATCACAGGAATAAAAACCAAGGGCCGGAACAGGAACAAAACGATACAGGTGGGGAACAGACCGGACCAGGCCCCAAACAAAAGGAAAAAGAGCCAAAACAGGCCAGGACCGAGCGGAGCCAGGGCCGGGGCCGGGCGGAAAGCCCTGAAGCCAGGAAAAACAAAGCTCAATAAGCGAAGGACATGAGGAAGACTATTGAAAAATTTGTTGAATTCCCGGTCTATGCCAATCTGATCATCGCCCTAGCCATCATTGCAGGCATAATCAGTTTCAGCAACATGCCCAAAGCCTTTTTTCCGGAAACAGAAAGCCGCTTTCTGTCAGTCTCGGTATTCTATCCCGGAGCTTCCCCTGTGGAGATGGAAGAGGGTGTAAGCTCAAGAATCGAAGAAGCCATCAGAGGCCTCATCGGAATCAAGGAAATCACCTCTACTTCGGTCGAAAACATGGCCACCATCTCCATCGAGACCACCGGAGAATACCCCATTAATGAAGTTCTGCAAGAGGTGAAGAATGCCGTGGATGGCATCTCTTCTCTTCCCTCAGCTGCCGAACGGCCCATCGTTTCGAAGCGACGTTCCATCGCGCTTGCCCTGCGCCTGGAACTGGTGCCGGTCGACGGACACAGTATGGACCTGATGACATTGAAGGAGCATGCCCAACGCATCGAAGAAGACTTTTACAATTCGGGGGTCATGAGCCAGATCTCCATATCGGGCTATCCCTCTCCGGAGATCTCCGTAGAGATTCAGGAAAAAAACCTGCTGCGCTACAAGCTTACCTTCGACGAGCTGGTCAGGGCCATACAAAACAACAACCGCGACATTTCGGGCGGGGAAATCAAATCGGATAAAGAAGAATTCCTGATTCGCCTGCGTTCCAGAAGTGCAAAACCCCATAAGATTGGAAACATTGTCCTGCGCGGACAAGACGATGGAGGCTATCTGCGTATCAGGGACGTGGCGGAAGTAAAGGTCAAGTTTGCAGATTCCCCAAACAAACGATGGACGAACGGCAAACCTTCTGTTGCCATCAGCGTGGATAAGCTGCCCGAGGAGGACCTGGACGAAATAACCGAATTTGCCCGGAACTATATCAAAGAATTCAACGCCCGGAACCAGGGGGTGGAAATCATCGTCTCAAGGGCCTTTCTCGACATCCTGAATAGCCGCCTCGACCTCCTTCGCCGAAATGGCCTTTTGGGTTTTTTGCTGGTCATCATTGCCCTCTCCATGTTCCTCAGTTTTAGGCTCTCGCTATGGGTATCCCTCGGGATTCCGATCAGTTTCCTCTTTATGTTTGTGGCGGCCTATTTCCTCAGGGTCACCATCAACCTGCAGTCCTTGTTCGGTATGATTCTGGTAATCGGCATCCTGGTAGATGACGGCATCGTCATTGCAGAAAACATCTATTTGCATTTTGAAAAGGGAAAGAATCCCATGCATGCCGCAGTAGATGGAACAATAGAGGTGTTGCCGGCGGTCCTCACCTCGGTATCGACCACCATTGTAGCCTTTTCTCCCCTGCTCTTCCTGATGGGAACACGCATGGAAATGATGCTGCATGTTGCCATTATTGTGATTGCTTCGCTTTTCTTCTCTCTGTTTGAAGCCTTTCTGGTACTGCCCGCCCATCTGGGAAGCGACTGGGTGCTCAACCGCAAACGCCTGGAAAGGAAAAACAAGGGCATACAGCGCTATTTCGAAGCCTTTATCGCCTGGCTCCGGGACCGCATTTACCAACAGCTTTTGAACTGGCTGATTAAATGGCGCTTCATTGCGCTGAGTTTCCCGATAGCGCTGGTCCTGATCACCATTGGCTTATTTATGGGGGGGCAGATCCGCAACACCTTCTTTCCAATGGTCGATTTCGACAATTTCACGCTTAACGTAGCCTTTACTCCCGGGGATGGTGAAAAGCAGACCCTTGACTACCTGAACCAGTTCGAAAAAACAATCTGGGAGGTAAATGACGAAATCGTTGAAGAAATGGGCCTGGAAACAAATATTATTGAGCGTACGAGCAAGCGCCTCGGTTCGGCCTTCAGCGGTCAGGAGCGGGGAGCCCATGCAGGAAGCATCAATGTTTATCCCATCGACCTCGAAGGGCTGAACATCTCGGGACGAACGATTTCGACCCGGGTCAGCGAAAAGATTGGCCGGGTCCCGGAGGCCAGAAAATTTACAATCGGCGGGCGAAACCGCTGGGGTGCACCGGTTTCGATTGGACTGATGTCTAAAAACCTGGAGGAACTCGAAGAAGCCAAGGAATTTATGCTTGAGAAACTCAGCGAAATGCCTCAGCTCAAAGACGTGACAGAGAACATCGCACTCGGTAAACAGGAAATCAGACTCGATCTGAAACCACAGGCCTATTACCTCGGCCTCGACGAAGCATCCATCGCCAGGCAGGTAAGACAGGGCTTTTATGGCGCCCAGGCCCAACGCCTGCAGGTTGGAAGGGACGAGCTGCGTGTCTGGGTCCGCTATCCCAAATCCGACCGCATGACCCTGGGCCAGCTCGAAAACATGAAAATCAAAACCGCCCGGGGAACATATCCACTCCGGGAACTGGCCGATTACCATATGGAACGTGGACCGGTAGCCATCAAGCGCTTCAATGGCTCCCGCGAAATCCGTGTGGAAGCCGAAACAATCGATCCCCTGGCCTCTGTCCCGGAAATCCTGGAACAGGTCGAACATGAGATTATGCCCGAGCTGCAGGCGCAATTTGCCGGCATCCGCTATAGCTATCAGGGACAGCAGAAATACAGCCGGGAAGCCATGGGACGGGCCTCGAAGTACTATCTTCTTGCCTTCGGAATCATCTTCTTCATCCTGGTATTGCACTTCAAAAGTGTCTCCAAGGCCTTCATCATCATTCTCATGATCCCGGTTTCGTTGCTGGGCGTAGCCTGGGGCCATGGGCTTCACGGCCAGCCACTTTCTATCATGAGTCTCTGGGGAGCAGTCGCACTGACAGGAGTGATCATTAACGACGCCATTGTCTTCTATGCCAAATACGATGGGCTTCTGGTAGAAGGATGGCCGGCACTGGATGCCGTTAAAGAGGCCGGAAAAATCAGGCTGCGGCCAATCATTCTGACCTCTGTAACAACCAGTATTGGGCTCTTCCCGATGCTATTTGAAAAAAGTATACAGGCCCAGTTTCTAATTCCAATGGCAATCAGCCTGGCCTACGGGGTAGCCCTGGGAACCATTTTCATCCTGATCTTTTTTCCGGTACTGATTGTCCTGCTCAACGATGCCAGAGTCTATTTACAATACGTGTGGACGGGTGTAAAACCAAGCCGTGAAGAGGTTGAAACCGCAATCAAGCATCACCAGCGCCAGATTCGCTTCGAGCAGGGCCGGAGCAAACAGAAAACAACATAGCGAATTGAAAGAACCTGAATTATGACAACACTACATAAGAAAATTACGATGCTCACTGCCATCCTGGGGCTCTCGGTGGGCCTCCTTGGCCAAACGGAAGCCCTGAGCCTATCCCTGGCACTCGAAAAGGCCATGGCGAATAATTACGGGATCATCCTGTCAAAGGCAAGCGCCAGTATCGCAGGCATCAACAACGACTGGGGCAATGCGGGCCGTTACCCGACCGTGTCCTTTAAGGCCTCCGAAAACAACAGCTACGAGCTGCTTAACAGGCGCTACTCGGGACACTTACAAGGGAAGCTGGGACTCAACTGGACCCTTTTCAACGGTTTACAGGTCAATATCACCAGGGACAAGCTGGAAAACCTGGCCACGCTTTCGGAAGGACAGCTCGCAGTGATGATCGAGAACACGGTGGAAGATGTAATCCTGGCCTACTACAATGTCCGCCTTCAGCAGGAGCAATTGAGGGTCTTAAAAACTGTGATGGAGCTCTCGGGCGACCGTTACAACTATGAGCTGAAAAAAAAGGAACTCGGCGGTTCTGTGAGCTATGACGTGCTACAGGCCCAGAATGTCTATCTGAAAGACAAGGCCTCCTGGATGAACCAGGAGGTGGCTGTGCGCAACGCCATCCGGAATCTCAACTACCTGATGGGCGAGGGCCCTGAAAAAACCTGGGTCTTTGAAGAAGCATTTGAAGCCGAAGCCGGAAGCTACACCATGAGCGACCTCCTTGAACGGATGAAATCGAGCAATCAAACCCTGCAAAACCAATACACCAGGCTCATGCTGGCCGAAAACGAAACCGAGCTAAGGAAAGCAAACTACCTGCCAAAACTCTCTCTGGGTGCAGGAATTGATGCCAACAGGTCATGGTCCGGAACGGAAATCAAAGGGATCAGCGGATCGAATTCCCTGTCCCCTTATGGAAATCTCAGTCTCTCCTACAACATTTACAGCGCAGGTTCACGTAAGCGTGCTGTGGAAATTGCCCGGATCCAGGAGGAAAACACCAGGGTTGAAATCAAACAAATGGAACATGTGCTGCGCAATGAGCTCTATAAGCTTTTCGACTCCTACAGTGTCCGGATTGCCCTGCTGGAAGTCGCAGAAGAAGGCCTTGAAGCGGCCGAACTCAATATGCGCATCTCGGAAAACAAGTACAAATCGGGAGTTATTAACTCGTTCAACTACCGTGATGTGCAGCTCATCTACCTCGACGCCTCTTTCAGCAGGCTCCAGGCCATCTACAATCTGATCTCCAACAAGGCCGCCCTAACCAGAATCACGGGTGGATTTCTGGGTGAAATCGCTGTGGACTAGATTCGGCAGGCTTTGAGTTAGCCAGGACTTGCGGTACGAATATTTTTCTGTAACTTTTCGCTTAAAGTGCTATACTTGCCCGGACGTCCTGACGTTATAATGAATACGAATGCCTTTACCCGAGATTTCAAAATACTAAATCAGCCATGAGAAAAGCTACTAACCTGCTGCTATACAACCTTTTCATTGGTCTTTTTTGCCTGACACTCACTGGCCCGGCCAGGGCCCAAAACAGCTTGCCGGCCGCCATGGACTCGGCCAGTATGAAGGGCCAGATGAATTACCTCAACGAAAAAACGCGTGTCTATAACAACTACCGCGCCATCAGGGAAGATATTTTTCAGAAACTACGCAAAAACGTAAACGACAGCATTGCCGCACTGGAACTGGATATTGTGCGACTTCAGCGTGACAGGGATCAACGCGACAATGAGATTAACACCCTCAACGCTGAACTCGAACGTGTGAAAGCGGACAGAGATGAGGCCATCCGAAACCGTGACAGCATCACTGTGCTGGGGCTTCAACTGGGGAAGGGCGTTTACAATTCCACCATGTGGATCCTTGTCTTGGCCCTGGCGATTACAGCAATCGTTCTCTTTACTATGTTCAAACAGCGTCATGTGATCACCCGTCATACCCGTAAAGAATTAGAAAAGCTTCAGGAGGAGTATGACGACTATCGTAAAAATGCGCGTGAGAAGTATGAAAAACTGACTGTCTCACACCACCAGGAGCTCATGAAGCTGAAGCAGAAATAAACAGGAGACGCTAACGATTATTCCCTGGTTAGGGCTTGCTGAAAAAGGTTGTAGCAAGCCCTCGTTAACAGCACAGCGACATACCTGCTCCGGCTGCAGGAATCCGGGGCAGGAAGTTGAAACATTTTCATTCTTTCTCCGGGACTTATAACAATTGATATACAGGCGGGCAACACCCGCCAGCTCTACTTTTGTATTGAAGCATCAGTCTGAACCAAAAGCAAGAGAAAATGAGTATGTTTTGTTACCAGTGCCAGGAAACTGCAAAGGGCAGTGGATGTACCCTTAAAGGGGTGTGCGGAAAAAGCGATACCGTGGCCAATCTCCAGGATTTGCTGGTTTACACAGCCAAGGGCGTTTCTTTCTTTGCCCACATAGCCACCGAAACAAACGTCGAATGTGCTGAAGCAGATCGGTATGTGTTCGATGCCATGTTTATTACCATCACCAATGCCAACTTCGACGATGCCCGCATCATTGAGAAGATAAAGGAGGGGCTGCAGATCAGGAACGCACTTCGTTCGCAGCTTCTCGATAAAAGGAATTGAATTGCCGACAGATCTGCCGGCACAGGCTACATGGACAGGTGAAAGCGATGAGCAGCTATTGGCCAGAAGCCTGCTGGTTAGCATCCTGAACGAATCAAATGAAGACATCCGTTCCCTCAAAGAGCTCCTGGTCTATGGAATCAAAGGGATGGCCGCCTATACCGAGCATGCCAATAACCTGGGCTACATCAACAAAGCGATTTTTGCTTTTATCCACCGGGCCCTCACTGCGACTACCTCGAAGACCATCGGCATGGAAGAACCGGTGGCACTGAACCTCGAATGCGGACAGTTTGGGGTAGAAGCCATGGTCCTGCTCGATAAGGCCAATACCGAAAGCTATGGAAATCCGGAAGTTACAAAAGTGAACATCGGGGTAAGAGACAAGCCGGCCTTCCTCTCTCCTGCCGTGGTAAAGGTATTGGTTGAACAATTCGGCGTCGCCGGCATTGAAAGCGTGGACGAAGACCTGAAAGCCCTGGTCGGCTAAAAAAATGCCTAACGAGGCTTGTAGTACTCCAGCGCTTTGGGCATCAGTTCCTTAAGATGGCTAATCCGGTTTGACGGATTGGGATGGGTCGAAAGAAATTCGGGTGGCCTGGACGAGGATCCGGCATCCATCCTTTCCCAAAATGCCGGCGCCGTTCTGGGGTCATACCCGGCCATGGCCATAAAGTAGAGACCCATTTCATCCGCTTCACTTTCATGGGTGCGTGAAAAGGGCAGTTCAATCCCCACCTTGGATCCCACTCCAAATGCGAGCAAAGCAAGGTTCAGGGTCTCCTCCTTTTGGGTCTTCAGTGCTTCACTCAGGGCGATCCCCCCGAGCTGAATCATCAGTTGCTGGGACATCCGCTCATTCCCGTGTCGGGCTACGGCATGGGCAATTTCATGACCCATCACAACCGCAATCCCATTGTCATCAGCGCACACAGGTAATATGCCCTCATAAAAGGCAATCTGTCCGCCAGGCATGCACCAGGCATTCTTCGTCTCGGATTCAATCACATTGAACTGCCATTTATAACCTTCCAGCGAAGAGGACATGCCCTTCATCTTCATGTATTCCTCTACTGCAGCAGTGAGCCTTTCACCCACCCGTCGAACGCTGTTTACATAGGCCTGGTTAGTTGATAGTTTGTTTTCTTCAAGTACTTTCGAATAGCTGTCGCTGCTTAAAGCCAACATTTGGGTGGCGGGTATGGCCACCAACTGCTTCCTGCCGGTCATAGGCACTGTAGAACAAGCCGTAAGTAACAGTAAAAATGGAATAAAAAGCCTTTTCATGTCTTCATTTGGTTAGGTGGAACAGCAAAATTACAAATAATAAATTTGTCGGAGTTCACTGAAAGCCCTGACGCGGATTTAGCCATGGCCCTTAAAAGTACAAGGCACTTCCCTCAAAAAATGTGAATTTGATAAGCCGAAAATACCATTTGGAGTTGATCAATGGCCCGGTTATCAAAAGAAACGGAGCCATTTCAAAGGGTTTCGGAAACCCTTACAAGCCTGTAGCGCTGAAAACTCCCGGCATCTCCCTTTGTCAAGTCCAGTGTATCTCCGGACATATGCAGGTGAAATGTGCCCATTAGTAAAAGCTCAGTGGAACAGGAGACTTCCTCATCCGGGTATTTCTCAACCCTAAATGCAATGTAATCGTTCTCAATCACATAGCTCCCTTCTACCAAACAGGGAAACTTCTGATACATCGCTCCGCCCGACGCCTGCTCACTAAAAGATCTGTCCGGATGAAAGCTAACTGCATTAAAAAGAGTGTCTCCGGCATAGATAAAACAACCCGAATAATAGCCCTCGGGAATGCACTTCGGTTCGGAAGCCTCCCTCTCACATCCCCATAATGCAAGGAAGAGCATTGCAAACAGAGATGCCAATTGAACAGGTTTTGCCTTCATCGTCTTATTTGTTTCATGTTTTATGGGATACTTTACAATCAGAGCAGCAATAAGCAGCACGCCTCAAACAAAATTACGGATAAAAACCTCAGCTGAGTGTGTTCGGGAACACAAAAAAAATGACGAAGCCCCCAGCGATCCGGAGATCAACGGGGGCTTACGCGGTCTGGCGTGGTGCCACCAGGAATCGAACCAGGGACACCAGGATTTTCAGTCCTGTGCTCTACCAACTGAGCTATGGCACCGATGCTTAAAAAGCGAGGCGAATTTAATGCTTTTTTTTTGAAATGCGATGGAATCGGTCTAAATGATCGGGATTTTATACTTTTGTGCGCAATGGAAGCAGGTTTCAGTACATATCAACTGCCCAACGGAATACGGTTCATTCACAGGCAAAATCAATCGGAGGTGGCTCATTTTGGCCTGCTTGTCCATACGGGTACACGCGACGAAGAATCCGATGAGCACGGACTGGCTCACTTTATGGAGCACATGTTCTTCAAGGGCACCAAAAAGCGAAGCCCTTATCAGATAATTTCCCGTTTAGAAGATGTGGGGGGTGAAATCAACGCCTATACCACCAAAGAAGAAACCGCGCTCTATGCTTCTTTTCTGAAACAGGACAGCCGCCGGGCTATTGAACTGATTCAGGACATCTTTCTGCACTCCAGTTTCCCGGAAAAAGAGAGAGAAAAAGAGGCCGAAGTGATTTTGAATGAAATCCGGATTTATGAGGATACACCATCGGAACTGATCTTCGACAGAGCCGATGAAGTGCTCTTTCCCGACCATCCCATCGGCCGGAATATCCTGGGAACGGAGAGCTCGCTACAGGGCTTTATGAACGGCAGCCTGCACCGTTTCCGGCAACAAAACTATGCCAGTGAAGAGCTGGTCCTCTCCTATGTCGGAGCACTGCCATTTAAGCAGGTAAGAAACTATGTCGATCGCTATTACTTCGACCTGCCGTCCAGTTCCAGAACCAGAGAAAGGATCGAACCAGAAACCGCACACGGAAAAGAGCTCCGAGAGAAGCGTGATACTTCCCAGCTGCATGCCATGTTAATTGGCCGGGCTTACAGCCTCAAAGATGCCAGGCGTCTTAAACTCTATCTCCTCAACAACATTCTGGGCGGACCCGGCATGAATTCACGCCTGAACATGGCCCTGCGCGAGCGAAAGGGCTATACCTACAGTGCCGAATCACACTATGCCCCTTTTACCGACAGTGGTTCGCTTACGATCTATTTCAGCACCGACCCCGAACTCTTCGATAAATCGCTTGAAGTGGTCTGGAAAGAGATGAGCCGCTTAAAGAAGGACTTGCTGACTGAAAAACGCCTAAAGCATGCCCGAAAGCAATTAATGGGGCAGTTGGCCATTGCCTCGGAAAACAATGAGCACATCATGCTCACCGCTGCCAAAAGCAGCCTCGTATTTAATCAGATTCAAAACCTTGAACAGATTTGCAAGCAGTTGGAGGAGATCTCGGCAGAAGAACTCCGAAAAACCGCTAATGAGGTATTTGACAGCAGCAGGCTCAACACCATTGTCTTCGAATAATGGAACCCCTCACCAGAAACGAATTGCTCGAACGCTACCTCGAGGAGCACAGTTCTCCGGAAGATGAAGTCCTTGCTGAGCTGCGGCGCCATACCTTTCTGAAAGAAGCCTACCCCCAGATGCTTTCAGGCCCCGTGATGGGAGGCTTTCTTCAGCTCTTCTCCACCCTCTTGTCGCCCTTGAGGATACTGGAAATTGGCACCTATACCGGCTATAGTGCGATTCGCCTGGCGAGAGGACTGGCCCCGAAGGGTAAACTGATCAGTATAGAAGTGAATGAAGAGCTTCGTGCAACTGCACTTTTATTCTTTGAAAAGGCCGGGGTAAAGGATAAGATTGAGTTGCTGAACGGCGATGCCCTGGAGCTTATTCCCAAACTGGAGGATGGCTTCGATTTGGTATTTATCGATGCCCAAAAAGAGAATTACAGCCTGTTCTACGAGCTTGCAATCAAGAAGGTGCGACCTGGAGGCTATCTGATAGCCGACAATGTACTCTGGGGCGGTAAGGTAATCGTTCAACCCGATGCCGACCCGGCTACCAGAGCTATTGATCGTTTCAACAAAATGATTCGCGAGGATGATCGCATCAACAAGCTCCTGATTCCCCTGAAAGACGGCGTGATGCTGATGCAGAAAAGATAAAAAAAGACCTCAAGGTCTTATTTAGACTGGCGGTAAAAATACAGCCCTTATGCTTTTATAATCAAGGAATAAACCCTACTTCGTTATTTGGAAACCTTTCGCCATTAATCCGTTGAAAAGCGTTCAGGTTTGACTCATATCCGAGTCTGATGTATATTTGCGTGACATTTTACGGTAACAAATTAAGACTCATATTACATGACGACAATAGATTTCAGCAACAAGCTGATCAGCATGGAAGAGCGACTTGAAAGATTTGCCATGAGCCTCACCGCCAACCGTGAAGCTGCCAAGGACTTGCTGCAGGAAACCTATCTGAAGGCACTTTCATCCAAAGATAAATTCATCGAATTCACCAACTTCGAAGCCTGGGCCTATACCATCATGAAGAATACCTTCATCAATAATTACAGAAAGGCCGTTCGACAGAAAACAATCGTCGATACCACCAAAGACCTCTACTATCTGAATAACGCCAAAGAATCACACTATATCAGGCCTGATTCTACGGTGCAGCACAAGGAAATCAATAAGCACATCGATCGACTGCAGGACGAACTCAAAGTGCCTTTCCTGATGCATACCCAGGGATACAAGTACAAGGAAATTGCCGAAGAGCTGGACCTGAAAATCGGAACCGTGAAAAGCCGCATTTTCTTCACGCGGAAGAAGTTGATGGAATCCCTCTCTGGCTACAATTAAGCGCCCGGCAACTTTTTAAGCGCGAAACTGCGCATCGACCACAGCGAAGGCCGCCATATTTACAATTTCCCTTACACTGCTCTCCATTTGCAAGACATGGATAGGCTTCCCCATTCCAAGTAATATGGGCCCGGTAACATCACAGCCGCCAATTTCCTGCATCATTTTATAAGCAATATTGCCAGAGCTGAGGTTGGGGAATACAATGGTATTTACTCTCTTATCTCCCAATTTGCTGAATGGAAATTTCTGTTTGCGGAGCTTAGAATTAAGCGCATAATTCATCTGCATCTCCCCATCTACGATTAAATCGGGATGCTCGCGATGCAATATTTCCACCGCTTCCCCGGCCCTGGCAGCACTCGCTCCCTTGGTAGCCCCAAAATTTGAATACGAAACCAGGGCAATAACGGGTTCGATGTTGAAATACCCGACTTGTTCGGCCGCCAGCAAAGCGGTATTAACAATGGTCTGAACTCCGGGCCGGATGTTTACTGTGGTATCGGCAAAGAAATAGGGTCCTTGCTTGGTGTGGACAATGTACATACCCGCAATATGCTTCTGGGCATTGTTGGTACCGGCAATCTGAATGGCGGGCCTGATTACATCTGCATAATTGCTTGAAAAACCCGACAGAAAAGCATCTGCATCACCTTCAGCCACCATCATCATCCCAAACTGATTTGGAAGCCGCATCTGTTTCAGGGCCATATCGTAGCTAAGCCCCTTGCGCTGCCTGAGTTTATAGAGTTTCTGCGCATACTTTTCCCGGGTCGATCGCATGGATGCATTGTTCTGGTTGATAATTTCCAGGTCGTTCAGTTCCAGGTGATAGTCCTCAAGCACTTTCAGAATTTCATCCTTGTTCCCTAACAGAACTGGTTTGGCAATTCCCAGATTCTTAATGGTTTGTATAGCCTTTAACATTTTGAAGCTGGTAGCCTCGGCAAAAACCAGCCGCTTGGGATTCTGCTGAGCCTTGAACCTGACTTCATGAATTAAGCGGTTGCCCTGGCCCATACGGGCTTTCAACTCCTGCTCATAGGCCTCCCAATCCTCAATGGGCTTACGTGCCACACCAGTCTCCATTGCTGCTTTGGCAACTGCAGGAGCTACCAAAGTAATCAGGCGGGGATCCAGGGGCTTTGGAATAATATACTTTCGTCCAAAGTGGAGGTTCTCTACCTTGTAAGCCTTGTTCACAACCTCCGGCACATGCTCCTTTGTAAGCCTGGCCAATGCATAAACAGCCGCAATCTTCATCTCCTCATTGATTCCGGTTGCGCGAACATCAAGTGCTCCTCTGAAAATGTAGGGAAAGCCAAGTACATTGTTCACCTGGTTCGGATAATCGGATCGGCCTGTGGCAAAAATGATGTCATCCCTGGCAAACAGGGCCTTCTCATAGCTAATCTCCGGATCGGGATTGGCCATGGCAAATACAATGGGATCACGCGCCATCGATTGCAACATCTCGGGAGTGAGAACATCGGCAACAGAAAGACCCAGAAAGACATCGGCCCCTTTTAGCGCATCCTGCAGGGTATTGGCATCGCTCTCCACAACGAATTCCAGCTTGTACTTATTCAAGCCGGTTCTGCGGGTATTCAGTACACCCGTTGAATCGAGCATCAACACATTCTCCCGCTTTACACCAAGAGCAATATAGAGCCGGGCACAGGAGATCGCAGAAGCCCCCGCCCCGTTAACCACAACTTTTAGGTCTTCAATTTTTTTGTCGACCAGCTCTACAGCATTCAGCAAGCCTGCAGCCGAAATAATGGCGGTACCGTGCTGATCGTCATGAAAGACAGGAATATCCAATTCTTTCTTGAGACGTTCCTCAATCTCGAAACACTCCGGGGCCTTGATATCCTCCAGGTTTATTCCACCAAAAGTTGGCGCAATTGCTTTGGCCACCTCAATAAACGCATCTACCTCTTTACGGTCGATTTCTATATCAAAGACGTCCACATCGGCAAAGATCTTAAAGAGCAGCCCCTTCCCTTCCATTACAGGTTTTCCCTGAACTGCGCCAATGTCGCCCAGACCCAGTACAGCCGTTCCGTTCGACATTACAGCCACCAGGTTTCCCTTGGCTGTATATTGATAAGCCGCATCCGGATCGGCCTTGATTTCGAGGCAGGGTTCTGCTACGCCCGGAGAATAGGCTAGCGAAAGATCGTGCTGGGTACTGTGGGGTTTCGAAGGAATAACCTCAATCTTGCCCGGGCGCCCTTGGGAATGGTATTCCAGGGCATCGGTGCGACGCTTGTTTGCCATAACTATCGATTTAAATGAATACGTGCTTCAAAAGTACAAGGAAGGATACAGTAGATGTAGCCGGGTGACTAATAACATACTGTTTTTGGGCAGAAGTAGAAAAAAGAAATCAGGTTTCCATGAGGTCCTTTGGCTTAATTCTGTACCAGTAAACCAGGAACAGAAAGCCCATGACCGCCCCCGGAAAACTATAAATCTTAAACGGCCCTACGTTCTCCCCGATCCACGGAGATGCCTCCGACAAAATAATCACCCCCAGATACCATAACATAAGCAGGGAACCCGCAACCATCTCATTTCTCCAGGAAAGAATGAATGCAATCAGAAACAGAAGCAACAGGGGAAACATGAAATAGTAGGGCTTGCTCCAGAACTCGTAGTTGGTCCGGATCATTTCGGCCACCATGCCCATGAGGTAAATAACCGTGATAACAGTCATTGAGAGTCGCAGGCCTCTTTTCCATTGTTCATCGGTGTCGGGGAAAGGACCTCCACTTACAACATGTCCGTAAAGCACATAGAATACCCCAAAGGGCAACATGGGAAAACCAACAGAAACGATGGGGATGCCATCGTCCCAGACAAAACGGACCATAACCATCATTGCCACATAGGTAAGCAGATAGAGATAGCCTGCAGGCTTTGGCCAACGCAAGGATATCAATACCACCAACAGCACCGCAAGGATGAGTACGGATAAGGTGTACTGGTTGAAATCCGAGAAATCAATGGGGAAGGCCCGACTGCTCAGATAGGAAATAAAAACTCCGACAAACAGGATTGACGCTCCCACCAGTAATCGTTTGATCCACGATCTTTGTATAGCAGAAAACTGCTTTTGTTTCGACTCCATCAAGCTATTTTTTTGCAAAACCCATGTAAAAGTCGGAAAGAAAGTGCAGAAATTCAATGGAGCCGGAGGAAAACTACGCTATTTCGCCTCATTTTACGCGCAACAGGCGCTGTGCCTTCCCCGGAAACGGAATGATGAAAGAGGCTTGTTTCAGGCTGGCGGAATAGCCCCCCCTGCATGCGGGCTCCTCGCTAAAATGCGCCACCGGTGCATTTCGTAACGCTCGGCCCTGCCATTCGGGCATAATGTGGTAGTACTATTGTATAACTCTAAATACCTTAAGAACATCTCCGCTTATTTTGGGCTGGCGGAATAGCCCCCCCCTGCATGCGGGCTCCTCGCTAAAATGCACCACCGGTGCATTTCGTAACGCTCGGCCCTGCCATTCGGGCATAATGTGGTAGTACTATTGCTTAACTCTAAATACCTTAAGAACATTTCCGCTTATTTTGGGCTGGCGGAATAGCCTCCCCTGCATGCGGGCTCCTCGCTAAAATGCACCACCGGTGCATTTCTTATCGCTCGGCCCTGCCATTCGGGCATAATGTGGTAGTACTATGGTTTAACTCTAAATACCTTAAGAACATCTCCGCTTGTTTCAGGCTGGCGGAATAGCCCGCTTGTTTCAGGCTGGCGGAATAGCCCCCCCTGCATGCGGGCTCCTCGCTAAAATGCGCCACCGGTGCATTTCGTAACGCTCGGCCCTGCCATTCGGGCTTAATGTGGTAGTACTATTGTTTAACTCTAAATACCTTAAGAACATTTCCGCCTACTTCGGGCTGGCGGAATAGCCTCCCCTGCATGCGGGCTCCTCGCTAAAATGCACCACCGGTGCATTTTCAGCAAATGTAATCAAAAAGAGGCTGCCTTTATTTTGACAGCCTCTTTTTCTTTCGAGCGGGAAACGGGACTCGGACCCGCGACCCCGACCTTGGCAAGGTCGTGCTCTACCAACTGAGCTATTCCCGCAAACGGACTGCAAATATAATACCCTATTTTGATATGTGCAAATCGACCGAATTTATCGCTAAACTACAAGCCAGATAGCTTCTTAATCTCGTTCAGCTTATTGAGGGCTTCAACCGGTGTAAGGTTGTTGATATCGAGGCCTGCAATCTGGTCACGGATTTGGGTCAGAACCGGATCGTCAAGCTGGAAAAAGCTCATTTGCAGCCCCTCACGCTGATCGGCAATCACATCAACCGGCTTGGCCATACCCTGGTCATCTCCCTTTCGTTCAAGGGTTCTGAGAATGTCGTTGGCCCGTTTGACAACGCTGGCAGGCATGCCGGCCATTTGCGCCACGTGGATTCCAAAACTGTGTTCACTTCCCCCGGGAATGAGCTTTCGGAGAAAGATAACCCGGTCGTCGAGTTCCCTGATGGATACATTGTAGTTCCTGATGCGGGGAAAGGAAGCCTCCATCTGGTTCAACTCGTGATAGTGCGTGGCAAAGACCGTTTTGGCACTGCCCCCTGCATGCTCATGGATGTATTCGACCATGGCCCAGGCAATGGAAATGCCATCGTAGGTGCTCGTTCCACGGCCAATTTCATCGAGAATGACCAGACTGCGTTCTGAAAGATTGTTCAGAATGCTGGCAGCCTCAAGCATTTCGACCATAAAGGTGGATTCGCCCAAAGAAATATTATCGGATGCACCCACCCGGGTAAAGATTTTATCGACCCAGCCAATCCGGGCCGAACTGGCCGGGACAAAACTCCCCACCTGGGCCATCAGGGTAATCAGGGCTGTCTGCCTGAGGAAGGCCGATTTACCGGACATATTTGGTCCGGTGAGAATAATGATTTGCTGATCCTTGTTATTGAGTTTTACATCGTTGCTGATGTAGCTCTCATCGATGGGCAACTGGCGTTCAATGACCGGATGCCGGCCATCCTTTATATCGATAAGGGTCGATTCATCAACCTCGGGTCGGCAATAATCGTATTCAACGGCAGCTTTGGCAAAGGACAGCAGACAATCGAGTCGGGCCACCAATGAAGCGTTTTGCTGAATGGTTTCAACCGAGCCCAGGATGGCCTGAATCAGTTCGGCATATAAACTGGCTTCGAGAGCAAGGCTCTTTTCCTCTGCTCCAAGGATTTTTTCTTCGTAACTCTTCAGTTCCTCGGTAATATAGCGTTCTGCACTGACCAGCGTTTGTTTCCGGATCCATTCCGGTGGCACCTTGTCCTTGTGCGTGTTCCGCACCTCCATGTAGTAACCGAAAACATTATTGAAGCCAATCTTCAGACTTGAGATAGCGGTGCGCTCCATTTCCTGTTCCTGCAGCTTTACCAGGTAGTCTTTGCCAGTGTGCATGATCTCTCTCAGCTCATCCAGTTCGGCAGATACCCCCTCTCCAATGATGCCACCCTTATTCAGCAATGCCGGCGGCTCGTCGGAAAGTGTAAAGGCAATGCGGTCTCGCTCCTCCTCACAGGGCTTAAGCTGATCGGCCAGCTTAATCATGGACTCCTCTCCGGATCCAATGCAGACTTCTTTCAGAGGCTCCAGGGCACGCAGAGCGCGCATCAGTTGAAGCATCTCCCTGGGATTGATTCGTTGAGCCGCCAGTTTGGATATCACCCTTTCCAGATCGCCTACCTCCCTGATCTGGGTCTCAAGGGCCTCCATAAAATCGACATCTGCGGCCATGCATTCCACCATGTTGTGGCGTTCCCGTATTAAAAGCACATCCTTCAGGGGCAAGGAAAGCCAACGCTTCAGGAGGCGCGAACCCATGGGTGTGACCGTTTTGTCCATTACATCGACCAGTGTGCTGGCACCTTCGTAGAGCGACTGAAATATTTCCAGGTTCCGGATGGTAAATCGGTCGAGCCATACGTAATGATCGCGTTCAATGCGGGAAAGCCTCGAAATATGCGCCGTCTGGGCATGCCGGGTAATATCCAGATACTGCAGTACAGCGCCACTGGCAAGAATGCCATGCCCCATGTCCTGGATTCCAAAACCCTTCAGGGTCTGGGTACCAAACTGCCGTTGCAACTTTTCATGGGCATTGTCGTCGGTATAAACCCAATCATCGAGCGGGAAAAGAAAATACTGATCGCCGAAAGTCTCCTGAAAGGCCTCCAGATGCTTGCGCTGTACAAGCACCTCGCGCGGAGCAAAATTGTTCAGCAGCTTGTCGATAAAGGCCCGATCGCCCTGGGAACAGAGAAATTCACCGGTCGAAATATCCAAAAAAGCAATCCCATGTAACTGTCGATCGTAATAGACACTGGCCAGAAAGTTATTCTCCTTGTTTTCCAGCACGTTTTCGTGGAAGGTAAGCCCTGGAGTAACCAGCTCGGTAATCCCCCGCTTCACAATCTTCTTTGTGGCCCTGGGGTCTTCCAGCTGTTCGCAGATAGCCACGCGCTGACCGGCCCTGACCAGGCGGGGAAGGTAGGTGTCCAGGGCGTGATGGGGGAAGCCGGCAAGCTCAACGAAGGATGCTGCCCCATTGGCCCTTCGGGTAAGGGTAATCCCCAGGATTCCCGAGGCTCGGATGGCATCCTCTCCAAAGGTTTCATAGAAATCGCCTACGCGAAACAAGAGAATGGCGTCCGGATTTTCCGCTTTGATGGCATAGTACTGCTTCATAAGCGGAGTTTCAACGACTTTTTTAGCTGCGGCCAATTAGCGGGGTCTTTAAGGTCCAGGCCATAAAAGTAATTCATAAGCAGCTATATTAGAAGGACTGTTGAAAAATTGGCCGTTTTATTCCCGTCCCTTTTTCGGCTTGTCTGAACAGTTCTTAAGGATTCCATGCCGGACCTCGGTGAAGGACTATGGATTGATCTTTCAATTCTTCCTATATTGCCGGCATCTTTGCCCGGCATGAAAGAATCCCTTTTTGGAAAAACCCAGGATGAACTAAAGCAGGTAGCTTCAACACTTGGCTTTCCCGCTTTTACGGCCAGACAGATGGCCGACTGGCTCTACAAAAAGAACATTGCCTCCATCGACGAAATGAGCAATCTTTCGAAGAAGGCCCGGGCTGCACTTTCCGATCGCTACGACTTGGGGATTTCCACGCCAGAAGAATACCAGGAATCGGCCGATGGTACCCGGAAATACCTGTTTAAAATTCCGGGAAACCATTTTGTTGAAACAGCCTACATTCCCGACAAAGACCGGCATACCGTATGTGTCTCCTCGCAGGTGGGTTGTAAGATGGGCTGCCATTTCTGCATGACCGGTAAACAGGGTTTTCAGCGAAACCTGAGCGCAAGGGATATCCTGACCCAGTTTCGTGGTCTGCCCGAATGGTCGAAACTCAGCAACATGGTGTATATGGGCATGGGAGAGCCCTTCGATAATCTCGATGAAGTCCTTAAGAGTCTGGAAGTTATGACGTCTGATTGGGGCTTTGCTCTAAGTCCGCGCAGAATCACGGTTTCTTCCGTCGGGATTGTTCCGGCTGTGCGGACTTTTCTGGAATCTACGAATGCTCATCTGGCAATCAGCCTTCACAACCCCTTCGAAGAAGAAAGGCAAAAAATGATGCCGGTTCAAAAAGCCCAGCCCATTAAAAAGGTCCTGGAGGAAATCCGTTCCTGGGATTTTGGGCGGCAACGCCGGGTTTCTTTCGAATACATCCTCTTCAAAGGCCTGAACGACAGCACACGGCATATTAACGAACTGGCTCGCCTGCTTCAGGGGATTCGTTGCAGGATTAACCTGATTCGTTTTCACAGCATTCCCGATACGCCATTTATTGCACCTGGGGAGGCCGCTATACATTCCTTCAGGGACGGGCTGAACGCAAAGGGAATCATTAGCACCATCCGGGCCAGCCGGGGCCAGGATATTCAGGCCGCCTGCGGTCTGCTCTCAACAAAACGGCTGCTGGAAGGCTGATCGGAGACGGCCCTTTCACATAAAGTCAGAAAATGACTTTAGTAAAAGATCTTGGCCTCTTTCTGTTTCCTTCATTTTGCCTGCTTTGTTCGGCACGACTCTATGATGTACACTCGGTACTCTGTTTTCATTGCGAATCGCGATTGCCCAGAAATCGTTTTACTGACCTGGAAAACAATCCCGTAAGCCAGATTTTCTGGGGCCGGGTTCCTGTTCGAATGGCCACCTCGTTGTTTCGCTTCGAAAAAAAATCACCCTATCAAGCCCTGCTTCACGAACTCAAATACAAGGGAAACCGGAAGGCCGGTTTCTACCTGGGTACACTAATGGGGCATATGCTCAAAGGATCGGCTTTTGCCGAATGTGATCTGATTATCCCGGTTCCTCTACATAAGAAGAAACGAAGAAAACGGGGCTATAACCAAAGCGAACTTTTGGCCAGGGGAAGTGCAAGGGTTCTCGATTTGCCCGTGGAAACCAGATGCCTGGAGAAAACGAAATTCATCCCCTCGCAAACCAATCTGGGGAGGTATGAGCGTTTCGAAAATGTGAACCAGACCTTCCGGCTTTCAGACCGGGCAACTGATTTGAATGGTAAGAAAATCATCCTGATAGACGACGTGGTAACAACCGGGGCAACCCTGGAAAGCTGTTGTGAAACACTTCTGGAGCAGTTTGACTGTGAGCTTTTCATTGCCACCGCCGCCTCGGCCTGAGCCGGCAGAGGGAAAAGGTGTAAATCAAGCGTGTGAACTCAGGCCAAGTGAACTCAGGCCGATAAAAGGCAGAAGAAAAAAAAGCCAGCGCTTGCGGAAAAAAACAGAAACCGGGGAATAAGCACAGGCCAAGTGAACACAGGCCGGGAAAAAGGCAGAAGAAAAAAAACCAGCGCTTGCGGAAAGAAACAGAAGCCGGGGAGTGAGCACGGGCCAGAGACCTGGCACAAACGGGAAGCAAGAAAAGGCACTAAGTGCGGACCTGGCACCAGGCTGGCCGGCAATCACCAGTTGAGAAAACGGTAGGCCAGATTCAGGGAAACGACATTGTGATAATAGCCGCGGTAGCGCGGGTGGTTCCATTCCTGCGGTTCACGAAAGGGGAAGACCGAATAGCTGTATCGTACAGCTGCTCCAAGCTTTGGCCGGAACCAATAGCTAAGACCGCCAAAAGCATTCAGACCAAAGCGCCGGTTCTGCGGATAGCTGGCGGGGTCGAGCAGGCCATTTTCATCCCAATAGGCCGAGAACAAGAAAACATCAGGAGCCAGACCAAGTTCAATCTGAATCTTCTCATCGTGAATATAGTGCAGTGAAAGAGGAAGCTCCAGGTAATGGTAAGCGGCTCTGTAAAGGCCCGCTTGCTGCTTATCAGGGACCTTGTAAACACCCCTGCTGCTATACCTGATTTCCATCTGCCAACCGATTCCCGGGAAAAGGGCATGACTAACATATACCCCGGCTGTGGTGCCCAGCTTATTGAATCCGCTATAGCTGTCACCATCAATCTGGGCTGCTGTTGCCCCCAGAATAAGGCCTCCACTGAAATCCTGGGCAGCAACACGAACCAGGCCTGTAAAGAAAAGGAAAACACAGAGGAAAAAAACAGAACGAGCTTTCATCTCAGCAGAATTTGAGGGCTCCTCAGGCAGAGGTCAGCAGCTTTTGCAGTTCGGCCAGACCAGCTCCCGCCTCCTTGCGGATTTCTTTCACACTCAAACCGTAGGGGACCCTTACTTCATTCGGGTCGATCAGGTAAATGGGAATTCCCTGCTGCGCATAAGCGATGAGTCCTGCAGCCGGATAAACATTCAGCGATGTGCCGACAATAACCAGAATATCAGCCTCTGAAACCAGTACAGCCGCTTCTTCAATGGCCGGTACAGCTTCACCAAACCAAACAATATGTGGTCTTAGCTGAAAGCCCTTTTCGCAAAGCATGCCCTCATTAAGTTCCCAACCCTCGATATCGTAAATCAAGTTGGGATCGCCTGTGCTTCTGGCCTTCATTAATTCGCCATGGAGATGAAGAACAGAACTTGAACCTGCTTTTTCGTGGAGATTATCGACATTTTGGGTAACAATCTTCACATCAAAATCCTTTTCCATGGCCGCCAAAATTTCATGTCCCCGGTTGGGTTTCGCTTCCAGAAGCTGCTTCCTTCTCTCGTTATAGAAACGCAAAACCAGAAGCGGATCCTTGATCCACCCTTCCATGCTGGCCACCTCCTGGACATCATATTCCTCCCACAAGCCACCCATTTCACGAAAGGTCTTTAAGCCACTCTCGCGGCTCATCCCTGCTCCGCTCAATACCACAAGTTTTTGCATATCCCGGTTTTTTCCACCTCCTTTATTCGGTTTAACAAAACCCCGTGCCTTTTCATCCCCTTGCAAAGGTCCAAGGCTGTCCACCCCGCTTAGTGGAGTAAATATAAGATTTTGGCTGCACAATCACTTTCTTTAGCTTTGTAAACACTGAGATGATAGACCAGCAAACCATCAACCGGATCTTCGAAACCGCCGACATCGTGGAGGTGATCTCGGACTTCGTTACCTTGAAAAAGAGCGGGGCCAACTACAAGGGGCTCAGTCCTTTTTCAAACGAAAAAACCCCTTCGTTCATGGTCTCTCCGGCCAAGGGAATTTTCAAGGATTTCAGTTCCGGAAAGGGGGGAAATGCCGTGGGTTTTCTCATGGAACATGAACGCCTTTCCTACCCCGAGGCCCTTCGCTATCTGGCCAAAAAATACAACATCCCAATAGAGGAAAAGGAAGCCACTGCGGAGGACATACAACAGCGAAATGAAAGGGAAAGCCTGTTGGCGGTCACTGCCTTTGCGCAAAAGTATTTTTCCCGTCAGCTGCAAAGCGAAGAAGGACGGGCCATCGGGGCCTCCTATTTGCGGAAGCGGGGATTCCGCGATGATACCATTCAAAAATTCCAGTTGGGCTACAGCCCCGAAGACAGAATGGCCTTTACGAAGGAAGCCGAAAAAAGCGGCTATAAGCGGGAATATCTCGTAAAGTCGGGAATGACTGTCGAAAGGGACGATTACTGTGCAGATCGCTTTGCCGGACGCGTAATTTTTCCGATTCACTCCCTCTCGGGAAATGTCATCGGGTTTGGGGGGCGTACCCTCAGTGCTGAAAAAAAGATCGCCAAATACCTGAACTCGCCCGAATCGGATATCTACCACAAAAGCAGGGTTCTTTACGGGCTTTTCCAGGCTAAAAAATCGATAGTAGCCAGCGATGGTTGTCTGCTCGTGGAAGGGTATACCGATGTGCTCGCCATGCACCAGGCGGGTATAGAAAATGTGGTCGCCTCTTCAGGAACAGCGCTGACCACTGAACAAATCAGACTGATTAAGCGCTTCACAGGGAATATCACCATCCTCTACGATGGGGATGAAGCCGGTATCCGGGCTTCTTTCAGGGGAATCGACATGATTCTGGAAGAAGGCATGAATGTGAAGGTTGTTCTGCTTCCGGATGGAGAGGATCCCGATTCCTATGCCCAGGCCCATAGTTCTGCCGAATTCCTGGAATTCATTAAACAGAATGAGAAAGACTTCATCTCCTTCAAAACAGAACGATTACTGGCTGATGCCCGGAACGATCCCATCAAAAGGGCTCAGCTTATCACGGACATTGTTCGCTCGGTTGCCCATATTCCGGATGGAATCATGCGCAGTGTATTCCTGAAAGATTGCAGTCTTACGCTGGGCGTAGAGGAACAGGTGCTCTATACCGAGGTAAACAAAATCAGACGCAACAGGCAGGAACAAAAATGGCGTAAGTCGCAGCAGAGAAGCCAGATTCCCCGCGAAACAGCTCCTTCGGTTGTGCCTGACCAACCAATGGTGCCGGGCTTTGTAGAGAACATCTATTCTGAAGTTGAAGAAAGGGAAATCATCTATTTCCTCCTCAAATTTGGAAGCAAAATCCTTCATCTGAGATCTGAAGAACAGATGGAAATCTCCGTGGCCCAGTATATTATCCGGGAGATTCAAAATGATGAGCTGGAATTTACAAACCTCATATATAAACAGGTTTTTGAGGCCGTCAAAGGCTTGATCGAAGGGGGTGAGGAATTAAGTGAACGCTACTTTATATACCACGACACAGCGGAAGTCCGGGAGCTGGCAGTAGACATCTTTACCTCGCGCTACGAGCTTTCCAAAGTATGGAAACGGAAAGAATCCTATGTTGAATTGCCCGGAGAAAACCTTGGGCTGGAAGTTCCTAAATCCTTGCTCGCCTACAAAATGAAGGTGGTGGAAAAGGCCCTCGGAAAACTGCGCAATGAGCTTAACAGGGCCGAACAGTCGGGAGCACTTGAAGAGCTGACAAACGTGATTATCAGAATTCAGCGACTCGAAAAGGTAAAAACGGCACTGTCGATAGGACTTGGCGGCCGCACCATTATTCACTGAGCTGCAGCGGAAGATGGCTTCTCACCAGCACTGCTGCCCTCCCCAAGTACAGCAATGAGTTTATCCAAAGCTGCCCGCAGGGCTGCATCAATTCGGGCATAGTCGGGTAAACTCCGTTCTCTGCATTGAATCATCAACTCCAGTTCTATATCGAGCTGATTGAGTGCAGCGAAGAACCGGGGCTTTTGCAACCGATAGGATTCACGCAAGCGTCGCTTTAGAAGATTTCGGTCTACGGCTTTGCGAAACAGCCTTTTGGGCACAGAAACGGCCACAACTGCAGGCCTGCCCACAGGAGCAGCAGGCTGGCGATAAAAGACCCTTAAGGGTCCGGCATTTAGTTTATTTCCCTCCTGATAGAGCTGCGATATGACCTTCCTGCTACGCAAACGGTCGCATCGGCGAAAGCTAAAATCGGGCTTTTGGCCCGGACTATTTTCCGTTGCTCTTGTTGTAATCTTTGATATAGTTTTCAAGCGCCATGGTCATTGAAGGAGCCTGTGGTTGTGGAGCGGTAATGTCGAGCCTTAAACCTGCTTCCTCGGCAGCCCTGGCGGTTTTTGATCCAAAAGAGGCAATCTTGGTATCGTTCTGCTTGAAATCGGGGAAATTCTGGAAAAGAGACTTGATTCCCGACGGACTGTAGAAAACAAGCACATCGTAGTTCACGTCGGCCAGATCGGAAAGATCACTGCACTCGGTACGGTACAATACAGCCTTTGAATAATCGAAACCATGCTGTTTCAAGAGTACCGGAATCTCTTCTTTGTGAGCAGCTGAAAGCGGTAGCAGGAATTTTTCATCCTTATGCTTGTTCATGGTTTCAATCAGGTCCTGGATCTTCCCCTTGCCATAAAAAATCTTGCGTTTGCGATACACAATGTACTTTTGGAGATAGAAGGCTGTGGCCTCCGAAATACAGAAGTATTTCATGGTGTCGGGAATCGTGATTCTGGTCTCCTCGGCCATCCTGAAATAATGGTCGATTGCAGTCTTACTGGTAAAAATCACAGCTGTATGGGCCCCTAAATCAATTTTTTCCTGCCGAAACTCCTTTGCACTGACACCTTCTACATGGATGAAAGGGCGAAAATCGATTTTCAAGTTGTGCTTACTTGCAAGGTCAAAATAAGGAGATTTATTGTTCTCTGGCTGGGGTTGTGAGACAAGAATTTTTTTGATCCTTCCCATATAGCTTTCATTTTGTTTTTCAGGTCAGCATCGCCCCCTCCAACCACCTGTATAGCAATAAAAGAGGGGCAATTTCAAGGGCACAAAGGTACAAAAACATATATAAAACAGAAACACCTTTCCTAAAAGAAAAAGTAAGGGCTCTTGCATAACGCATAATCACGGTCATTCCGGTAAGTAAAAGCAAAGAAATAAAAACGATTTGGGCAGTCATTCCCCGGGTATAGAAAAGCAATACCAGAAAGGGAATGAAGAGGACTCCGATCATTTTATTGAACAAAAACACATTGTACAGATATTCACGGAAGAGGCTTAAACGCTTGAAAACAAATCCGGTTAACATTGCGATCAGCAATCGGATTAAAAAGAAGCCCGAAAGCACAAGCAGATTAAAAATCCACAGACGAGCTCCATACAGCTTATATGGATGAAGATCGAAACGCAGTTCCAGGTAGTAAACGATGAGTGAAGTACTGAAGAAATAGACCACAAAAAGGATATAGTCGAGCTGAATCTGCAACTGGCTGTTATTTTGAAAAGTTTTAAGCACCAGTTGGTTATTAACAGTAGCCTGAAGTGTTTGGGTGAGTAGATGCCCATAGTACATTCTGATCCACGCATAAAAGCCGGAGAGGATGAGTATGCAAATAAACAACCAGGAGGCAACCGGGGGCACGACGAGCTCCAGCCCATGCAGGAATTCCCCGGCAGGCTGAACGACCATCAATTCCGATTGCGTAAACAGCGCCTCTGTACCCTGAGCCGAAGCAGCAATCGTTTGAATATCCTGGCCTGACATTTGCACGTAAGAAGCAGTGAATTTGTTTGCAAAGATACACAAGCGATGTAAAAAACATGAATCGCTTCCTGATATTGAATTCTTTATCGTTCCTTTACAGATCAAAATGATGCCAGCCATGAAACATCGCAAACGGAATATACTGCTCATCCTCACCCTTAGCCTCTTTTTGGGCCTGAGCTTTACCTACGTCAACAACAAGGACCTTGCCCTGGTCAGAAATCTGGATATTTTCTACACCCTCTTCAGGGAACTGAATATGTTTTATGTAGATGAAACGGATCCGGAAAAATTGGTCAACACCGGGATTGATGCCATGCTATCTTCACTCGATCCCTACACCACCTACATTCCCGAAGCCGAGATGGATGATTTTCGATTCCAGACTACCGGCGAATACGGCGGCATTGGATCCATCATCAGGCGTTCCGGTTCCAAAACCATTATTGCAGACCCTTATGAAGGCTTCCCCGCAGCCAAAGCCGGCCTGCGCATCGGTGATGCAATTCTGGAAATTAATGGAAAGTCGGTAGCACAACTTTCGATTGAAGAAATAAGCGACCGCCTCAAAGGCAAGCCGGGAACCCCATTGTCAATTTCTGTCGATCGCCTGGGAGAAGCCAAAGCACTAAAGTTTGAACTGATCCGGGAAAAGATTTCCATAAACAACGTCCCTTTCTATGGAATGCTGAATGAGAAAATTGGCTATATCCGTATCTCCAATTTCACAACAGGAGCTGCTAAAGAGGTAGAAGAAGCTTATAAAACCCTTATGAAAGAGAATAAGCCGGAGGGACTGATCCTTGATTTAAGGTCGAATCCCGGGGGCTTGCTGATTGAAGCGGTCAGGATATGCAACATTTTTATAGGCAAAGGCGAAACTATTGTGGCCACCAGGGGAAAGGTAAAGCAATGGGATTCTGAATACATGACCCAGAAAGAAGCCCTTGATACAGAAATTCCGCTTGTGGTTTTAACCAACCGTGCATCCGCATCTGCTTCCGAAATTGTGGCCGGGGCCATGCAGGACCTCGACAGGGCCGTAATTGTGGGTCAGCGCACATTTGGGAAAGGACTGGTACAAACGTCACGGCCACTGAAATACAATGCCCAGCTGAAGGTTACCACAGCCAAATACTACATCCCCAGCGGACGCTGTATCCAGGCGCTGGATTACACACATCGAAACGATGACGGTAGTGTCGGTTATATTCCAGACTCGCTGATCACAGAATACCAGACCAAAAATGGCAGAAAGGTCTATGATGGAGGGGGTATCCAGCCCGATTTTGAGGTGGTCCCGGATATGCTGGCCGAAATCACCATCCAGCTCTTTGCCCAGGAAGTGATCTTCAATTATGCAACAAAGTACAGGACAGAACACAATGTCATTGATGAAGCAAAATCCTTTCGCCTGACAGATTCAAGTTACCAGGACTTTATCAGTTATGTTCAGGACAGCGAGTTTGAATTCCAGAACGCAAGTGAAAAAGCACTTGAAGCCCTTAAAAAAGCGGCCAAGAAAGAAAAGTACTACGATCTGGCTTCCGAGGAATTCGAAACCCTCGAAGACAAGCTTTCGCACAACAACCTGAAGGACCTGAAAACCTTCGATGAAGAAATCAGGCAAATCCTTACTGAAGAGATTGTTAACCGCTATTACTACCAAAAAGGAAGGATAGAGGCACAGATCCAGGACGACATTCAACTCGACAAGGCACTCGAAATCCTGAGCAGTCCGGGGATGGTGGAGGAAGTCCTGATGGGCCAGGAAGGGGCACTCACACTAAAATCAGCATCTTAATGCGCTTCTAACCAGTTGGCACCACTGCCCAGTTCCACCACCAGGGGAACATCCAGCTTTACAGCATTCTCCATCTCTGCCCTTACCAGTTCAGAAAGCGGATCCAGTTCGCCTTCGGCTACATCGAAATTCAGTTCATCATGAACCTGCAGGATCATTCGGGATTTCATCCCGGCCTTGTGCATGGCTCGGCTGATATTGATCATGGCTATCTTGATGATATCGGCGGCAGAGCCCTGAATGGGTGAATTTATTGCATTTCGCTCGGCATTGCCCCTGACCACAGCATTCCTGGAAAGGATGTCGGGCAAATACCTTCTCCGACCGAACAATGTCTCCACATAAGCATGTTCGCGGGCCGCCTGAATACTTGCATCCATGTAACGCCTTACATCGGGATAACTCTCGAAATAGCCGTCAATAAGCGATTTTGCCTCAGTTCTGGGAATCCGCATACGTTGAGACAGCCCAAAAGCCGAGATGCCGTAAATGATCCCAAAATTGGCCGTTTTGGCCTTGCTGCGCTGTTCCCGGGATACCTCCTCAACATCAATCTTATAAATCCTGGCGGCAGTCGCACGGTGGATATCGACATTTTTCCGGAATGCCTCAATCATGGCACGGTCCTGACTCAAATGAGCCATAATGCGCAATTCGATCTGGGAATAGTCGGCCGATAAAAAGCAATGACCGTGATTACCAGGAATAAAGGCCCTCCTGATCTCTCTGCCCCTCTCTTCCCGAATGGGAATGTTCTGCAAGTTTGGGTGGGCCGAAGAAAGCCTTCCCGTACTAACCAGCGCCTGATTGAAAGAGGTGTGAATGCGGCCTGTTTCAGGATGAATAAGCTTGGGCAGGGCCTCTACATAGGTGTTTAACAATTTTCTTAACGACCTATACTCTAACACTTTATCTACAATCGGATGCTTGTCTGAAAGGGACAGCAAAACCTCCTCACCTGTGGCATACTGGCGGGTCTTCGTTCTCTTTGGATCCTTCACAATCTTTAAGCGCTCGAAGAGAATCTCGCCCAGCTGCTTTGGAGAACCAATGTTGAACCCGATTCCAGCCAGCTCATAAATCTCTTTCTCAATGGCAATCAAATCGTTGCGAAGCGAGGCCGCAAAATGGTCAAGGGCCTGCAAATCGAGTGAAACACCATGGTGTTCCATTTCCATCAGGACCGGAACAAGGGGCATCTCAAGCTCACTGGCCAGTTTTTCCAGCCCATCTTTCTTCAGCAATTCTCTGAACTTAGCAGTAAGCTGCCAGGTGATGTCGGCATCTTCACCCGCATACTCCTTTGCCTTTTCCAGCTCAACATTCCGAAATGAGCCCTGCTGCCGCCCCTTTTCACCGATCAATTCCTCAATGCCTTGCATGCGATAGGATAAGTACTGCTCTGCCAGCACATTTAAGTTATGCTTTTGCTCGGGTTTAAGTAAAAAATGTGCAAGCATTGTATCAAATAACTCACCCTTGACTTCTATTTCATAGTTCTTTAAGATATGAAGGTCGTATTTTAAATTTTGACCCGACTTCCAGATCTTCCCGTTTCTAAAAACCTCCGCTAACTCGTTCAGCCATAAAAGCAGCTCGTCTCTGTTCTCCGGAAATGCAATGTAATAGGCCTTGTGTGCCTCCCAACTAATGGCCAGACCAAGCAATTCGGCCGACAATGGATCGAGGCCGGTTGTTTCGGTATCAAAACAAAAGCCCTCCAGTTTCTCTAATTCAGAAACCAGCTTCCTTACGCCGTCCAAATCGACGATTAATTTATAATCGTGGCTGCAGGTATTCAGATTGCCATAGTCTTCTTCTGCAAATAGGGTTTGCTGACTAGCGGCACCATTGGCATCCGGCAAAGAACGGGCCTGTCCGGACTCTGGTTTCAAAAAACGCTTATCAAACATCTTAAACTCCAGTTCCCCGAACAAGTCTCTGAGTTGAACAGCATTAGCCTCTTTTCGCTCCAGCTCAGATGGATTCAAGGCAACATCCAGGTCCTGAACAATGGTGGCAAGGGTTTTGGAAAGGAAGACCTGGTCCTTCGATGTCTGCAGATTCTCTTTTTGCTTACCCTTCAGTTCTTCAATGTTTTGATAAACCCCTTCGACAGAATGGTATTGTCTGATAAGCTTTTTCGCTGTCTTTTCACCAATACCGGGAGCCCCTGGAATATTGTCTGAAGCATCTCCCCACAATGCCAGTATATCGATGACCTGATGAGGATGTTCCACGTGGAATTTTTGTTTTACCTCATCGGGGCCAATCAGGTCTGGTGCATCCCCTCTTCTTCCAGGCTTATACATAAAGATCTTCGGCGAAACCAACTGGGCATAGTCCTTGTCGGGGGTCATCATAAAGACAGTAAAGCCCTCCTTTTCGGCCTTCTTCGAGAGTGTACCAATCACATCATCTGCTTCATAACCAGGCACTTCAATTGCAGGAATACGCAAAGCCTGAAGCAATTTCTTAATGTAAGGCACCGCAGTTTTAATATCATCCGGAGTAGCATCCCTGTTTGCCTTGTAATCGGGAAAGAGCTCATGCCTGAAAGTAGGCCCCGATGGATCAAACACCACTGCGATATGTGTGGGATCCTCCTTCCTGAGCACATCATCCAGGGCAAGGGTAAAACCGAATACCGCAGAAGTGGACAGCCCCTTGCTGTTGCTCATCGGATTGTTAATAAAGGCGTAATATGCTCTGAAAATCAAGGCATAAGCATCCAGCAAAAACAACTTCTTTGCTTTTTTCATCAACTTAGCAATTGTCGGAGGCATACCACTCTGCTAAGGAGGTGGCGGTTTCGTAAAGTTTAAGGGCCTGAAGCTGAATATGATCGGGAAGATTAGCCGAAATCTTTTCAGCCATATAGAGGACCAGATTCTCACAGGTAGGCTGAAAATCAACTATGTGTATCTTTTCATACTGTTCCTTCATAGATGCTGTCAATGGGCCTTCTGCGGCACGGTAAAGCACAAGCGAATGATCCAGATGATCCACAATCGGTTGCTTTACAAGGGATTTGAGATCTTTAAAGTCCATCACCATGCCAAAACTATCCGAATCCGGATCCGAATCCGGTTCACCGCTTAAGGTAACATATAAAACATAGGAATGCCCATGTAAATGACGGCAATCTCCTGAATAGTTCCAGAGGGCATGCGCCATCTCAAACCTAAAAATCTTTGTAACCCTAATCTTCTGTCCCATATCAAATCAGTTAATCGCAAACGCACTGGCTAATGCATTTTACCAGCTGAATCAACGTTTTCTTTTTCACGTAATAATAGGTTTTCTTCCCATCACGGTCCGAGGCAAGAATGCCCTTGTCCTTCATAATCCCAAGATGATGAGAAGCTGTTGATTGCTCGATACCCAGACGCTCATGTATTTCTCTAACATTCAGTTTTTTATTATCCCCTAAATAGCCCAATATGGCAAGTCGCATCGGATGTGAAATAGCCTTTAACATACCGGCGGCTTTTTCTACTTCTTCGGGTTTCAAATTCACAAATTTCATAAGTCCTGAACACCTTAATAAGCCATACCCGTTTACGCTCTTCCTTGCTGAGCAGGAGGTACTGCATTCGCTGAATACATATTGATCACATACAAATATATATATATTTAAGTTGATTGAAGGGATTGTCCTGTAAGAGACTTTTAGAGCGCTTAGCTCGGCAATTCTTCCTACCTTTGAATTCTCCGAAAAAGCTTACATGAACGAACTAAGCGATATTCGTCAACCGGTCCAAAAGGAAATGGAAGAATTCAATGCGCATTTCCGTTCTTCAATTGCCAGTCATATTCCCCTTGTTAATCTGCTTACACGTTTTGTGCTCAAACAAAAGGGCAAGCAAATGCGTCCCCTGTTCGTGTTCCTGAGTTCAAAAATGACCGGAACCGTGGGCCCCTCGACCTACACAGCTGCGTCGTTGATAGAACTCATGCATACGGCTACACTCATCCATGACGACATTGTTGACGATTCCAATGAAAGACGTGGAATGTTCTCAGTTAAAGCTATTTGGAAGACGAAAATAGCTGTATTACTTGGCGACTATCTGCTTGCTCAAGGGCTTTTGCTTTCGGTAAAAAACAAGGAATACAAACTTCTCGAGATTGTCTCGGATGCTTCACGTGAAATGAGTGAAGGAGAACTACTGCAAATTCAAAAAACCCGTAATCTGAATACGGATATTGAAACCTATTATGAAGTAATCCGGAAAAAAACTGCCAGTTTAATCGCCAGCTGCATGGCGAGTGGAGCAAGTTCTTCAGGCGCTGATCAATCGGTAATTGATCACATGTACAATACCGGTATTGAGGTAGGTCTTGCCTTCCAGATTAAAGACGATCTTTTTGATTATCAAAAACATAGCATAACAGGAAAACCGAGTGGGAACGACATTAAAGAGAAAAAATTCACGCTCCCGCTGATCTATGCCCTTCAGCAAGCAGGAGAAACTGAAAAACGGACTATTATCCGGAACATCAAAAGGGGAAAAGGCAATCGCAAAACGGTTAATGAAATCATTTCATTCGTCAGGAAATATGGCGGAATAGAATATGCTCAACAGCAAATGATTGCACATAAAAAAAAGGCCTTGGCTGCACTCGACCAGTACGAAGCTTCGCCTGCAAGAGAAGCACTGAAGGGTCTTGTGGAATTTACTGTATCACGGCGCAAATAATCATTTAAGCAAAGTATTCCTTTAACTTTCTGGCACGTGCTTTTCCAATAAGTGAAGACAGCTGTTCGATGGAAGCACTTCTTATTTCCTCAATGGAGGAAAAGTGTTTATACAAAAGCGCTGTACTGCTTACACCAATTCCTGGTATGTTTTGTAGCTGAGAATTCAACATGGCCCCGGATCTTTTCTGTCGGTGAAAGCTTATACCAAAACGGTGTGCTTCATTTCTCAATTTTTGAATAAGCTTTAGTGATTCCGAGTTCTTATCGATATATAAAGGGACAGGATCTCCGGGGAAATAGATCTCTTCGAGCCTTTTAGCAATGCCTACCAGGGCGATCTTCCCCCTTAAACCCAGCCGATCGAAACTTTTTAGTGCTGCATTTAGCTGGCCCTTGCCTCCATCCACAATTACAAGTTGTGGTAGTTGCTTCTCCTCATTCATCAACCGCAAATAGCGCCGATAAACCACCTCTTCCATGGTTGCAAAATCGTTAATGCCCTCTACCTGCTTAATATTGTAGTGCCGATACTCCTTTTTAGCCGCCTTGCCATCTCTGAAAACCACACAGGCTGCAACGGGATAACTACCCTGAAAATTACTATTATCAAAACATTCAATATGTCGGGGCATTTCGCTCATTCTTAAATCTTTCTGAACCGTAAGCAATATGCGTTCATCCGACTTCTGAACTTGCCTGTTCCAGGCCCTCTTCTGCTTCTCAAGGCGATAATTCCTTGCATTTCTTTCCGATAATTCAAGGAGTTTACGCTTATCACCTCGTTGGGGTACAGTGATTTTATAAGCCGGAAATAATCCTTGGAGATCGATGGGTAAAACAATTTCCCTGGAACTATAGTCACCACTTAGGATGCGGTCATTGATCACAAAGCTAAGTAGTTCGGCATCACTTTCATCCAGGCCTTTTTTTATCTCAACAGAGTGTGCCTGTACAACAGCTCCTTTCACAACCCTGAGAAAATTGACAAATGCTCTCTTCTCTTCACTAAGGATGCTGTAAACATCTACGTCGTTCATCGACGAACTTACAATGGCTGATTTACTATGATAGCGATCAAGGACCGCGATTTTTTGTTTCACTTTTTCAGCCTCTTCAAAACGAAATGAGGAGACATGTTGCTCCATTTCCTGCTGCAGATGGGCGATTACTTCGTGCAAATTCCCCCGAATAATCTTTTTAATCTGCGCGATAGTTGAGCGATAGTTCTCCTCTGTTTGCAAGCCTTCACAAGGGCCCAGGCAATTTCCTATATGGTATTCCAGACATACCTTATACTTAGCTTTTGCAAGTGCCGGGGGAGCCAGATTGTGCTTGCAGGTTCTCAACTGATAGATTTCCCGAATCAGATTCAAAAGAACTTTTACCGAATATGCTGAGGTATAAGGACCAAAGTACGAAGAGCCATCATTGATCCTTTTTCTGGTCGAAAAAACCCTTGGAAAAGCTTCATTCTTTATACAGATCCAGGGAAAGGTTTTATCATCCTTTAAAAGGATATTGTACTTTGGCTGGTACTTTTTGATCAGATTGTTTTCCAATAAAAGTGCATCGGCCTCAGAATTTACAACAATTGTTCGCAGATCTCGAATCTGTTTTACGAGAACTTTTTGCTTATAACTTTCAAAGTTCTTCTTGGTAAAATAAGACGAAACCCGTTTTTTAAGGTGTTTCGCTTTACCCACATAGATGATTGTGCCGGTCTCATCATAGAATTGATAAACACCTGGTTGTGCCGGCAAAACCCGCACCTTTTCCAGAAGCTCTTCCGAAATCTGCATTAACTATTCTTAAAGAGAGGGACCAGGCTGAATGAAGCTACATCGAACAAGCCCTTGTCACTAAGTTTTAGTTCAGAAATAACACAAAGGGACATAAATGCCAGGGTCATAAATGGAGCACGCAATTTGCTGCCATAGCTCAGGGCAAAAGACTGTAGGTTCTGATAGTCTTCTGCCACTCTTTCCCCGGGCTCCAAACTCATCAGGCCTCCAAAAGGTAAAGACAATCCATGACATTGCTTCGCATCACAAGCAACAAGCCCTCCCCTATTTTGAAAAACCCAATTCACAGCTTTACATATCGACGCGTCATCTACTCCGACACAAACCACATTATGGCTATCATGCGCTACACTGCTTGCAATGGCTCCCTTTTTCAGGCCGAATCCATGGACAAAGGCAATTGCAGGAGGTGCATACCGAAGGTAGCGATTGACAACGACAATCTTTAGTACATCATCCTCTGTATTTGAACAGACATATTCTTTTCCCGAATCAATTTGATAAATTAAGCTGTCGGTATGAAGCAATCCATCATTTACACCAATGAGTCTGAGTTCCGAACCCTCGGCCCTAACCTTCAATTCATCAATATCCAAAGACCTATCACTAAAAACCTCTAATGCCTGTGTGTCGGGTTCATTAAAATAAAGCCGATCTCCATCGTACACTTTAGTCCCATCAATATAGCAAGCCACTATATTCATTGTATCAGGTGAGTCAACCACGATGAAATCGGCCGCATCTCCTCTTTGCAATAATCCAAGATCTAAACCATAGTGTTTGACCGCGTTTAAACTCGAAGCCCGTAAAACATCGATCAGGCCATATCCCCTGGCAATGGAACGCCTAACAAAAGAATGGATATATGTAGTAAGCAAATCGTCGGGATGGCTATCATCTGTACAGAACATGACCTTCTCCGGATAAGCATGCAGAATGGGCAAAAGCGTTTCAAAATTCTTAGCCGCGCTGCCTTCCCTGATTAATATATGCATGCCCAGCTTTGCCTTCTCGACCGCTTCATCTAAGCTGTCACATTCATGATCGGTAGAAATCCCAGCCTCCACATACTTCTTCAGGTCATCGCCTCTCAGGCCTGGAGCATGACCATCGATCGGAAGGCCCGCAGCTTTGGCCGCTGCTATCTTTTTAAAGACTTCTTCATCCCTATTCAGAACACCTGGATAGTTCATCATCTCTGCAAGAAATCCAATCTCCCTTTTTTCCAAAAGCTCTTTAAGGTCTTCAGCTCCCAAGCTGGCACCCGAAGTTTCAAAGGAGGTGGCAGGAACACAACTCGGGGCACCAAACATAAACTTGAATGGTGTTCTGGAAGCACTATCTATCATGGCCGAAATGCCATCCTTCCCCTTGACATTAGCAATTTCGTGAGGATCACAGACAGCAGCCAGAACGCCATGACGAATTGCCAAACGCGAATACTGGTAGGGCGTAAGCATGGTGCTCTCAATATGAATATGCGCGTCGACCAGTCCCGGCATAAGATAGGGAGCTCCCTTTTCTGTCCCATCATGCACACGTATAACATCTGTAATAAAAGCCTGGTCAAAAACGAGAGAACCAAAAAAAACCTCTCCTGCCAGAAGATCCACAATATTTGCCTGGATGTTCATATCTAAAAAACCAATGTGTTCCACGTGGAACTATCTGCCAATGTAAACCAATAAAACATTAATGTCACTTGGAGTTACACCGGACAACCTGCTAGCCTGTCCGATCGTTCCGGGTCTGTGTTCAATAAGTTTTTGCCTCCCTTCTGTTGACAGATTAGTTACCTTGTTGTAATCAAAGTCATCGGGAAGAGATAGCCCGTCGAGCCTGCTAACTTTTGATGCAAGATCCCTTTCCCGTGAAATATAGCCCTCGTATTTAAGTTCGATTTCGGTGGACTCAAATATTTCATAAGCCCGTTGACCGCAATTTCGGTACAGTAACATCAAGCCTTTGTCAACATCTTTTAATTCAAGAAGGGAAACCTGAGGTCGCTTAACAAGATCGATAAGTTTAACCCGCTGTCTCAATTCAGAGGTACCCTTCCCCATGAGCCATGAATTCAGATAGCCAGGGTCGGCGCTGTTCCGTTGTAGGTAATCAATAATCTCTTTCTTTAAACGAATTTTTGATTCCAACAAATCATAACGCCTATCTGAGACAAGTCCGAAAAAACGGCCCGTTCTTGTAAGACGTTCATCGGCATTGTCCTGTCTGAGTAAAAGCCGGAACTCTGCTCTGGAAGTGAACATACGATAAGGCTCATCGACACCTTTTGTAACCAGATCATCAATGAGCACTCCTATATACGATTCATCCCTCTTAAGAACTAAAGGATCCCGATTCCTCAATGCGCTAATTGCATTGATCCCTGCCAAAAGGCCCTGTGCTGCTGCTTCTTCGTAACCCGTTGTACCATTCACTTGCCCTGCAAAATACAGGTTGGAGATAGTCTTACTCTCTAAACTATGCCATAATTGAACGGGAGGATAAAAGTCATACTCTATCGCATAACCAGGTCGAAAGATCTTAACTTGTTCCAGACCTTCAATTTCCCGAAGGGCATTGTACTGAACATCCCAGGGTAAGGAGGACGAAAATCCGTTTAAGTAGTACTCAATGGTATCAAAACCTTCAGGTTCCAAAAAAAGCTGATGTTGAGGTTTGTCAGAAAAAGTAAGCAATTTGTCCTCAATACTGGGACAGTATCTTGGTCCAACACCCTCAATCCTACCGCTAAATAAAGGACTTGATTTAAACCCGCCTTCTAAAACCCGATGAACCCGCTCGTTTGTGTAGGCAATATAGCAACTCCTGTGTCTGGAATAATCCGGGAACTCATCTAAATAAGTAAATCGACGCCCCTCCTGGTCACCTTTTTGTTCTTCCAACTTTGAAAAATCAATGCTGCGGCCATCCAGGCGTGCAGGTGTACCCGTTTTCATCCTGCCCACTTCAATACCGTGTTCCTTCAGTTGTTCACTAATCCCTTTTGAAGCGGGTTCAGACATTCTCCCCCCCTCGAGCCTGGTCATACCGACGTGCATCAAGCCATTAAGAAAAGTTCCAGCTGTCAGAATTACTTTTTTTGCATAGAAATCCTGTCCCAAAGAAGTTCGAACTCCATAAATTCGGCCTCCTTTAATAAGCAGCTCTCTAACACTGTCTTGCCAAAAATCCAGAAAAGGAAGATCTTCCAGAATCTTTCGCCATTCAATGGAAAATTTCATTCTATCAGACTGAGCACGAGGGCTCCACATTGCCGGACCCTTACTACGATTCAATAAACGGTATTGAATCATAGACCTGTCGGTCACAAGAGCGGCATATCCCCCTAAAGCGTCTATCTCCCTTAAAATCTGACCCTTTGCTACACCACCCATAGCTGGATTACACGACATAAATGCAAATTTTGCCATGTCCATTGAAATCAACAAGGTTCTTGCTGACATTGATGCAGCGGCGGCGGAGGCTTCACAACCTGCATGACCTGCACCAATAACAATCAGGTCATAAGAATACGTCATCTTTAAACATTATCCCATAAAGATAATGCTTCTGTTTCCAGACTGCGCATAATCTGCTTTTCATCATCAGAAGCATCATCGTAGCCCATTAGATGGAATACAGCATGGATCATAACTCTTCTGAGCTCTTCTTCAAAAACAGATGAAAAATTCTCAGCGTTAGCAACTACCTGTTCTACACCTATAAAAATATCTCCAGACAGGGCCTTCGCACGAGAGTAATCAAAGGTAATAACATCGGTATGGTAATGGTGGTTGAGAAAGCGCTTATTTAACTCAAGCATACGGCTCCTGGTTTCGAAGATATAAGCAATCCTCCCGGGAATAAAGCCATAGTTATTGATGATAAGCCGGAGCCAGTTTCGGTGCCTGTTCCTTTCCAGAAATGAAAAATCCCTAAATTCAAAATAAAAGCTAAAACCCACTATAAATTGAATTTCAAGGAAACCAAACGGCCATCGTCGAGAAATTGAATTTCATCTGACAGCCTTTCCATAAGAAAAATCCCGCGTCCATTAATCTTCTCAATATTTTCCGGTGCGGTAGGATCGGGAACATCCTCGGGATTAAAACCGTTTCCTTCGTCCTGAACATGAATGCTCAATGTGTCATTTTCAGAACTGATCTCTATTCTGACGGTTTTTTCGGGATTTGCCTTATTCCCATGTACAATAGCATTATTTACAGCCTCAATAGTAGCTACCAAGACATTTCCATAGATTTCATCACTAAGCCCTAATTCTGCAGACAGTTCGTCGATCGCCTTTTCCACAAAACGCAGTTGATCAATATCCGAGGCGAAACTTAAATCTCTTTTCATGCTTTAAGAAATGACAATTCTATATACGGCATGTCTCATAAAAGGTTCCAAAAAAAGTTATTTACTCAGCCATAATTGTGGATTCAAAATCTCTCTCTCCTTCCATAATTCAAAATGCATCTGGGAAAGACCGCTCTCTTTATCAACATAGGCCTTACCAAGTATTTCTTTCGCAATAACCTTATCTCCACTCTTTACTCTTACATCTACAACATTTTGATAAACTGTAAGATAAGACCCATGTCTGACCAGGACAGTATAATTTGCACCCAAGATTGCAAAAACCTTAGAAACCTCCCCGTCGAATACAGCTCTTACCTCTGTACCAGCAGCACTGCTAATATCGATTCCATTGTTTTTAATAGCCGAACCTCGTAAACCTTCCAGTTCCTGCTTACCATACCCCAGGGTAATAACACCACGATTAACAGGCCATGGTAGTTTTCCCTTGTTACTAATAAAGTCTCGCGCAAGTGTTTCCTGATCAGGCGTTAGAACTGCAAAGGGATTCGTTGAGCCACTTCGCCTTGCCTCCTCCTCAATCATTTCTTTTATACGTCGTTCAAGTTGGCGGGCAATTCGCTCCTTTTTTTCGATCTCCCTGTTTAACTCTCGTTCCCGCTGCTTCAAAACAGAAACCATTTTACTCTTCGATAGCTCCTGTTTTTTTAACTGATCTTCCTCCTCGCTCTTTTGATCAATGATTTGCAACTTTTTCATTTTTAAATCATTCATCTCTTCAAGTCGTTGATTCTTCAAATCAACTGTTTGGGTAATCTCAGCAGCCTTTTTCCTCCTGTAGGAAGTTAAGTACTTTAAGTACTTATACCGTTGATAACTCTGAGATACAGTTGTTCCGGCCAGAATAAACATCAATTTCTCATAATTGGTCTGATTTTTATAGGCAAAATAAACCAAACGCGCATATTCATCTCTGGCTTTTTGTAAATCCCCCTCCAAGCGATGAAGCTCATCTTCGAGCATGCTCATTTCCAGATCCAGATTAGCAATTTCCTTCTCCAGAGTTTTCATTAATGTCCTTCTGGACTCAATCCCTCGTTGAAGAATACGTAAACTATGTACGGTATTTTCACGTCTACTTGAGGTCTGATCCAATAATTCTTTCGCTTCTTTAATTTCTTCAAAAGCCCGCTTTTTCTCGGCTTCAAGCTCAAGTTTCTTCTGTCCGAAAAGCGCAAAAGACGAAATGAATAAAAGAAAAAAAAGACCAGATTTTCTCATAACTCAATGAAATCGTATTTCCTTGGATTCACATTCAAGTTGATCTCCCGTTTTACATTATAAAACCGTTCACCACCCCAAACGGAGAATTCCAAACCATCAAACATCAGATTAGATTTAACATGCAATCGATCTTTATCCCGATTCCCTCTTAAAAACAAACTACTCTTCCTGTTGGTAAAGTAAAACGCTGAAAGTGTAAAAGAAGTTGAACTAAAGCTTAATTCTTTCACTAATTCATGGTCTGTTTCGACCCAGTAGAAAGAAGAATCTTGTTCAAAGGGAGAAATGCGAAAATTTTCACAATCCAGCAAGGGTGAAACAAGCCATTGAAGATTCCTAAAATTAACGGGTAATTTATATCCAAATCGCTTATTTAAAAGCATTTGATAGACTATGCGATTAATTCTGTCAACGACAAAAACAGTATCCCTGGTAAGCATCGCCCGAAAAGCCTCAATACCTCTAGCCGAAGCGGAAATAAATACAAAAGAATCCTTTTCGGCATAGAGACTCATGTCAAGTTCATAGCGGTCACCTGAAAAATCCACAATCGCAGTCGCATTCTTATGAAGAATGCTATATACAGAATCCTCTGAACAAAACGCATCCTCAATCACTTCTTCAGGAAATGGAGCTGAGGAACTAATTTTGTGAGAAGACTTACATCCCCAACAAAAGATAAACAGGACAAACCCGATATAGACAATTTTATTCGACATTTTGCATCCCAATCGTTTCGGAAATCTTTTGATTCAACATCTCCTTTTCACCTCCAACCAGTATGGCTTTCAGGTAATAAGCCCGTGCAAGCTCTTTTCCATTTAAAGCCCGCTGTATATCACCAGCATGTTCATTCACTTCAGGGTCATTGTCACCTCCGTTTTTCAGTGCCAACAAAATAAATTTCTCAGCCTCCTCTAACAAACCCTGACGAAATAAAACCCATGCGTAAGTATCCAAAAAAACATAGTTTTCAGGATCTGCCTCAACTGTACGCTTACTCATTAATCGAGCCCGATTCAAATACTCGCCCCGTTCAGCCAGGTAATAGCTGTAATTGTTCTTAAGAGTCATATTATCAGGTTCTTCCTGAATAAGTAAAAGAAATATTGAATCGGAAGAACTATAGTCCTTCAAACGGTAAAGCCCTTCAGCCAATAACATACGCAACTGGAAAGAATAGTCCTTCTTACTACAAGCACTTTGATCTACCGATTGGTATAAAGACACAAGCTCTTCATAACGCTTTGCCTCATAAAGACCGATTCCTCTAAAAAAAACAAGATCAGTACTGTCGGGATAGTATTTGAGCGCAGTTTCTGTGATCTTCAATAACTGTTCATTTCTTCGCGTAGCATTTGCCAGTAATACAGCCTGAAAATACATAGGGTAGTTTCCCAATGCATTTTCAAGATAAAGAGAAAGCGCATCAAGTGCTTCGGGATATTCCTGTCCTGAAATATGGAAATCGGTAGCCAGCAGCAGAATCGGAAGGTCATCGGGATGTGCATATCTGAAAGCCTTCAACATAGCATGCACTTTATCCCTGTAATGATTCATCATGCTTTTATCGGATAAATAGCTGCTTAAGAGTGCCTTTTTTCGGTTTATATCTATTCGATCGCTGTAAAATGACTTTACAAGGCAATCGAGACTCCTGGCCGTATCGCCATTCTTCCGGTAGTATTCCGTCAAATTAGTCAGTGCATAAATATTCAGTGAGTCATAGATCAAAACATCTTCATAATAGGCCATTGCCTTCGTCTCCTGCCCTTCTTTTAATGCCAATTCAGCAGCGATATTCTTTAATTGAAGACTTTCCGGTTCATAGCTCAAAGCCCTTTCAATTTCATACAATGCTTTTTCGTACTTTCTTTTGCCCTCGTAAATCGAAGCCCGAAGCAATACAATTTTTGTACTATAGCCATTTTCTTCCTCAATAAGACCCAAGATCTTCAATGCCTTTTTTCCTTTACCCATACTGGCATACACACTGGCAAGCTGGTAATTCCATTCAATCATATCGTCCTCCCCCCTGATGCGTTCATTCAGAAGCTCAACCATTTCCGGATACTCCTCAAAAACTCCAAGTACACTAAGATAGGCGAGAAAATACCATTTGTTGCCTTTGTCGAGCTGATAGGCCTTTTTCAGATGTATGCGAGCCTCATCATTTTCTCCTGTCATCATATAAATGGTACCCAACTCGTAATGCGCAACGGCGCAATCAGGAACTTCCTTAATGACTAATTTATAAAGTTTTACGGCCTCAGAAATATTCCCTAAATTCTTTTGTTTAAGGGCTTCAATTAAAGCGTACTGATAATCTGACGAAGCAGATTCCTGAGCACTGAGATCCAAAATAAAAACAGCAGCCAAAAAGACTAAAGGCAGAAGCTTTCGTAAAAAAGATAACATCACACTACTCATAATTAAATACCGGTATGTCCAAATCCACCCGGTCCTCTTTTTGTATCTGAAAGCCCTTCGACTTCTTCCCATTGAAGTTTCTCAACTTTCGAAACCACCATTTGACAAATTCGGTCACCATCTTCAATTGTAAGCTCCTCGTTCGATAAATTGATCAATACTACACCAATCTCTCCCCGATAGTCTGCATCGATAGTGCCCGGTGAATTCAGAACAGTCAAGCCCTTTTTCAAGGACAAGCCGGACCGGGGACGAATCTGGGCCTCATAACCTTCAGGTAGTTCTATAAAAAGACCTGTGGGAACCAACACACGTTCAAGCGGACCAAGACTGATTGAAGCGTTCAAATTAGCCCGCAAATCCAAGCCGGCTGACAATGCCGTCTCATAGGCAGGAAGACCATGTTTTGATTGATTAATAATTCTTACGCTAAGCATAAACTACTGATATTTTAAAAATGTTTTTCGTTCAAAATAGATAACAATTGAGGCATATAGCAATAACAACAAAGCGGCCAGAAAACCCCCATAACCGTCGATCCTGGGCAAAAGTACTTTATTCATGCCGAACAGTACTAAACTCAGCCCAATATAGGCAGCTATACGAAGTAAACGATAGGGAACCGCATAATGTTTTCTGGAAAGGATATATGACAAAACA
>PDWJ01000502.1_pt1 | contig 61646 bp, 30 predicted proteins | sample 1430881 | NCBI WGS metagenome assembly PDWJ01 (sample SAMN01162460, study PRJNA174530) | Oral metagenome, whole genome shotgun sequencing project. | biome: Marine environment; feature: Marine mammal; material: Swab sample of the gingival sulcus; isolation source: swab sample of gingival sulcus... | reverse complement strand
CCATTACAATCGATTGTATTTCTTGCATACAAGCTGGGTTTTATTTTAAGTGTAAAATCACCGGTATCATCTAAATCGGAAGGACTGTCAAATTCAGTAAAACGTCCATTATAATCTCTTATAATATTAAAATAATCAAGCCCCGGTTGTCCCCCGGCTCTTGCTCCGGGTCTCGGGTTTAGGCATTGGTCTTTTGCCACGGCATCAAACTCAAGATGTTCCCAGCCAAGATAATCATAACGTCCTGTTCCACAATTTGTTCTTGGATTAATATTGTAGTCAAATTCAAGCGTTGTTGAAGCTCCGGGAGCAAGGTCGTCAAAAAATCCGTCTCCGTCAAGGTCTTCAAGTCCTCCCGGTCCGTCAGGGTCTGATGTTAATGCACCGCCTGCTTGATTGGGTATAAATGCGTATGTCCAACCACTACCCTGCCCTGCATAAGCATTTGAAGGTAATTGGTCAGGCGTTATTGCCGCTCCACCCTGAAATTGAAAATTACTGACTGATCTTGTATTATAATTTCTATCAAAAGCCCAAAGAGGGTTATATGAATGCGTTGTAACCGGTGAAGAATTGTGTCCCAATCCAATATTAATCAAAACATCAAGAGCCATGGCTCCGGCGGTTGTATTTGTATTTTCTATTTTTACCGCATATCTTATACCGTTACAAACTTCCGTATCTCCATTTGTATCTACTCTTGTTGCAGAGATTGTAGGAGTTGATGCACCAAAGTTTGTAACTCTTGTTCTTGGGGCAGCCTCTTGACAATTTTGCTCAAAAACACACCCCCAATATGCGTGGTGTTTAATACTTGTATATTCACAATTTGCAACTGTATAGTTGTCGGTGAATGTTATTAATTCACCAATATCAAAATTATTGTCGTTATTAGGTCCTATTGTTCCTGCAAAAGGAGCAGCCGTTAAATCAATTTGATAAAAAAGTGTATCTGCATTTGTACCCGCAGCAGTAGAAACAGGCGTAAGGTCTGTTCCATTATACGACAAAGTATATCCCGTGCGAACAGATGAACCTACAACCACATAGTAATTAAAAAAGCTTATTGCGCCATTACCTCCTTGTATGATGTTAATATCTTCGGAGTATGAACCTCCAACACTCCCCTCAACAACAGCAACTGATTGCAGCCCGATTGAGGCTGAAAGTAAGTTATATGTAGGAGTGCCGGCGGTGTTACCTGTTGCCGTTCGAGAAATAGCTCCTTCCATGTAGCTGATACTGATTTCGTCTCTAAAAATTCCGCCGTCCTCTTTATAGGCTACAGATTCGCACAGTCCTGTTCTTTCAATAGAAAACTCGATATTCTGATTGACTGCCCAATTTGCATCTCCGGCATTTTCTATGGAAAATACAGGTGCGTTAGGATTTGTAATATCAAATTCCGTAACAGTTAATGAAGCACTTTGTGCAACAATTGCTACAGAACCCGGAACGTATTCAACTCCTACCGGAAGATGATAGGTAAACTTTAAGGAATGTACTAAATTGCTCTTTGCACTTATCGTAGCAGTTTCAAGAGAATTGTTCGTTCCTCCACATGTTCCCAAATCTTGCGGACTAAGTCCAATAGTGAAGTGGTCATTATCAATCTGCGCTTTCATAAAGAAAGAAAAGATTAATAACATACTTGTTAGTAAAAATAATTTTCTCTTCATGTTTGTTTGTTTTAATTAAAATTTAATTTGTATAAGCTTTGTAATTGTATAGTTTATCAGACTTCCTTTCAGTATATAAAATTTTATGTTAGATTTTTTATTATATACCTCATTTCAATTTTAGCATTTATCAAGAAGCCCAAATGTGATAGAAGCATGTTAATTTATGACTAAAAAGTCTATTTTTCAAAATTCAAAAAAAAAAATAACAAGCAAATCACAGCGATTCGTTGTTATTTTAGTTGTTTAAAAACAAAGATAAAAAACTTTTCTTGTTATTGCAATTTTTTTTACTTAAATTTTCCATATGTTTATTATTTATGGTTTAAAAAGTCATATAAAACGCTCAAATGGGCTTTATTTTATTAAGCCGAAAAAATAATCATTATTCCGTAAGTTTAAGCCGTATTATTATCTACCGCATATAATATATAAAGGTGTAATTGGCTCAAACTACCATACTTAATTTGCAATTTTACAAAACATTCTTTTCTTAAAAGACAAAAATGGGTAACAAAAGGTTAACAATTCGGATAATAAATGAATTAATCCGAATAATCCACCAAGGAATCTATCCCGCTCTGCACTTAGCTAAAAATAAATTAAATCTAGCCATTCTCTCTTCTCCAAGAGGGTGTAGGGAGATTGATATTCAAAAAAACTTTAAAGCGCAATAAATCAACAAGTTACAAACTTAACTAAATAAAATTATTATTTTTGTTGTTTAAGCATTTAAGTTTATCAATCAATTTTTCTTTGTCAATGGGTTTTGAGATGTAATCAACAAAGCCTAAATCCAAGAATTTTTTGCGGTCGGCATTCATGGCATAAGCCGTTTGTGCAATAATTTTTGCTTTGGGATTTATTTTAAAAATTTCTTCGGCAGCTGCGACACCATTCATTCCCGGCATGCTAATATCCATAAGGACAGCATCAAAGTCGGGCTTGTTTTTATATGCTTCAAGTGCTTCTTCTCCATTTTTCACATAAACAATATTTCCGACAAAGTCTGCAAACAGCGCCTTAAAATATTCTATGTTCATGTCATTATCATCTGCAACAAGCAACGACATTTCTCGTAAATTCAGGGTATTCGGCAATATATCTTTCTTTGATATTTTTTGCTTATCTCCCCTTATTAAAGGTATTGTAAAAGAGAAACAGGTCCCTTTACCAAGTTTCGATTCTACGTTTATTTTTCCGTTCAGGAGTTCTACAATGCCCTTGGATATTGCCAAGCCTAATCCTGTGCCTTCAACAGTGGGGTTATCTTCGGTATTTAACTGCTCAAAACGATTAAATATTACATTGAGTTTATCGTTTGGAATACCGGCCCCTTCATCTTTCACGAAAAAAGAGATTTTATTTTCATCAGGTACCGAAAAGCCGAATTCGATACGTCCCTTGTCGGAATATTTTACAGCATTCCCGATTAAGTTTATCATCACTTGCTGCAATCGCAAAGGGTCGGTTTTTATAATTAAATCTGCATATTTTTCAGGACAATTGGCTTCTAAGGTAATTTGCGATTTGTTTTTTTGTTTTTTTATTTCGATGAATATTGTTTTCAGTTGATCAAACAGCTCGTTTATATTGCAGTCTTTTATTTCAAGATTTAGTTCGTTGGCTTCTATTTTTGAAATGTCAATAATATCATTTATTAAATTTGAGAGTTGTCTTGAACTGTTTTTGATAATATTCACGTATTTTTTTCTTGTAGCATCTTCAAGCTCCTCATTATCGAGTAAATCGGCAAAACCGACCACCCCGCTTAAAGGAGTGCGAATTTCGTGGCTCATGTTTGCCAGAAAGCGGTTTTTATATATATTGGCAGTTTCAGCTTTTTGTTTTGCTTCTTTGAGTTCTTTTTCAAATTCTTTGCGCTTGCTAATGTCCACAAAACTGATGAATACTTCTTTTATATCGCCTTTTGAGTTAAGAATAGGAAAGCCGTTTATCAGGAGCCAAACAACCTCATCTTTTTTCTTATAAACCCCTTGTATTCTGTTTCGTAGTATTTTTTTGCTTTTGAGCACTGTCATTACCGGATAATCTTCAAGAAAAACGGGGGACAAATCTTCATGGATAAACTGCCAATAAACATCCACCGCTTTCTTGCCTTTCATTTGTTCTTCGGTCAAACCCAAGAGTTCGCTTGCTTTTGGGTTATTTAATACAACATCGCCTTGGGCATCATGCACGACCACTCCTATTTCGGTGTTTTGCAGCAGTCCTCTGTATCGTTTTTCGCTTAATTCAATTTTTCGTTTAGTTTGCAGCAATTCTTCGTTTGCTTTTTTGCGTTTGGTAATATCTTTGAGCAAAGCCACAAAATAAAGTATATTGTTTTGCTCGTCTTTTGCGGCAGTTAGCGTTAGTTCTCCCCAAATAACATGCCCGTTTTTGTGCATATACCTCATTTCTGTTTTAGAGGAGTTCTTTTTTTCGTCTTTTAAGTTTTCATATTGCTTCAAGCGCAGGTGGCGGTCGTCCGGGTGTACAAAATCTTTAAAATTCCGGCTTTTCAGCTGCTCTGCGGAATAACCGAAAATAGCTTCAAACTCGGGATTAAGGGTTAAAATGTTTCCTTGCGACGAGATGGTTGCAATGCCTAAACCGGCATTTGTGAAAACGGTTCTGTACAGGCTTTCGCTTTCTTTTAGTTCAAGTTCTATTTGTAAAATGCGAGTAATGTTTACGAAAGTAATAACCAAGCCGTCAATTTTTTTGTTGTCGGTAATAAAAGGGCTTATTTTACGTAAAAAATATTCCCCCTCATGATTACTTACTTGTGTTTCAATAATGCTAAGGTTTTTTAAAACAGCTTTGCAATCTTTTATCATTGATTTACTGTCATCGTCCTTAAAGTTAGATGCAAAACTTCCGATGCTTCTGCCTATATCGCCGGCTTGTAAATTAAATAGTTCTTGAAGTGCGGGTGTAAATTTACGAATGCGCAAATCTACATCGAGAAACAATGTACCTATTTTGGTTGCGTTGAGCAAATTGTTCATGTCGTCATTCACCTTGGCAAGTTCTTTGTTTTTTTCTTGCAATTCGGTATTTACCGTATAGAGTTCTTCATTTACGGATTGCAGTTCTTCATTGGTACTTTGCAGCTCTTCGTTTGACGCCATCAATTCTTCGTTGCTGGATTGCAGTTCTTCATTGCTGGTTTCAAGCTGCTCAACGACATATTGTAATTGTGCTTTGTTGTCCTTTAACTCTTCTTCTAACTCGACTACACGCTGCTTGTTTATTTCATCGGTTTCAACATTACTAATAACAATGGGTTTGGCTTCTTTTATGGATTTGTCTTTGCTGAAATGAATGGCATAAACGGCTTTAAATCTTTCAAAATCGGTAATTTTCTGAAAACCAAGATCAAAGCAATAAGATTGGTCTCCGATTTTATTTACCACATTGGTAAAGATGACTTCTTTATTTTCTTTTTCTGCTTTTCGGATACCGCTGCGCATGATGCTTGCAATTTCTTTATTGACAAGTTTAAGCAGGTTGCTTTGAAAGATGCCTTGGTTGAGGCTTAGGCGGGTGGTAATATCGCCATTGACAAAAAGAATGTTGAAATCGGTATCGGTGAATACCATTGCGGGACTGAACTTTTGCCCCATGTATTTGTAGAAAGCGTTTTCGGGGTTTTGTTTGAATTGATATTCAAATTTCGGGGAAAGCGGCACATATCGATCCGTTTTTTTGAGGTTCATGCTCACTCGTTCTTCCGCCATCGCTTCCACAGACAAGCGCTTGACATCCGTAACACATTGATATATATTTGTTTTCGGGCTGACAATTTTAAAATAAGGGGCTTGCTTGCCGAGCGATTCGCTGCTTCCGAGTAAGAGATAGGCATCTTTTTTAAGCGCGAAGAGGAAATTACTCAGAATCTTGTTTTGCGTGTTTGCTTCTATGTAAATAAGCAGGTTGCGGCAGGATATTAAATCCATGTGAATAAATGGCGGGTCTTTTAACAAATTGTGTTTTGAAAACACAATACGTTCTCTGATGCGTTTGATAACTTTCATCTTATTACCCTCTTTAATAAAATATGTGTCAGAATATTTTGGAGGTATATTCACTGCATCGAATAAATAGATTCCGCTTCCTGCTTTTTTAAGCGCTTCTTCATTAATATCGGTCGCAAAAATTTTAAAATCAATGTTTAATCTTTCTTTTTTGATGTATTCATCGAGCAAAAAAGCAATGGTATAAACTTCTTCGCCGGTTGAGCAACCGGGCACCCACACTCTTACCGTATCATCGCTGTTTTTTTTGCTTGTGCACAAATCGGGTATTACATCATTTTTTAAGCTCTCAAATACTTCTTCATCACGAAAAAAGTCGGTTACGCCAATTAAAATATCCTGTTTTAAACTTTCAATTTTTTTCGGTTTATTTTTAAGAAAAAGATAATAATCTTCTAACTTTATGAAGTTATTGATGTTCATCTGTTTTTCCAAACGCCGCAGCAAGGACTTTTTTTTGTACTGTTTAAAATTTACACCGGTCTGTTTGTATATTAAATTCAGAATTTGGAAATAGGTTTCTCGATTTGATCTTGTACCTGCTTCGCTCAGCAATATTTGGTGTCTTGGAATTTTTGTGATGGTTTCGGCTATTTTTTCGGGACTTAAAATAAAGTCGATTAAACCGGTTGCAATGGAACTGTTGGGCATGCCGTCAAACTGGGCAGTTTCGGGGTCTTGCACCATCAGTATTCCGCCGGTTTCTTTAATGGATTTTATGCCTCGCGAACCATCCGAGCCGGTACCCGACAAAATAATTCCCACCGATTTATCTTTGTGTTCTTCGCCTAAGGAATGAAAAAAAATGTCGATGGGCAAATTAAGGTCGCGCTTGGGACTTTTATCGATTAAATAAAGTTGCTTTCCTTTAATGTAAAGGTTTTTGTTTTTTTGATTTAGATAAACACAATTGGGTTCAATAACTTGCTTGTCTTCGGAAGTATAAATTTTCATTCCGGTATGCTTGGCAAGCAATTCGGGCATTAAACTTTTAAAGTTAGGCGAAAGGTGTTGCACAATTACAAAAGCCATTCCGGTTTCGTCCGGGATGTTATCAAAGAGTTGTTGAATGGCATCCAAACCTCCGGCTGATGCACCTATTCCAACGATGAATAAATCTTTTTCGGGCATACTTATTTTTAATTACTTGGTATTTCTGTTAAGTTCTGCATAAATTGCATAGAAGCTATACGCAAAGTTAGTATTTTGCATTTTAATTTCCAAATAAAAACGCAACTAACTAACTAACTAACTAACTAACTAACTAACTAACAGTTAAACCAACAAGACTTAGCCCTGACCTTTTGAATAGTTTAATGGGCGTGTCCAAAAAGTTTATATTAGCATATAAACTTTTTGGACACGCCTCAACTTCTTCCGGCTCCGGGCATACAAGATTGACGTTTTTATAATGATAAAGTTAGATTCTGCATAATGCCTGCATACAGGCTGTATCTACTTTACAATAAGTTTCTCGGTATGTTTTTGGTCATTAAAATAAATGTTTATGAAATACATACCGGGAGCAAGTTTTCCAAGTGCTGTTCTTGTATGTGCTTTTCCAATTTGTTTGTGTAAAACACTTTTCCCCGATATTGATTTTACGCTTATTTCGTTGATTGTTTTCGATGCCGCAATATGCACGTAATTGCTTGCCGGATTTGGGAATATGGATATCTTGGGAGCTTCATATTCTTGAAGATCCGAAGTCTCATAATCAAAATAGACATAAGCCGGTTTGTCCGTAATTTGAAATGTACCGACGTGTTCTTCCTGTCCGGCTGCATTAATTCTGTAAGTATAAGTTCCGGCATCTAAACTTAATGATTGCACCTCGCCGTCTTCATCGGTTGTCAAGGTTTGTCCGCCTACCGCTATGGTAGCACCGACCACAGGATTTCCTCCGTCCAATACGCTGAATACCGCCCCAAAATCTACGGGAGCCTCCGATTTGGTAAGCCCTTTCACACAAAAATTCCCCGTGTTTTGAAAGCCCGAAGGGTCGCTATAGTCATAAAAATCTTTCCAGATGTTGTTTTCCCAATAATAGCTTTGTTCCGGTGCTGCCGATGATTTTACAATGGTTCTTGAACCGCCGCCCAACAATACGGGCACGTCCGAAGTTCTGTCATAAGGCTGTCCGCCTTTCGACAGACACAACATCACATAGAAATCATTGCCGTTTTCCAAATATGCCGGCAAATCCAAATCAAGGGTGTGAAATCCCTTAAAATCAAAACTCCCCCGTTTTATGGACAAAGGCTCTCTTAATTTGTCTGCGACAAAACTGTCATATACTTTTACGGTATATTCCACAGAGTCGCTTGCCGTAAAAAAATTAACGGCTTTGAGCCAGTTATCTTCCGAAGCTTCAAAAGCATTGAAAACTTTTTTCGTATCGGTTTTGGTATCTCGCCATCCGTGATAATCGTGATAATATACACCGTCATAGGCCAAAGGTTCTACATTGCTGAATGCAACAGCCCCCATTTGCGGTTCGCGAGCTGCCCATTTGTCGTAATACGAAATCCAGAAATAGCCGTCTATTCCCCAATTTTCGCCCCAACTGTTTTTGCACAGCCAAGCACCCTTGTCGGGTGCAGATGCAACTGAATGGTTGTCGTCCCAACCGATTATTGCCACCGAATGATTGGGCAGCATAGAACTTGACGCCGGCTGATAATGTGTAAAAGTATAATCAATGAACGAATTATCGTAACACATGCAAGTCGCAATTACGCCATACTCCATAATTTTAGACTTTATTAAATCAATATTATCTAAACCGTCGCCCAAAGTAAACCACTCCACATCACGCGGATAAAAATAGTGGTAACTGTCTTTTCTTCTATCGGGCGGATATGAATATGATTGACCATCTTGCTCTCTGACCGCTCCTTCCAATCTGGACAAATAAGCTGTTGTTACCATATAATCGCCGCCTTGATGCACTTCAAGCCCGGAGCCGGATGCGGGGTCTAAATCATCATTATTATGTTGATTAAAACCGTTCCACCAGTCTAAATGATATTCGGCAAGTGCGGGTTCTCCGTTTTCGCCGGCATTAGCCCAATTTCCGGTCATCAGCAAATTGCCCTCTATGGCAGCCATTGTTCCGTGTGTCCAACAGGTTCCGCCTTGTTGATGTTTTACGGAAGTAACATAATTGTTGCCGTTATAATTTCGCAAGTCAAAGGATGCGGGAAGTTGTGCCTGCAAAATAAACGGCATGCACATTAATAATATAAATGTAAATCTTTTCATGTTTTTTATATTTTTAATTTTTAATCAAGAACACTTTAATATTAAAATTATAATATCTGCACAAAATTAGATAATTTTCTTGCGGAGACTATATAAAAGACAAAATTAAAGAAAAAAGTTGCAAAAAATATTTTGGTAAAAAGTTCCTAAGCCGAATTATTATCTTCGATACTGTTTCGGCTTAAGCCGGATTTCGAGTTTTTTTTTAAAGTAAAGCCAAGCATCTAACTTTACAGTCGCAGGTGCAGATGCAAAAACTGCTAATTTCTCAAAAACATCAAAAAAGTCATATAACAACAACCTACAAATTGCTCATATATAAAATTTTAAACCTTCCAAAAAAAATCAATCTCCCTACACCCTCTTCTCCAAGAGGGAATTTGCTATTGCTCTTTTTGCTAAATTTTGCATTCTTTAATAAGGTAATGAGCTTGATTTTCTTTTAGGTCTTTATCTCTACTAAGGTTTAAACCGAAAATAAGGTTTTTAACAATTTGTAGTTCTCAATTTTCTTCCAACTCCCGGGTTCCAACTTCCCGCTCTAATCGGGTTTTAATTTTTAATTCGTAATTTTTAATTCCTTAGGTGAGGGCTACACCGTTCAAAAAAAGTTAGATACTTGATTTTACTTTTTCAAAAGTCTCGAAATGCGGCTTAATGTTCAAAAGGTTTTCCGAGCGGATTTTTTAAACCTTCGTATTTTATTAAGTTACATTTGACCGTGCTTATTCCTACTTTCAATCTGATCTTAAGCGGAATAAAATTACCGTCATCGGAAAACCAAACTTTCAAATCGCCTTCTTTTTTCAAAGAGCTTTGTTCATCAATCAGAGGCACAAATTTCAAGGCTTTTATCGAGCCGAATTTTGTTCTTATTTTTTCGGTTTTTAAATATTTTACTTTTATCGTATATATTTGCTCGTCAAAATATGCCGTTAAATTAATTATTTGATTTTTGTGTATTTTATTATTAAAAATAGTTCTCCTTGCATAATAAAATGCCGACAGCACGTCTAATATGCCGGGCGGCACACTATGCTCGCCCGATTTTAAGCTGATAACTTTGTTTTCTTCTCTGTCAAAAATAACTTCGTTATAACGCCTGTAATTATTTTCGTTAATATCGCGTATTGCTTGCAAAGGCAAGCCGTCATCCAATTGAATATAACTTTCGTAACGGTCGAATACTCGGGCAAATTTTCCGACCAAACCGGAGGTTTGCGCTACCGCCTTAACATGATAATACCAATCATAACCTATTTGCTTCATCGTAATTTTCAGCTCTGCGGTTCCACCCGTTAAACCGCCGTATTTTATGGTATATTTAAGATATTCGTCGGGATTAAAAGCCGTGTTTACAATAGGCATAGAGTCTTGTCTTACTTGCGCCAAAGAGCTAATGACTGTTAGCATAGCGAGCAACTGTAATAAGTATTTTTTCATATGTTTATTTTTTAAGTTGGAAGAGGGAAGTTGAAAGTTTTGCTCTCCGACTTTCCTCTAAATAATCATTCCGCCGGGCTTCTAAGATTTAGCACCGGGCGTTTCATATGTTTTTTTATAATTTTCAAAAGTCATATAGGAACGCCCAAAGCTACACTGAACACTTTGATATTCTCCACAGGGTTTAAACCCTGTGGAAGTAATCATTCCGTTGTGTGTCTTTTTGTAGTCCCGGACGTTTCATATGTTTTTATTTATAATTTTCAAAGGTCAATTTATTTAATTCTAAATTATTAAATTATGAATTGTAAACGACGCAGCCCTCATTACAAAGACTTGATGAACACGAAGTAGCATCGAAGATAATAATTCAGGTTAAGTTATTACAAAAAAAGTTTTTTTACACTTTTATAATAAAACTGAAAAAATATATTTTTATTACCTTAACCCGAATTTCGAGGCTTTTTTAAAATAAAACCAAAAAGCTAACTTTATCGCTGCTTGAGGCTGTCAAATTTTTCCGACTTCCAACTTTCTTTTTTCATAAAAATTGAAATAAAAACAAAAAAGATTTTCGATTTTAAGGAATTAGTAATATTTTTACGTCAAAGATTTAGAATTATGACAACAAACTCTATTTACAGTTTCTTTAAAATCCTCGAAAACGACGCTATAAGCTTCTCATACAGAGGGGATTTCTCCAACAATGTTTTAACAATGGCTACGCAATTGTTTAAAGATAATGTGGAAGAAAAACATGAAAAACTCAGTAACAAACTATCATTTTTAATGATAGAAAGTTTTCAAAATATTGCCCGATATGCAGACACCGAAGAAAGTTTTAGTTTAGACGAAAATTCGGAGTTTTTTATGACGCGCAATGTTGGGGAAACATTTTATATTATTTCCGCAAATTTGATTGACAATGATAAGATCCCTACGGTAAGGGAAAAATTGGAACGTGTTAATACATTAGAAAAATCTGAACTAAATAAACTTTATCGCGAGGTTCTTACGAACAAACAAATTAATGAAAAAGGCGGTGCGGGTTTGGGCTTTATTGAAATGGTTCGAAAAACCAAAGGCAAATTACCCTTTGCTTTCGTAAAAGTAAATGATAAGCAGTCTATGTTTTTTATGCAAATTGAATTGCGTAATCCCAAAACAGACGACGGAGCACCTTCAGTAAAACTCACTGATGCTCAACAAATTCAACATTTAGTTGCTGAAGAAAACATTTTAATGATGCACAAAGGAGATTATTCTGAAGATGCCATAGGTCCCATGTTGAAAATGGTTGAAGAGAACATGCGTAATGTCTCATTAAAAGTGCATAAAAAAATATTCCATTTTTTAGTTGAAATCCTGCAAAATATAAGCAAACATTCTTATGCGCTCAACGGAAAGCATGAAGGGATTTTCCAAATTGGGTATGAAGGCAATCATTATTATATCGGAACAGGAAATTATATTTTAAATACCGAAATTGATAATTTGAAAAATCAATTGGAATTGGTTAACAGCAAAACAACCGACGAACTTAATGACTTATACAGAAAATATTTAAGAGAGGGCAAACAAACAAAATCCGGCAGTGCCGGCTTAGGGTTAATTGATTTAGCCAGAGAAACCAAAGACAAAATCAATTATGATTTTATCAAAATAAACGATACCTATTCTTTCTATTCTTTAACAGTTAAATTTTAGTTATGCCAACACCTTTACATATAGAAAAATCAAAAAACAATCCGGAAGTAATCTTAAATAAAGAAACCGGAATTTTTAAAATTTCCGGTCGCTCAATCGTTGAAGACCCTAAAGGATTTTACACTCCTGTTTATAAGTGGATAGAAGAATACATTACAGCACCTTTAAAAGAGACTGATTTTGTATTTGACTTGGAGTATTTCAACTCTTCATCTGCCCGCCAAGTAATGGAAATTATCATGCTGTTAGAGAAAATTCCCGATACGGGAAATAAAATAAAAATCTCGTGGATGTATGAAGAAGGCGATGAGATGTCAAAAGACAGAGGCAGTGAAATTGAATTGGTCTCAAAATTAGATTTTGATATAAAAGAGTATCCGGCTGAAGATATCTAATTTTTGTTATTTATATTAACTTACTATGTACCCGGAACCAATAATAATTGAACCGAATCAAAAATCACCGGAAGTAATTCTTGATAAGGAGAATAATATCTTCTTAATACGAGGACGTTCTATTGTTGAGGATTCAAAAGATTTTTATGCACCTATAATAGAATGGCTTGCAGCCTATTTTAAGAGCCCTAACAAACAAACCGGGTTGGTTTTAAATTTTGATTATCTTAATTCTTCTTCACTAATTCAGATTACTAAAATTATTGCTCTTTTTGAGGAACAATATAATAAATCTCAGAATGTAATGATTGTTTGGCAGTATGAAGAAGGCGATGAGTTAATAGAAAATGCGGGAATAGAACTAAACCTTGTTACCAATATCCCTTTTGTTATTGAAACTTTTACTCCGGAAGAGTTTGAAATTTTTGAGTTTGAATATTAACCATTAATACGCATGCACGGTTTCGGCAAACATTTTTATTAAATTAGGTGCTTTCTCAAAAGCCGTTCCCGTAACAATTATGTCCGCACCGGCATTACAAGCTTTAATTACTTGTTTTTCAGACCTCATACCCCCTCCTACTATCAAGGGAATATTAATATTTTGCTTTACGTTTTTTATAAGGTTCTCATTAACCGGCATGTCTGCTCCGCTACCGGCTTCTAAATACATCAAAGACATCCCCAACATTTCACCCGCCATTGCCGTTGCCGTAACAATATCCGGTTTATTGCTCGGGATAGCCTGCGTATTGCTCATGTATTCAACCGAAGTTTTACGTCCTCCGTCAATTAATACATAACCGGTAGGAATAACTTCAACACCGGCTTGTTTTAAGAACGGAGCAGCAACGACATGATTGCCTATTAAGAACTCGGGGTTTCGTCCGGAAATAAGCGATAAAAATAAAATTGCATCAGCCTTATCCGACAATTGATAAACGCTTCCGGGAAACAAAACAACCGGGAGCGAAGAGTTATTTTTCACAAAATCAACAGTCTTGTCAATTTTCTCGGAAATAATACTTCCTCCGATAAGGAAAAAATCAACTTTATGTTTTTGAGCTTCCTTTACGACCAAAGCCAGCTTATCTTGCCTCATTTTGCCCGGGTCAATCAAAACGGCAAGTTTTTTTCCTTGACTTTTAAATAGTTGTTCGTAAATCACAGCTCAAATTTAATAAAATAAAGGTCTTTGGCAAAAATACCAAAGACCGTAAATATTGAATTAACAAAAATTATTTTTCTGTTTTTAAAATATGTTTTTCTAAAAAGGCTTCCATTGCACGATAGAAATCAAAACGATTTTCTTCATTTCTAAATCCGTGTCCTTCATTATCTTTCACCATATATTCAACAACCGCCCCTCTGTCTTTCATAGCTTTTACCATTTGATCCGACTCGTCTTTATTTACTCTTGGGTCATTCGCACCTTGTGCAATAAATAGAGGAGCTTTGATTTTATCAACATGGAAAACGGGGGATACCTCACGTAAACGTACGCTGTCTTTTACGGGGTCGCCGGCCATTTCATACATCATATCCAACATCGGTTTCCAATAAGGCGGAATTGTTTTCATAAAAGTAAACATGTTTGAAACGCCCACATAATCCACACCGGCTGCATATAAATCAGGTTCTTTAACTAAACCCATAAGCGTTGCATATCCGCCATAGCTTCCACCATAAATAGCAATTCTTTCGGGGTCGGCAATTCCTTTCTCAATTAACCACTTTGTTCCGTCCGTAACATCATCTTGCATGGTTCTGCCCCACTCTTTAAACGAAATTTCCATAAAATTTCTGCCGTAGCCCGTAGAACCTCTGAAGTTCATTTGCAATATGGCAAAACCTCTGTTTGCAAAAAATTGTAATTCAGGATTAAAGCCCCAAGAATCTCTAGTCCAAGGACCTCCGTGCGGATGTACGATTACCGGAAGATTTTTCGCATTTTCCATTGTATAGCCTTTCGGCAATGTTAAATACCCGTGAATGGTTAAACCATCGCGAGATTTATATTCAATAGGAAACTGGTTTCCCATCTCTTTTTCATCTAACCAAGGACTTACATCGGCAATTTTATCAACTGTACCGGCATTTTTGTCATAAATATAATACGCTCCTAATGATTTATCGCTGTATGTTCTTACAATAAAAATATCCTCGTTTTTATTCTTTCCGGTAATACCAACTTCATAATCTTCAAATTTTTTGTTCAAAAAATTATACAAGTCTTCGGTTTCTTTGTCAAAGAAATGACGTTCTCTTTTCCACGAAGTATAATAGGCAGCAGTAATAACTTTTCTCTTTTCGGAATAAGATACACCACTCACGTCATAATCAGCGTTCTCATACAAAACAGAGTCTTCTTTATTTTTTGCAAGATTATATCGTATTATAACACTTTTATCTCTTCCGATATTCGAAGAACCGATTAGATTTTTATTATCAAAAGTAAAAAAATGCGGGCTGAAACTTTCCTTAAAGTTTGTCGTTAAAATCGTTTTCCATTTATCTTTTTCAGTTTCTCGATATAATATAGATGTATTAACACCATCGGTTATGGCAGTCGCAACACGCAATTTTCCATCGTGGTCAAACAACCATGACTGAATAGTTCCGGGATTTTCGGCAAGCATTTCCATACTGCCGTCATTCAAATTTAAACGATAGGGATCAAAAACTTGCGGATTTCGCTTATTCATGGAAATAATAACTTGGTCGGGAAGTTCGGGCAAATCATCAATAATGCGTGCTCTTACACCATCAAAATCGGTTAAACATTTCACATCTTTCGTTTCAATATTTGCAAGATAAATTTTAAAATTTTCATCGCCGCCGTTATCTTTCAAGAACAAAATTTGCTTGTTATTGGGCCAGTAATAGCCGGCGATATTTCGGTCGGTCTCTTTGGTTAACTGAAAAGCACTGTCCTGCCCTCGTTTTTGAATAAAAATATTCATTCTTTTTTCATAAGGAGCCATATATGAATAATAAGCTCCGTCCGGCGAAATTTGATAGGAAGTTTTCTCCGGGTTCTTAAAAAAATCTTCCAAGGCTATTTTCTTTGCTTTCATTTTTTCTTCTTTATTTTCATTGTTGCAACTTGCCATAAACAAACCGGCTGCAATCATTAGACTTAAAAACAAATGAACTTTTTTCATAAGATTTATTATTTATATTTTTAGAATTAAGCCCGCAAGTTAAAAAAAATACGGTTAAAAAAAAATCATTAAACACGAATTACAGAATCGGTAGCTTCATGTATCAAATACAACATTATGTATTGAAGTAAGTTGAACGTATAATCACTTCTGCTTTAAAGCTCCTTTTTTATGAATAGTCTCGAAGAATAAGCACCGTTTAGGCTTTTTCAAGTAAACTTTTACCGGCAAAAACTCATAAAAATCAGTCTTTATAAGTTTTCAGAGACAAAATAACAATCATCCCGACGATACCTGCGACAAAAACAATAATTTGAGTAGTTTGATTTTTAAGAAAGAACAGTTCGGATATACTTATCATCAGCCACATCATAATAATGGCTTTAGTAAGTCCTTTTTTTGAAAAGGCTTTTTTCTCTTTATAGTCCCTCAAATACTTTCCCAGATATTTATGGTTCAAAACAAGATTATACAATTTTTTGGAACTTTTAAGATAAAAAAATCCGGTAAGCAAAATAAAAGGCGTAGTAGGCAATCCGGGAACTACAATACCAATAATACCCAAAATCAAAAATAAAGTCCCCAGTGCTATAAATAAAATCTTCATACGCAAGAAGAGATTGCCTGTTATATATTAAGCCGCCTTATTATCTTCGATGCTAATTCTTGATAGTTAAGCAGTAATATTTTTGAAATAATTACCGTCTTCCTGTTTTTCAAAACCAATCTTGTTCAAATACTTAACATGTTTGTAAGATTGAGGATAAACAATAATCTTTTCGATACCTTCATTAATAAATCGAACATTTAAACGTTCATAAACAAACCGTGCATTTTTATAGTCTCTATATTGAGGTATAACATAGTCTAAAGCCACCTTTAAAGTTTTGCTGTCAACTTTATAAGCTAAAAAAATACCGGCAACATTCATATTTCTCAAAACAAAGAAACTGAGCGTATTCAAATCGGATTTAAACGAAAATCCCGGAAAAAACTTTTGAATTTCAGCATCATGAAATTTCAAAAAACTTTGCAAAAATTCATTTGCACCCTGCACTTTCATCGTTGTAAAAAGTTCTTTCTTCGAGTATATTTTTACCAAATAATAAATATCGGTAAGCGCAATAAAGCCGTTCAAGAGCAAAACCGGAAGCGCATCAATTAAAACACCGTAAATTGCAAAACTAACGGCACCGATAAAATTAACCCAACGAAAATTAACGATAGAGTTCAAAGTCATTGAAACAGCTATCATTACAGAGGCAAAATATCCTACAAGTTCAAAAGTATCCATTTGTTTTTTATTAGAAAAGACATACAAAAGTAAAAATTAAACCGTAAAACAGGAATTATTTTTTCATTCATTAAGCCGCATTATGCCGTAGAAAATTTTTGCGACTTCAAATCACACAAGTCATAAACTTTTTGATGTATGTTTTTATATTATATCTTTACACTCTATTTTCATCGAACATAGGACATTAACAACTGACTTTCTGAAAGTTAGAAATCAAAAGTTAAGAATTTGAGTTATAAGTTTTATTAAGCCGAATTATTAAACATCAACAACATACAAACAAACAACAAACAGATGAAACACATTTTAATATTATTCATATTATTATGGTTATCATATACATCTGCTTCACAAACAATTACAGTGAAAGATGCCGATACGGGCGAAGCAATAAAAATAGTGGATATAATAAGTAAACATCCTCAAATTTATAGCCAAACCAACACGCTGGGACAAGCAGATATTTCTGATTTTAAATTTTCTAAAGAGATTGAAATACATGCTCCCGGCTACAAAACACGGTTTACAACTTATGAACAATTATCCAAGAACAAAACAATTAGGCTGGAAGCATCAAATATTAGTTTAGACGGAGTTGTAGTTTCCGCCATGCGCCGAAACCAAACATCGGATAATGTTCCTGCCGAAATTGTCGCAATTTCTCAAAAAGAAATAGAAATTCAAAACCCGCAAACAAGTGCCGATTTATTGGGCATTTCAAATCATGTATTTATACAAAAAAGCCAACAGGGAGGCGGAAGCCCCATGATTCGGGGCTTTGCAACAAACCGCTTGCTCTATTCCGTTGATAATGTACGCATGAATACGGCAATATACAGAAGCGGCAACATTCAAAATGTTATCAATATAGACCCTTTTACCATTGAAAATGCGGAAATTTTATTCGGCCCCGGCTCTGTATCATACGGCAGTGATGCCATCGGAGGCGTAATGAGTTTTAAAACACTCACGCCTCAATTAAGCCTTAAAGACAAAACTTATGTATCCGGAAAAGCCCTAAGTCGATATTCTTCGGCAAACAATGAAAAATCGGGACATTTTGATATAAACATCGCTTGGAAAAAGTGGGCATCGGTAACAAGTTTCAGTTATTGGAATTTTGACAACCTACGGCAAGGCAAACACGGACCGGAAGACTATATTAAAGATTATTATGTGCAAAGAAAAAATGCTAAAGACCTGCTGATAAAACAAGACAATCCGCTTTTGCAAATTCCTTCGGCTTATTCGCAAACAAACCTTATGCAAAAAATACGCTATACACCCAAGCAAAATTGGGATATTCAATACGGACTGCACTATTCCGAGACCTCGCCTTATGGAAGATACGACAGGCACAACCGCAGCAAAAACGGGACTGCTCGCTATGCGGAGTGGAGCTACGGACCTCAAAAATGGCTGTTAAACAATTTAAGCATCGAACACAAAGGAAATACTACACTTTACGACAATATGATAGTACATTTGGCACATCAATACTTTGAGGAAAGCAGAATTAGTCGTTCTTTCAACAAAACCGACAGAAGCGTAAAAACGGAACATGTAAACGCCTACTCCGTAAATCTTGATTTTATCAAATCGGCAGGAACAAAACTCACCCTCTCTTACGGTGCCAAATATGTATTAAACAAGGTCTTGTCTGAAAGTTTCATCACTGATATTCAAACACAGTCGCAAAAGAAAGGTCCGGCAAGATATCCAAATGCTTTTTGGCACTCGGCAGGCATATATTTGAACAATGAATACGAAATTTCCGAACAAATCACTCTGGCTTCCGGAATACGCTATAATTACAATATCTTAAACGCCGATTTTTCCAACAATACAATCTTCTATCCTTTTCCCTTTTCCTCGACACACATTAACAAAGGTTCTTTAACAGGAAGCATCGGTGCCGTATTTCGCCCTGCGCAAACATGGGTTGTCAACATAAACTTCGGAACGGCATTTCGCGCCCCGAATCTTGATGACATAGGCAAAGTTTTCGATTCGGAACCCGGAACCGTAATTGTTCCAAACCCCGAATTGAAAGCAGAATATGCCTATAATATAGACTTCGGATTTGCCAAAAACTTCGGCAATATTATAAAACTTGATTTTACGACTTATTATACCATTTTAAATCGTGCCATGGTTCGTAAAGACTTCACATTGAACGGTGCAGACAGCATTATGTATGACGGAGAATTAAGCAAAGTGCAGGCTGTGCAAAATGCGGCATCAGCAGAAATTTACGGCATTCAAGGCGGAATAGAAATTAAAATTTTAAAAGGTTTCAGTTTTACTTCCGACATTAATTATCAAAAAGGTGAAGAAAAATACGAAGACGGCAGTCGGCAGCCTTCCCGGCATGTTGCTCCTTTATTCGGCACATCAAGTTTACAATACCGAACAAAAAAATTAGAACTGAAATTTTATTCCGTATATATGGGCGAAAAAAAACATGCAGATATGCCGGCAAGTGAGCAAAAGAAAACAGAAATTTATGCAAAAGATGCAAAGGGCAACACCTATACACCTGCCTGGTACACTTTAAACCTAAAAGCAAAATATAAGCTCAGCAAAAAGTTCAGTTTTAGCATAGGTATCGAAAACATAAGCGACCAACGCTATCGCCCCTACAGCTCCGGCATTTCCGCAGCCGGAAGAAATTTCATTTTTGCACTAAGTTTTAAATTTGGTTAATCCCGCAAAAATTGAAAAACCGAGCTAAAAAAAAGAGGCTGTCTTTCGAGCAGCCTCTTTTTTTTACATACAATGCAGATATTTATCTACAAGTTCTTTTATTTTATCATTCTTTCCGTATAATTCTTCGCTCAAATTCTTGTCCTTATATGCTTTCAGTTTTTTGATAAACATATCAATAGTTCCTTTCGGGAAGACATTATCTTTTTCAAAGAACTTTCTGTCTTTTTCCAAATAATCGGCAGATTCAAAACAAGACTGAGGAAGTGCCACCAATCTGTCCAAGATATGTTTGTGCTCATCGTGGAATATGTTCACGTTCACATATAAATCTTCGGCTTTTTTCAATGATTTATCGGACAAGATACCGTCTTTTGCGGCAACAATTATTCCTGCCAACAAATGATATAAATCCGCCGAGCCGTCCGGCACTCTGAATTCGGCAGTTTGTTTTCCTTTAATATACGGAACTTCGCCTTTTTCCTGCGGGTTTGCATCTTTTATCATTTGCGTTTTTTTCAACCAGCCCAAAGGAACTCGCACCAATACAGAACGATTGCTGTCTCCCCAACAAACCATGGTGGGTGCTTCTTGATGCGGCACCAATCGAAGATAAGAAGTCGGTATCGTATTACCGAAAGCGGTCAGTGCTTGCGCTCTGTCTAAAATTCCGGCAATTACTTTTTTTGCAAGATCAGTCAATCCGTCTTCATTTGCCATTTGGTTCACGCCGTCTTTATCCACTTGAAAATGAATGTGCATTCCGCTGCCGGCTTTTCCTACCGTAATTTTTGGAGCAAAGCTGATAGAAAGACCGTATTTATTACCCAACATACGCAAAATCCATTTAGCAATAATCAATTGCTCTATGGCACTTTCGGGTTCAACCGGCAAAAATTCAATTTCATGTTGTTCATACATCATCTCGCCGTCCGAGAAACTGCCTACTTCCGAATGTCCGTATTTTAATTTACCGCCGCATTCAGCAATCAGGTGCATTGCCTCCAAGCGCACATCCTCAAAATTTGTAAAAGGCAATGAAGAATGATAACCTTTTTGATCTACTGCCGGGTATAAATCGTCATAATAACCGATGATGTAATATTCTAATTCACCCATGGCTTTAAAAGAATACCCGGTTTCTTTTTTAAAAGATTCATAGGCTTTTTTAAGAATATACTCCGGCGCACTTTCCAGCGGTTTACCGTCTCTTGTATAAAAAGAGCACAACATGTCCAAAGTAGGTCTTTCCGAGAAAGGATTTACGAATGCCGTACGAAATCGCGGAATTACATACAAATCGCTTGAACCTGCCTCAATATGTGAGAAAAGACTGGAACCATCCACACGCTCACCGGTTGACAGAATTTCTTCTAAATAGTTTTTCCCGGTAATAACAAAGTTTAAAGTTTTCAGTTTACCGTCTTCTGCCACATATCTGAAATTTAATGCTTCAATATTATTATCGTCAATAAATTTAATAATATCATAGCGCGTAAATTCACTTGCGGGTTTTTTCAAATGCCGAACAAGTTTGTTCGGGTTCATTAATATTTCTAATTCTCTCATTTTTATAAAATTTTAAAACTCCGTAAAAGTAAAAATAAAAAAAATAATAATGCGCCTTATTTTATGAATTTAACCCGAATTATTATCTAACTAAATCCGCAAATTACTAATATATAAAACCTTAAAGCTTTAAAAAAATCAATCCCCCTGTTCCCCCTTCTCCAAGAGGGAATTTGCTATTGCGCTTTTTGCTAAATTTTACATCCTTTGCAGTTAAGAATTACCTCCGGCAAGCATCCTTTAATAAAGTAATAAGATTGATTTTCTTCTATGTGTTTATCTCTACTAAGGTTTAAACCGAAAATAAGGTTTTTAACAATTTGTAGTTCTCAATTTTCTTCCAACTTCCAACTTCCAGCTTCCAACTTAATTAGCGTGAGGGCTACGCCGTTCAAAAAAAGTTAGATACTTGGTTTTACTTTTGCAAAAGCCTCAAAATGCGGCTTAAAGCAAAAATATTTTTAATAACAAGATTTTTATTATACCTTTAATATCTGCTTTTAAGCCGGTTTAAACCGCATACAATAGAAAAATTACTGATTTATGACAAAAAAAGAATATTCCGACCTCTTAGAAAAAGAGCATATAAACAAAAAAAGCATTCATGCTTTACTCAATAAAACAGAAGCATTAAGCCAATCTGAAACAAATAAAAGTTTGCTGCTCGACTTTTTAGACAAAACTTCGCAACCCTCATTTCTACAACAATTGACAAGCGAAGACTTGCAAAAAAAATGGTTTACGCTCGTTGCCGAAATTATACGAAAAACCGAATACGGCTTGGATACATTATTGGAGCAAAGAGTTAAAGCACATCCCGACAAGCTCTTATTCAAAGGCATAAAAAACACAAAACCTTTTGAATGGACCTACAAGCAAGCATCTATCAACATTAAAGAAATTGCGGCATTTATCCTGTCCTTAAAAGTCAAAACGCCTCGTGTTGCCATATACACACAAAACAGTCCAGAGGGGGCAATGTGTGATTTAGCCTGTTTGTCATACAATATTTTTAATACACCTTTAAATATACATTTTAATGAAGAAGTTATAGCATATATTTTTGAAACATTAGCCATTAATATTGTTATTACCGACTCCGCAGAACGCATCAAGATTATCCGTTCTTTAAGAAAAAGGCTGAAAAGAGAAATAATATTGATTGTAAGCGAAGCCGATTTGGAAAAACATCCGGAAGCAGATTATTATTTAAGCAAGGAAAGCAAAAGTTTTTATCAAGAAGCAGATAAAATTCAGGAAAAAAGAATAAAGAAGCCATTAAATCAAGTAGCAACTGCCATGTTTACCTCCGGCAGCACCGGCTTACCCAAAGGGGTTTCTTTTTCAATTTATAATATTATCATAAAAAGGTTTGCGCGCGCATTGGCACTGCCGCAAGTCGGCAAGGATGAAAAAATGGTTTGCTACCTTCCTCTTTTTCATACTTTTGGTCGATTTTTAGAACTGACCGGTTCCATTTTTTGGGGCGGCACCTATGTTTTTGCAGGCGACACCTCCTCCGACACCTTATTATCTTTATTGCCAAAAGAAAATCCCACGGGCTTTATCAGCGTTCCCGTAAGGTGGGTTCAAATTTATGAAAAATGTATTGCCGCAATGAAAGATGCCGAAAATGAAAAGGAACAAAATCAAATTATCCGTTCTGTTACCGGCAAAAATCTACACTGGGGACTTTCCGCTGCCGGCTATCTTGACCCGAAAATATTCCGTTTTTTTCATAAACACGGCATCGCTCTCAACAGCGGATTCGGGATGACCGAAGCTACCGGCGGCATCACCATGACCCCCCCAAACGAATACACCGATAATTCTACCGGAATTGCACTTCCCGGAACGGAAACCCGCCTCAAACCCAACGGCGAACTGGAAATAAAAGGACATTATATTGCAAAATATATCGAAGATGCGGGTCCGGACGACCTCATCCCCTACCCCGAAGACGAAGAACATTGGCTTTCTACCGGCGATATTTTTAAAATAGACGAAAACGGGCACCACCAAATCATTGATCGTGTGAAAGATATATACAAAAACAACAAAGGGCAAACCATTGCTCCGCTGAAAGTTGAAAAGAAATTTGCCGGCGTACCCGGAATAAAACGAAGTTTTTTGGTAGGAGACGGAAAACCTTATAATGTCCTATTAATTGTTCCGGACAGCAAAGACCCCGTTCTTTCTTCTTTTTTAGACAGCAAAAGCATTAACGAGTATTTCCACCAAATTGTCATGACTGCCAATATTGACCTTGCTCCCTACGAACGTGTGATAAATTTCAGTATTTGCGAAAGAGATTTTACGGAAAATAAAGGAGAACTTACGCCAAAAGGTTCATACAGAAGAAAAACCATAGAGAAAAATTTTGACAGTCTCATTAAAGAGCTTTATAAATCGAATGAGATTGCCATTCAGTTTCAAGATTTTAAGCTCATTATTCCGCGTTGGTTTTATCGCGATTTAGGAATATTGGAAACGGATATTGCTAAAAAAGGATACACTTTGTACAATAAACGCAGGCAAAAATCCTTGACAATAAAAAGAACGGAGCAAACTGATACATATACCGTAGGAAATTTAGACTACACAATTTTCGACCATAAAATTGATTTAGGCAGAATTGCCCGGCAGCCGAAACTTTGGGCAGGCAATCCGGAACTTATCAACTTTTCGCCTTGCAAAGAAAGTTTTGATGTTGCGTTCAAAAATATTTCAGTTCGAATAGGGCTTGCAAAAAATAAAACCGGCAAAACCACTGTTCCGGAAATGCAATATCCCGATAATCTGAACGACAAAGAACTCTTTAAATTAAATCAATTGCTTTGCGAAATGCTTCATGCCAAAGAAGAAAAAGCACTTGAAAGTTTACATAAGATAGAAGAACTGTTTCCCGAATATGAAAAAAACAAAGCCGACATAGTGCGGCGAAGATTAGAGGCACTCGCCTATCACGACAGTGAGCAAATAAGAATTGAGGCATACAGGATATTACTTTCCAAAGACCCCGAACCGAATTTCAGCACTCCGCTGCCGGCATTTATAAATTCAGGGAAAACCTTTTTGAACGAGAAAAGTATTAACGCACTGGCAAAAACATCTTTCTCGATGCGGCAATTAGATGTTTTAAGAAAAAGAATGCACCAATACAGAACAAATTTAGACTGGCCCGCCGACAAAAACACATTCAATCAATTCGACAATATTTTTAAATTACTGTTAAAATTCGGCATCACTTATCCTAAATACCACAAGTCGATACGAGCCGAATTTGCATCATGGATATTGCTGAAAAAAGACAAAAAAATCGCTGAAATTGCAAAACAATATTTCTTTGAATTGCAGGATAATTTTGAAAAGCATATTTCAAAAAAATCGGAAAAAATAAGCAAATCCTATTGGTCGGAAAAAATAGTATTTGACAAGGGAATGACAAAAAGAGATAAAGACGAGCTTATTGACAAATTATCGGATATGCACATTTTGAAACAAGCAATTTTTATTATTTACGATGATGCCTCTTTCAATCTCCATAAAGTAGATGCAAACGGAATATGGGTTTCGAGAATAAAAAGTTTCGGAAACACAAAGAACTATCGACTGAGTATCAATTGCATAAAAGGGACACACTATAATTTGCATATATCCATAAACAGCAAATTAAAAACAACACTCGGCACGGAAACTTTGTTCCGGCAAATAGCACTAAGCAGCTATCCGCTTGATGTTCCCACAGTAGCATTTTTAGGCTATGCAAATCCGCATAAGCATATATCCATCAGCTCCTATTTAAGCATGCTGACTGCTTGGGATAAAATAAGAAGCATTGCAGAAGCACAAGCATCCGAGCACCTTAAGAAAAACAATGTTTGGCGAAAAATATACATTCGTTCCATCAGTGCATTCTATAAGGCATGGGATCATAGCGGACGAGAAATTTTGCCCGGCTTTATAAGTCCGAACAATGTAGCGCTTCCGGAGAATGATTTTTCCGACAACGCATTGGTTATTTCTCTATCCGGTTGGAAATATATAAAAGACGTTGCATCGCTGCTTATGGCAATACACCACAGCTATTATTTGCAGGCTGCGGCACATTACCCCCTACTGAAACGTTTTTTGAAAACACGTTGGATTTTTCATGCCTGCATAGAAGCCTTTGGAGAGGAAAAAGGCTTGCCCATTTTGAAACAAGCTTTGGAAGAATTAAAAGCCTTAAAAGAAACAAACGAAAGTAAAAAAGAACTTACGAAAGCTTTACAACAGTATTTCAGAACCTATAAAAACAAAGAATATTTGCCCTTAGCATTATTCAACGCCATAGAACGCTATGAAAACTGGCATCGTACAAATCCGCAGGCTTCGCCTCTTGCAAAAGAGCATACAATTTCGGAATTATACGAACTCTACCTCCTAAAAAAATATCCGGAAATCGTGCGATACTATTTTTATTACGAAAGCTATTTTAAAGATGCAAAAGAAGATACAAAAGCGGCATTTGAAACCTTGTTAAATAAAATGATAAGCACGAAAAACAGTATTCCGCTTCAACTGTCGGAATTATCCGATTTGCAAAGCACCTTAAAACAAAAAGCAAATAAAAAAGTGTTTGAACGCATGGTCTTCCCCGGAATTAAACGAAAGCAAAGCATCAATATTTTAACTGTCGGAGAAACAAAATGCGAGCATGTTATTGTTCGTTCTACATTAAAAGATGTCAATTCGGTTGAATATACCATGCGCGAACCTATTGAAGCCTTTGAGGTGGGGGCATTATACAAACTGTTCTATTCGGAAAACTACCCCAAAACAATTACCGACTCAGACAAACATATTATATTGCAAGATGATAATGAACGTATTATAGGCGGTTTATGTTACAAAGAGGAAGAACAAGAAGTGGTCTTAATTGACGGGCTTGCTGTCAGCTCTACCTTGCAAGGACGAGGAATAGGAACTGCCATGATGGAAGATTTCTTTACGCGAATGAAAGCAAAAGGCATAAAAATAATCAAAGCACACTTCCTTTTCGGAAATTATTATTTAAAACACAATTTTGTTGCCGATAAAAAATGGGGTGCTTTAATTAAAAAATTATAATCAAGCAATCAACTTTCCCTACTCCATTTTCAGAGCATAAAACCAATATAAAAAAGACCCGATATTAAACCGGGTCTTTTTTCGTACATTATCTTAGAAGCGTTACACTTCCTAAGGCTTTATGCGGATTACCGTTTTTGTAGATTACGGAAACGCGCCATACATAAACATCCTGCGGTGCTAACACGCCGTCAATATAACCGTCCCAACCGATGCAGAGGTCATTGCTGGTAAAGATTTTTTCTCCCCAGCGATTGTAAATATCAAGGTGATATTCAACCACACCGTTTGCCTTCGGGAAAAATACATCATTCAAGTTTTCGTTATCAACCACATATTTTTCTCCGCAAGGATAAACACCGCCGTTTCCTCCGTGCGGATTTGGCGTAAATGCTGTCGGGAACTCTATCAAGCCCGAGTCTTGAACAATAATCGCATCTCTAATTAATTTAGAATTATAACAATCATGATCACTCCACACATTTAATTTAATGTCATAAACTCCGGGTGCGGTATATTGATGTTGCGGATTTTCTTCTGCCACTTCAGGATTGTCTTCTACCGTAGAACCATCTCCAAAATCCCAAATATACCTGCTACCGTAATCCGAATAATTATAACATGATAATACTTGATCCGGCAACATTACCAATCGAGGCGCTACCTCAAAATCGACAACAGGTTTTGGATGAACAATTACCGTATCGGTTCTTGTGTAGAACGGGTTATCTTCCGAACCGCAAGCCGCATTCCAAGCAATAATTGTCGGGTGATATTCTCCCGGTTCCGTGTATGTAAATATCGGATTATTCTCTCTACTTAAAGTATCCGAATAAATATCGTCATTAATATCGTAGAATTTCCAGACAACCGAGTCGGCATAATATACCGCATCTTCAAACTCAACCAATAAGTCCTGACAGCCTTCGGCAATAAGCGAACCATCATCATAAGAGAACGGACAAGGCGGCAATACAACTACCGTATCTTGATACATACCGCTACATTGTCCCGGACTTGTTCCGGTCAAAGTAATTGTGTATGTACCGGCTTCTTGATAAGTGAAATCAAATGAGCCGACAAAAGCCGTATCATACCTGTTGTGTCCTGCCCAACCGAAATCCCACAAATAAGCATCCAAATTAGTAGCACTTCTGTTCTCAAAGTTAAAGGTTGCATTCGGGATTCTTCTGATATGCGAACCTCCTATTCGGAATTCCACATTCGGGTGTGCAAAAGCCGTAACAGTAGATCGGAATGTATCCGTACACATGGTTTCATTATCAATAGCCACCAAATGAATTGTATAAACAGAATCGGTCGTTCCCGTATTGGTAAAATAGTGCATAATACTATCTCCCACATCAAATGTAGTTCCGATATAATTATCCTCTACTCTCCATCTGAACTCATCCGGTTCCGTTAATCCCGGGTGGTAACTTGAAGTATTCGTAATAAGAACCGAATCCGGTGCACAGAACTCTGTAGGATTCGTTTCAAACTGAGCTATCGGCGGCAAATTATACGTAATTGCAACAGTGTCCACCGACTTACAATTTCCGTTATCCACAGACCATACAAAATAGTTTGTTCCCGGACTTAAATCTTCAATTTCCGTATTATATAAAGTATTGTTAATAATTGTTCCTCCGCCTAAGCCGATAATAGTCCACAATTCATCAGCTCCTTCTAAATGCTGCGCATTCATTTGATGTGTTTGTTCACATAAAACCTTATCATCTCCGGCACCGACAAAGATAGAGTCGTTGGTAATCACAACATCATCATAATCAGAATATCCAACAAAACTGACTTTCCAACGGAATACATTATCGCCCGGATTAAGACCTCTTACAACGGTTTTAGGATCATAGGGGTCGTCAAACGAGCCGCCGCCTTGCACTTTAAACCATCTTTGAGAACTTGCACCAAGCACAGTAACGGCATTCAACACGGCAGTGTCTTGACAAACCACTTGGTCTTCACCCGCATCCGGATTGAAATTAGCAACCGTAATCGCTACCTTATCCGTTGAAGAGCAACCGTTTGTCTTAGTTACTTTCCATGTAAATTCATTTACTCCGGTAGGCATATTATCAACATAAGAAGAAGGACTTGTTACGTCGGCAATTCCACCGCTTCCGGAGGCTATAGACCATTGTCCGGATCCTGTTGGCGGCAAGACTGCATTAAAATTAGTAGCAGTCGTTAAAGGCGGCAAGGTTTGGTCTTCGCCCGCATAGGCATCAAAATCATTATTAACAATTTGAACAAGGTCGCCGCCGTTATCACAACCGTTTTCATAAACTGTCCAACGGAATGTATTAACACCTCTTCGCAAGTTTACGACCGGACTGTTAAATGCCGAAGGAATTAGAATAACTCCGGGACCTCCGGCAGGTTCCCAAAGCCCGTATCCACCATCTTGTGGCGGGTCGCCGGCAAGATTATAGCTATCTTGACAGATTTCTTGATCCGAACCGGCTGTTGCCAATACAATATTATTAGTTATAACCACATAATCAACATCAAAACAAGTGGGCGTACTCGTTACAGTCCATGATAAGGTATTTTGCCCTTTCAGTAATCCCGTAACAGTTGTGCTGTAATTCGTCGGGTCTGCAAAAAATCCGGCACCGTTAACAACATCCCAAAGACCGGAACCGGCTATCGGGTTTCCTGCCGACAGCAAAGCTTCCGAATGACAAACCGGGTGGTCTTCGCCGGCATACGCATGAACCAAATTATTGGTAATAATAACATCATCCTTGGCAACACAACCGTTTTTATGCACCGTCCAAGTAAATGTATGCGGAGTATTATCCTGTAACCCGGTTACAAGCGTTATATGTGATGTCGGCTCAACGATTACGACTCCCGGTCCGGCATATGTCCATAAGCCGGTTCCCGTTCCCGGGTCTTGCGCTTGCAAAGTGTACATGGTATCACACACGTCATCATTATAGCCCGCACTGGTTATGAAAGAATTTTCAAAAACCTGCGCTTGGTCTTTAGCCGTACATCCGTTTCCGCTAACAGTCCATTCAAACACATTAACACCGGGTCCTTGCCCCGTAATAATCGTTTCATTATTCGAGGGTGTCAAAATAGTTCCGGAACCGCTAGGATTTGTCCAGAGACCGGTTTCGCCCGGCAATAGTTTATTTCCGACCAGTCTTACATCGTTGCCGCAACTTATCTTATCGGGTCCCGCCGATGCTTCAACCATATTATTGGTTATTGTAACTTCATCAAAGTTCGGACAACCTGCTTTAGTTACCGTCCATCGCAAGGTGTTATCCCCTTTCAGTAAACCTTTAACCCTTGCGGAAGGACTATGCACATCATCAAACGAACCGCCTCCGGCAGGAACACTCCATGTGCCGATAGCCCCCGCCACGGGAATGTTACCCAACAAGTCTGCTGAATCTTTACATATTGTATCAGGTCCGGCAATACTCGCATTGGCATCATACAAATTATTTGTAACAACCAAATCAGCATAGTCAGAACATTTAAAATTACGAATTGTCCAACGGAATTTATTTTCCCCTTTATTCAAACCGGTAACCTCGGAGTTATAAAGAGCCGTATTAGCAACCGTGGAAGAACCGGCAATTACTGTCCATTGTCCGGTTTCATTGACACCCGGTTCGTTTCCGTTCAAATACGCCGTTGTTCCGCAAACATCATCAATATCTCCTCCCACAATTGCATCAACAGAATAGTTATTAATCGTAACAATTGCCGAGGAAGTACATGAACCGTTTGAAATAGTCCATCGATATTGGTTCATATCCGGACCAATATTTCGTACCATAGTAGTATTTGATGTTGAATTATCAAAACTACCGCTACCGGCATCAACATACCATGTTCCGGTTCCCGTAACAGGCGGATTACCGCTTATTACAAGAGTATCAGTACAAATATCCTTATTCGAAATTACTGTAGCTTGCGATGGCGTATTATTAAAGATACTTACATCGTCCGAATTAGAACAGTTCCCTTTGGAAATTGTCCAAGTAAGTCGGTTCTCGCTGCCGGATAATCCGCTTACACCGGTATTGTACAAAGTATTATTATCAAATGATCCGGTTCCGCCGGTTACCGTCCATTTACCGGTTTCACCCGGTCCGGGTTGATTACCGTTAAGCGAAGGATAAGTGGTTCCGCAGGTTTCATCATCCATACCGGCAGACGCATACAATAAATTGTTCGTTATCAACACATCGTCGTGGTCTTTACAAATTCCTTGCGTAATCTCCCAACGGAAGGTATTGCCTCCGGCACTTAGCCCGGTAACAAGGGTATTGTAATTACTCTTCACTGCAATCGATCCGGCACCGCCTAATTGATCCCACATACCGGTACCCACCGAAGGATTGTTTCCGGATAAGACAACTTGTCCGTCACAAACCGGTCTGTCCGGACCGGCATCTGCGGGCGTAGGCGTATCATTTGTAATCGTAACAATATCCCAAGCCGGACAATTGCCTTTTTGTGCAGTCCACTTAAAGATATTTGCTCCGGACGCCAAATTCCTGACCACGGTGTTATATACCGTAGAATTATCAAAAACAGGAGTTCCCGCAGCGTTTATCACAGACCAATACCCTGTACCCGGCGCGGGATTATCCGCAGATAAGGCAGCCGTATCAACACAAGTAGGTGCATCTAAGCCGGCGTCGGTCGAGATGGAATTATTGGTTACAATTATATCATCATAAGTTGAACAATTCTCATTGGATATTGTCCAACGAAATGTATTGGAACCGGGACCTATATCATAAGCCGTGGTTGTACTGCTTGAAGGCACATCAATCGTAGCCGTAGCACCAAATTCTTTTGTCCACACTCCGCTTTCTCCGGGTATCGGAGAATTACCAACCAACAAATAAACTGAACTACATATCTCAATATCGGCCGAGACAAGCGCTGTTGTAGGCAACATATTAGTTATTACAACTGTATCCGTAGCAGTACAATTTCCATTATCCAAGGTCCAAACAAAACGGTTTTCGCCTTGGTCTAAGTTTCGAACCACCGTATTATATTGTGCGCTGTTATCAAATTCTCCATATCCGCCGGACACTTTCCAAAAACCGGTTTCGCCGCCGTGCGGTGCCAATGCGGAAAGTGTTATAAGCGAGTCGCAAACAGGAAAGTCAACTCCGGCATTTATAGAAGTGATTTGATTATTGACAACAACTACATCATCAGAGTTCGTACAAGGTCCGTCAGTAACCGTCCATGTAAAGGTATTTATCCCTCTACTTAAACCGGTAACCGTTGAATTATAAAAAGTACTGTTCGTAACAGTTCCTGTTCCTCCGGAACGTGTCCAGAAACCGGAAGCCGTAGGACCGGGTATAGAGCCTAAAAGCGTTGCAGTACTGTCGCAAACAGGTGCCACGGTTCCGGCTTCCACATACACTTGATTGTTCGTAATAACAATTGTATCAACATCCGAACATCCGGAATAAAACTGGTGCCAGCATAGAGAGTTCTGACCGGGTGCTAAACCGCTAACCGTTGTATTGGCAGAAGAAACATCAGCAAAAGTACCGGCTCCTATTGCTTCCCAATAGCCGGTTCCGGGTGCGGGGTCTTTTGCCATTAACATAGCCGTAGCATCACAAGTGGGTTTATCCGCACCGGCATCGGCAATAACCTCATTAAAGGTAATGGTTACCTGATCTGATGCCGAACATATTCCGTTATCAACTGTCCATGTAAAAATACTTGCACCATTTGACAAACCCGTTACCGTAGAGTTGGGCATCGAAGGAGTCGTTATGCTTGCCGACATAATACCGCCTGTTTGTGTCCAAACACCGCTGCCTGTCGCCGGTGTATTTCCGGAAAGCGTTATGCTGTCTCCACAAGTAGGTTGATCGGGCCCGGCATTAACCGTGGGCAAATTATTGTAAATATTAACATCCGAATATTTTACACAACCGGCCTCCGTAACCGTCCAACGATATACATTTAGTCCCTGTCCTATATTAGAAACATAGGTTCCGTTAGATGTGGAATTTGCAAATGTTCCCGCATTAGTAACAACAGTCCATACCCCGGTTCCGGGTGCGGGATCTGCGGCAGCAAGGAAAGTAAAATCATCACAAAGAGGTTGATCATGACCGGCATCTGCTACAGGACTAATATATCGTATGTTAATATTTGCCTCATCCGAACAATCTCCGTTGTCGATGGTCCAAATAAAGGTATTATTACCCTCAGCCAAACCATGTGCAACCGTATTATATACAACTGAATTATCAAAAGTTACACCGGGTGTATAAGATGTCCAAAAACCGGTTTCTCCCGGTGCCGGATTATTCCCCTTTAAAGGAATAGTATCGGCACAAGACAAGTCGTCAGAGGCAAAAGCCGTAACTGAACGGTTGTTTATAATCACATCATCATAAGTAGAACATTTTCCTTGTTCTACCGTCCAGCGAAACGTATTTATTCCATTCGGCAAACCGCTCACTTTCGAATTGGGCAACAAGCTGTTCTCAAAAAGCACAGAACCGCCTCCGAGATAAGTCCAAGAACCTGTTCCATGGAAAGGGTACATTGCCGTGGTAGCCGTAGCATTGAGTGTTGTGGTATCTGCACATAATAATTGTTCAGGACCGGCCTCGGCAGCAACAATATTGTTAATAATGATAATATCGGCAGCTGTTTTACAAGAACCTTTTGATATAGTCCAAGTTAATGTATTCGGACCCGGGTCTAAACCGGTAATTAATGTTTGATAACTTAATGAATTTGCAAATATTCCGTTTCCTGCATTCACGGTCCATACCCCGGTTCCAATAGAAGGATCATTTCCTTGAACGGTAATTTGTCCCGTACAAGTTTCTCTGTTTGCCGGTCCGGGTCCTGTTATTACAGCAATCTCCGGATTGTTATTTGTTATTGTAACATACGCCGTGTCCGTACAATTTCCTTTTGTTACCGTCCAGCTTAATACATTATTGCCTTGACCTAATCCGCTGACAGTTGCATCATATTGGGTTGAGTTTGAGAAGAAACCGCTTCCTCCTACCACATCCCAATAGCCGGTACCGGGCGCAGGGTCGTCGGCATTAAGCGTATATGTATCGATACAATCAGCATAATCCGCACCGGCACTTAAAGCAAAGCCCTCATTTTTAACGGTAATATCCGTGCTATCCTTGCAAATGCCATTATCAACAAGCCACCTTAAAGTAGTTGATGAACCGGGCAATACTCCGGAAAATGTTGCATTATATAAGGTGCTGGGCGTAGTAAAAGCACCCGAGCCGGCTACGACATCCCAATATCCTGTTCCGCCGAATGAACTCGGGTCGTTTCCGTTTAATACAAAAGTACCGGAACATTCTTTTTTATCGGCAGCAATTGCTTGTACCGAATTATTAATTATTTGCACCTGATCTGTTGCGAAACAACCACCTTTACTTACCGTCCATTGGAAAGTTGTTGTCCCTTGTGCCAAATCAGTAACTTCTGTATTAATTGCCAAAGAATTAACAATTACGGCACCGGTACCGCTTAAATCAGTCCAAACACCGGTCCCTTGATTCGGATAAATAGAACCGGGATCGGTCGCATTCAAATAGGTGTTATCATCACAAATGGGTTGATCACTGCCCGCCACCGCAACAACTTCATTATTAACAATTGTTATTGCCTCTTGACTTGGCGGACATCCTATGCGCTCAATTGTCCATACAAATGTATTGTTGCCAGGCTGCAAGCCGGTTACCGATGTTGTAAATCCGGTTGAAGGCGTAGTAAAAGTACCGCCTCCGGTTGTAGGCTCCCAATAATGCGCATCTGCATAAATAGGAGTCGGCAAATTAGCTTCAAGCGTTACCTCACCGTTACAAGTTTGAGGATCGGCAGGACCTATAATTTGTGCCGTACTCGGTGCATTATTGGTTATTGTTACGTTATCGGAATTAGAACAACCGCCGGAGTTGCTAACCGTCCATTGATATTCACTCGGACCTTGTCCCAATCCGGTTATACTTGTATTATGTAAGGTGTTGTTCGTAATTGTACCTGAACCATTTAAACGTGTCCACAAACCGGTTTGCCCTGCAATAAGAGGCGGAGCATTCAAGTTTACATCAGGTGTACATGTTGTAATATCTGTACCCGCATATACGGTAAAACTGTTGTTTGCAAGTTCTATCTGAATAGAATCATTACAAGTAGCATTTTCGATATACCAGTTAAGCGATGTAGAAGTGCCGGCAGGTACACCGGAAACTTGTGTATTATACAAAGTCGCTTGTGCAATAGTTCCGGAGCCGCCTCCTATAATAGACCAAAGCCCGGAACCGCCGAATGTACTCGGATCGTTTCCGTTTAATGTAAATGTGCCGCCGCAATCATCTTGGTCTGTTGCAAAAGCTACGACCGAATTATTAGATATTGCCACATCATCCGTTTCAACACAGCTTCCTTGTTCCACAGTCCATCGGAATACGGTTGTTCCGATAGGTAGATTTGTTACTTGCGTTCCGGGCAATAAGCTGTTGGCAATAAGGGCTGTATTTGCCGTTGCATTTGTCCAATAGCCTACACCTTGATTCGGATAAATCACCGAAGGATCGGTCGCATTCAAATAGGTGCTGTCGGCACAAATCGGTTGATCCGAACCGGCAACTGCCGCTACTTCATTATTCACGACTTCAATCGTCTCTATGGACTTACAAATTCCATTATTTACCGTCCACGTAATTTCATTCGTTCCCGTACCCAGATCCCGTGCTACAGTTTGGAATAATGTCTTATTATCAAAAGTAACAGCCGGGATAGCACAAGTCCAAGTACCGGTACCATATACAGGTTGTATCGCCTCAACATTTACGGTATTTGAACACACCTCTCTGTCTGTTGGTGCCGGGCTTGTTATGTGTGCAAGCGAAGGATTATTGTTGCGAATTGTTACCTCATCAACTGCTGTACATCCATACAAGTCAGATGTTACCGTCCACCTAAATACATTGTCGCCGGGCGATAATCCGGAAGCCGCAGAATTAAACAACGTTGCTTGAGCAACACTTCCCGTACCTCCGGGTACAGTCCAATGTCCGGAGTATCCGGCTCCGTGGTCTGTTCCGTTTAAAACATAATTCGTTGCACAAACCGTATCATTGGGTCCGGCAGAAGTTGTAAACGCAGCATTATTGACAGAAATTTCAATAGAATCAGAACAGCCTTCGGCATTAGACAAAATCCATTTGAATGTATTTTGTCCGGAACCGAGGTCATTAACAGTTGTTGTCCCGGATGAAGGCGTAACAATATCGGGCGTACCGGATGAGGCAACGAGTGTCCATTCTCCCCAATCGGCAGTAGTAGGCATATTACCGTCAAGTGTAAGGGTATTCGTACAAACAATTCTGTCTGAAGCTGATGCTTTCACACTATTATTATATATACTCACATCATCATGTTCTACACACATTCCCTCAGTAAGTGTCCAACGGAAAGTGTTTTGTCCGGGGCTTAAATTTCTTACCCAAGTATTAAACAAGCTCGGATTATCGAACGTTGCTCCCGTACCCATTGTTTGTGTCCATGCTCCGTCACCGAGCTGTGTATAGCTTATAGTCGGGTCGGCTGCTTTCAATTGGATGGAATCGGCACATATATCTTCATTTGAGCCGGCATCGGGAATTACTTGATTATTCGTAACTACAATGCTGCCTTCTCTTGTACAAGCCCCTCTGGTAACCGTCCAAATAAAACGGTTTGTTCCGGGCTGCATATCCACCACATTGGCATTAATCGCCGTAGGATTCGTTACCGTAGTAGAAGCTCCGCCAATATCCACCGACCAAAGCCCCGTTTCAAAAGCATAATCGGGAGCCGGGTTTACCGAGATACTTGTGTTCGGACTACAAGCCTGTTTATTTGCCTCCACGGCAAAAGCATTCGGTTCATTATTTGTTATTTCAACAGTATCATAGGCATGGCAGTTCCCTTTGGTAATTTCCCAGCGGAATTGATTTTGCCCTTGTGCCAAGTTCGTTACTTCTGAGTTAAACAAAGAAGGTGTAGTAACAGAAGCACCGCCTATTATTGCCAGCCAGTTTCCTGTTTCGCCTGCTGCGGGTGGTGTACCGGGCAAGTTTGCCGTAGAAGTACAAACCGGGAAATCGACTCCGGCATTTGCGGTAACAGTATTATTATATACCGTTACTTGGTCTGATGCTTCACACCCGTCTCTAAATACGGTCCATTTATATACACTGAAAGGTTTAGCCACCCCGATTACTTGAGTATTGTAAAGGGTCGGATTTACAATTACTCCGCCACCCGAAACCGGATCCCATAAACCCGCATCGCCGGGGTCTGCACCGGGTTGTTCTCCGTCCAGCGTAATATTTCCGTCACATGTTTCCAATTCATTCGATGTTTCATTTACATCAGCATCTATGTTAAAACTATTATTTACAATGTCTAGTCTGCTTGCTTCAACACAACTTCCTTTAGTGATCGTCCATGTTAATCTCGTGGTATTATCTCCGCTATCGTATAAATTTCTTACGGTTGTATTGTACAGCGTAGGATTATCTAAAGTAACCGTACCGGGCGACCATGTCCAAACACCTTGCGGGTAAGGAGCACTGCCCATATTAAATATATTCGGGTCAGTTGCAGAAAGGAGATACTCGTCTGTACACACAGCCGTATCGTTATAAATTATTGTATGTAAAGTGGCATCTAAGTCTATTCTGTCATCCGCATCCGCCAAGATGGTATTGTTTTCAACAACGATTTCGTCTTCGGAAGTACACCCGTCTCGGTCAATTGTCCAACGGAAAATACTGTTTCCGTTTCTGGACACACTAACAGCTTGCGTTATATTATTTGTGGGGTCTAAAATAGTGGCACCGCCGGTCGTAACTTCCGACCAAGTACCAATACCCGAAAACGGATTGTTTGCTTGCAGCGGCACTTCATCCTCACATATTTCCAAATAATCGGGAGCCACAACCGAGGTGGTCGGTATGCGCACCGGAACATTAACATAATCCACATCACTACAAGTTACGCCGTTTGTGGTATATGACACCGACCATTGGTAGGTATGGTCTCCGTCAAGTGCTCCTGTTACGGTAGTATTATGTAAAGAGGGGGCAGTTATTGTGGCACCCGGAGCAGGGATTCCTGTCCAAACGCCTTCATAAGCAGGGTTAGCATTAAGCTGAAAATCAGCACCCACACCCCAAACACCACACTGAATAGGCAAGTCTGAACCCGCTTCGGCGGTAACCGAGTTATTATAAATATACATCGTATCAGTCAGTTCACACTGATGCTGTTCTATGCCGTCATCAAAATCATTTAAAGTATGCCAAATAAAATAGGTACCGGACTGTTCCGGAATATCATCCACCCGGGTGTTGTATGCCGAGGGGGTTTGGATGGTAGCCGTTCCGTTTGCCGACCAGTAAGCATGATAATAAGAATTAATCGAAGGTTGCGGCAAGGGTAAATTACTTGGCGAAGCCGATAAATAAGCCGAAGCACTACAAACTGTTTGGTTAACATTTGCATAAGGTTCGGGCGGCAACATATTCCAAACCACCACATCGTCAGAAGCCGGACAAATGCCTTTTTGGACACGCCAAGTCAGCGTGTTTTGTCCTTTTGTTAAACCGCGTATTATATCATTGTGCATTGTACTGGTAACACCACCGGTAGATGCAAATGTACCCACGGATGTCAGCCAATATCCGGAACCGCCCGAGACAGGAGTAGCAAGCAGTTGTGCCGTATCCGCACACATATATATATCCGCACCCGCAGAAGCAGTAACTCTGTTGTTTATAATATTTATGGTATCGGTAAGTTCACATTCAAAAGGATTTGTTGCCGTATAAGGCACAATAGGTCCTGTATAAACTGTGTTTACATGCCATACAAAAGTGTTTTTTCCGTCCGCCATATTATCGATTTGTGCGGTACAGAAATAATTTGCACAGGTTTGTCCGGTTATGGTTCCGCCTCCGGAGTACGTTGTCCACCACTGATTGTCTGCACGCGGCGGATTGTTTGCCGAAATTACGGTATATCTGTCGCAGACTTCTCTGTCCGGTCCGGCTTCCGCTGCCGAAGGCAAAGCATTGTGTATATACACATCATCGGTCGCAATACAGCCCTCCGTTACATTATAAACCGTCCATCTGAAGATATTGGTGTCATAGCCTAAACCGGTAACCTCCGTAGAATTTAAAGTCGGGTTTACAAAAGTTCCATGTCCGTGCGTAATGGACCATTCACCATATACATCATAACCACTTGCCGGCCAAACTCCATCCGCAGGTGTCGCATTTAATATATAAGTACTGTCGCAAACAACATAATTTTGTCCCGCATCAACATCTTCTTGCAGTCCTAAACTTGTAATTTCCACTGTATCCGTCAAGTGACACTCTATAGGATTGCCTTGCGAATCTAAAAAGCTATTTTGCAAATGCCATACAAACTGAGTCATACCGTCTTGTATATTATCTACATGCACATTGTAAGGCATATCGTGATTATTGTCGGGAATAAATGCTCCGGTAAAAGGGTCTTCAAAATTACCTACATCGGGGAGTTGCTCCCACCAATGTTCCTGAGCACAAGAAGCTTCATCAAGCGCATCGAGATTTACCACATTTTCACAGACGGTTTGGTCTAAACCGGCATCAATGTCACTAGGCAACCCATTTATAACCTCGACCTGATCCGTTGATTCACAAACAACCCCATAAGCTTCACGCCTAATTACCCATTCAAATATATTTACTGAAGGTTCATGCGCCCACCAGTCAGGCGAAGCTTCCGTACAATTATACTCTAAATTTGTTACCGAAGTATTAGCCAAACTTGGCGTTGTTAATGTTGCTCCGGCAGCAATTACACGCCAGAAACCTGTTTCATAGGGTTCATATTCATTACCGTGCAAATTATCAAGGGTCGTACTACACACAATAGTATCTCTTCCGGCATCGGCTTGCGTGGGTATGCTGTTTATTACTGTAATTGTATCGACATCAGAGCATTGTCCATTGGTTATTGTCCATGTATATTTATTAACACCCTCGTCGAGATTACTGAATGTTGTTTCAAAATAGTTCGGATTATCTATGGTAGAACCGCCGGAAATAACCGCCCAAGAGCCTATTGCCGCAAGACTCGGATTTGCAATATCTTGCGTTGCCGGATTGTTTGCCGTTATAAGTTGCGATGGGTCCGTACAAGCCACTGCCGGCGAGGTCGTCAGTATTTCTGCCTCTACCGAAAGATTGGTTAATTCAATTTGGTCGGTTTGAGAACAACTGTTTGCTCCTGTTCCGCCTTGTCGTACTTCCCATTGCAAAACATTAAGTCCTGTGGGGAGGTCTATCACTTGTGTTACACTATTTGTCGGGTCAACAATCGTAGCGCCGGTTCCGCCGGTTACGAAAGTCCACTCCCCTGTTTCGCCGGCACCAAGAGGTGTTGCCGCCAAACTGAACACATCAGAACAAAGTGTTTGATTATCGCCTGCATCTACCGTTACTACATCATAATAATTTATCGTAAGATCGGCAGTTGAAGCAGGGCAAGTTCCGTTTTCTACATGCCATGTAAAGAGGTTTGCCCCTTCTTGCAGGTTTGTTACATTTGTCGTAGGATTATTAGGCTGGGCAATGACCACTCCGGGCGTTGCACAAGTCCAATATCCGGTTTCGTTGGGATCCGTAGGGTCAACGGGTTGTGCCGATATAACAGCATTTCCGTTACATGAAACCGTAGGGTCGGGAGTTGTTATTACGGCAGGCGTGGGTATATTGTTTTCTACCACAACCGAAGCTTGTGCTTGGCAACCGTTTACGCTAACAGTCCAACGATACTCATTAGGAACATTGTCTGACGAAGCTGTTACGGTTGTTGTCGGGTCAGTTGCACTTGCAAATACACCGGCACCTTGCGCCACAGACCAAACACCTGTTGCCGCCGGGTCAAGTAAGGTGGGGTCGTTACCTATAATTGTAAAAGGTTCGGAACAAACCTCTCCGGGACCACCGGCAGTTGCGCTTACTTCTATCACATCGACATTCATAATAGCAAAAGCTGAACATGAACCTTTTGTTACTGTCCACCTGAATTGGTTTGTGTTAAAATTTAGACCATGTACCGGAGTTATACGATTATTGGGGTTTACAATGGTAGGCATTGGTATCGGCGTACCTTCCACAGTCCAAATACCGGTTTCTCCGGGCTGCAATGCGGCATCAGCCTGCAGAACCGTTGAACTGCCACATACATCCGTCATATCCGTAACCGAAGCACTAACAGAGTTATTGATAATAACTACATCATCGTATATTAACTGATCGTTTGCAGGCGGATTGGTCAAGGTCCAACGATAAGTATTGGCATTATTCGGGGGCAATCCGTTGTTCATGTTTGAAACAATGGCATTGGGGTCATTCACATTTGAAAATGTTCCGTTTCCGTCAATAACACTCCATGTTCCAATATAACCGGCCGGTGCCGGAGTAGCTGCCAAAGTATATGTATTATTATTACATGTTTCGTCATCGGGTCCGGCATTTGCCACAACGGTTGTTGATAACATTATGTTGAAACTTTGAGTAACATCCGGAGCAATACCGTCCGAAACTATAATGTTTACCGGATTATTTGCAGGTGCACCCGCCGGAGGAGTTCCCGTTATTAAGGCTGTTCCGTTTCCGTTATCGGTAAAAGTAGCCCATGCCGGAATTACCAAACCTGTAATTGTTAAAGGAAGCGGTCCGTCCGGGTCGGTTGTCGTTATAACATAAGTGTACACAACACCTTCGGCACCAACAGTTATGGGTGTAGATGTAAAAGCAGGAGGATCATTAACAGGGGTAATGTTAATAACAAAGGTATTCGTAGGTATTGAACCTCCGTCTCCATCAGACACCGTAAAATCAAAATTATCCGGAGTTACTTCGCCTCCGCTGTGATTATAATGTATGTTATTGGCATCTATGTCGGCTTGTGTAAAAGTTCCGTTTAAAGCAATAGGATTAGCTCCGAGAAATAAGATACCCTCTGAGGGCAAAGATGTTACGGTATAAATAATTTCATTGGCAGCATTATCATCATCGGTAACAGACAAAAGTCCGACAGGAATTACATTTCCAACATCGCCTTCATTGATATTCAAAGGATTGTTATTTACTAATACCGGCGGGTCATTAACATCAGTTATAATAATTTGAAAACTGCAATGAGGACTTTCATCATCCCCGCCATTTGCAACACCTCCGTTGTCCGTTACATAAATATCAACATTTGCCACACCATTTGCATTGGGTGCCGGTTCATAGCTTAAAGCCCCTGTTGCAAGGTCTATTGTCGGCTGTGTTACGAACAAAGCATTATTGTCATTTGAAATATGCAAAGTTAAGGTTTGCACCGGGTCTTCATCTGGAGCACCGGCAGTTATACCGGTAGCCCAGCCGGCAACAGTCTGTGCACCGGCATCTTCAGCAATGGTTTGGTCTAAACCGCAGCTAATTCCGGGTTCGCTGTTTACAGGCTCAACAATTATGTTCATTGTATATGCGGGCAGAACGCTGTAATCCATTCCGTCATGCACTCTAAAAGTAAATGCAGTATATACGGCAGGGGCACTGTTTTCATGAGCAAGCGGTCTGAACTTTAAAAAGCCGGAATTTATACTCACTATCGGCACAACGCTTCCGCCGGATAAAATCGTTTCGGTAGCATCAACAATACCGTCTCCGTCAGTATCCAACCATAAAGTTCCGGTACCAACACTTGAGGTAATTTCTAATTGCGAAAAGGGATTAAATTCGTTATCGGCATAAGAAAACATCGCTTCAACAAATGTCAAAGTATTATTCTCAAAACAATTCACGGTATTATCGGCAGCTGTAGGCGGGTCATTTACGGGATTTATAGTAATAGTAAAGGTCTGCGTAGGACTTGTGTCGTCGCCATCATTTGCTATTCCGCCATCATCATGAAGATATATGGAAACAATTGCCATTCCGGAAGCATCTGCCGCCGGAGTATAAGTTAAAACTCCAGTGGGGCTTACGGCAGGTTGTGTCGCAAAAAGCAGATTATTATTATTTGTTAAAACAAAATCTAAAGTTTGACCGCCTTCATCGGGAGCACCCGGCGATATTCCGGTAGCCCAATTGTTTACGGTTTGCGCACCGGCATCTTCATTAATTACTTGATTTGACCCTATGGTAAAATAAGGTTCGCTGTTTACGGCTTGCACATCAATCGTCATGGTATATGTTGCAGCACTGTAAACGGTTCCGTCATATACTCTAAATTGGAAAGAGGTGTACCCTACTCCATTTTCATTATCCACAGGGCGAAATTTTAAACGTCCTGCATTTATATCCGTAACCGGCACAACAGCACCACCCGTCAAAGCCCCTTCATCGGGCAATCCGTCTCCGTTGGCATCAATCCAGAGCGTTCCGTCTGCCGGAGCAGTCGTAATTTCAATTTGAGTTAAGGCGTCCGCGTCGGCATCAACATATCCGAATTGCGGATTGGCAAAACTTATCGAATGATTTTCAATACAATTTATGGTATTATCGGCAGCCGTAGGCGCATCATTTACAGAAGTTACAGTAATTGTAAATACCACATTGGGGCTTGTATCATCACCGCCGTTTGCCGTTCCGCCATTATCTCGAAGATATGCGGTAACCGTAGCTACGCCATGCTCATTAGGTGCAGGGGTAAAAGTCAAATCTCCCGTTACGGGGTCAATATCAGGCTGAACAGCAAAAAGACTATTCAAATTATTGCTTACATAAAAAGTAAATGTTTGAGCACCCTCATCGACTGCACCCGGGTTAATCGGATTTGCCCAAGCGGCAACTGTTTGTGCGGGGTCATCTTCCTGTACCGTAATATTACCGCCGTTTGCAAAGCTTGGTTCGCTGTTTACGGGTGTTACATTTATTGTCATGGTGTATGTAGCAGTATTCGCAATACCGTCACTTGCATAAAAGTCAAAGGTTCCGTAAGGCGCTCCGTTTGTAGTATTGTTTTCATTATCATCGGGCTTAAATCTAAAATGTCCGGATGTAATATCTGCTTCGGGGATATTATCACCTGCGGAATATACGGTTTCGCTTCCGTCAATCTGCCCATTTGAGTTTGCATCTAACCATAAGCTACCGTTTCCGGGAACACTTACCAAATAAAGTAATAGAGGATCCCCGTCAGGGTCTGAATAATTAAAATGCGTTACCGCCAAAGCATAATTTGAATTTTCAAAGCAGCTAATCGTGTTACTCCCTGCAGTCGGAGCATCATTTACTGCCGTTATATTTATGGTTTGTATATGCGTGGCACTATATTCGGGTGTTGGTGTATTGTTATTATACACCCGGAACTCAAAATTTGCTACAGCCAAACCATTATCATTGGCAAGGGGCGAATATTTTAACAATGAAATATTTGCAACGGGGACATCGAAAGGCAAAGGAGAAATTGATTCTCCGGCATCGACAACACCGTCATTGTTTAAGTCGTAAAACAAGGTTCCGTTTCCGCTTATTGACATTATCCGTACACCTGCCATAGGGTCAGAATCCGAATACGGGAAATCAGAATTGCCGAAAGTAAATACATTGTCTTCGGTTCCCGTAACCATATTGTCAGAGGAAGTAGGTTGCGCTGCCGCAGCAACACTAATAAAAACAAAAGCCAAAAGCCCAAAAAGAGTTTTTGCTTTTTTAAGCAAATTCTGTGATAAATGATACATAACTGCAGATATTATATTTGTATAAAAATTTGTCAAAAAGTAATTATTTAAAATAAACGATATAAATTTATATAAAAGGTTCTATTATTCATAAAACTTTAATTGTTCTCACCGGTATTTAAAATAAAAAATAAACAGACTTCTATTTTCCATATTTAGTTTTTCATTCTATTTACCCTAAGCCACACATAACTATAAAGCTATATTTCAACACATTACTTCCGCAAAGTGTCAAAACAAGGCTTTTAAGCTAAACTCCTGCAAACTAAAGACATCAAAAAGATGAAAAAAGTTGCATCAATTTTAGTTTATTACAAAAAACATTCCTTATCGGGAATAATTTTAATAATAATCTCGAAATATATTTCTTTTTTTACATTTGTAAAAACTTTTTTAATAAAAATCGGCATTTTGCTCTTAGCAATTATCAAAACAAACTTAATTTTTACACCTTATATATTATACACATTTTTTTTGATGAAACACCCGGGCAATTAAGAATTAAAAATTGAAGTCGTGAAGTTTCGACAAAAACCTTGCGTTCTTTGCGGTTAAACCAAGCCAACTGCTAACAGCTAAAAGCCAGCAACAACAAAACATAAACAAATGAAACGCCCATGAACTGCAAAAAGGCACACAACAGAATGATTATTTCTCCGCTCTAATAAAATATAAATGTAATAAAACTCATTCAGGCGTTCCTATATGACCTTTGAGAGTTATAAAAATAAACATATGAAATATCTTAACAATTCAACACTCCAACTCAGGCTTCCGGAACTATCCGATTTAGACTTCTTTTATAATACGGAAAATAATACCGACTTATGGGAAATAAGCAATAGTGTTCAACCCGTATCTGCATATACGCTAAAAAAATATATTGAACATTCGGATATTGACCTTGCCGGCTCTAAGCAATTGCGTTTGGTTATTGAACGAAAAGCAGACAAAGCGCATATCGGTATGATTGATTTGTTTGATTATGAGCCGATACATTTAAGAGCGGGTATCGGGATATACATTCAGGAAAAAGAACAAGGCAAAGGCTATGCGGCACAGGCGTTGCAACTATTAATTGCGTATTGCACCGATATACTCAGACTGCATCAGCTGTATTGCAATGTGGGTTCGGATAATGAAAAAAGCATTCGCTTGTTTAAAAAAGCGGGCTTTCAACATACAGGCACAAAAACACAATGGTTAAACACATCCGAAGGCTTTAAGGATGTTTTGTTTTTTCAACTTATTTTGCAAAATTAAATCTTGAATGCTGAATTGGCGCAGCCCTCACGCTAATTAAGCCGGAAGACCGAAGTCAGAAGTCGGAAGAAAATTAAAAGTTAAAAAGTCTTTTTGCAAAAAGGCTCGAAATCTCAACCAGTCAAACTCATAAACCATTAATATACAATACTTTAAAATAATATATATATAAATCAATCTCCCTGCACCCTCTTCTCCAAGCGGGTTTTTGCTATTGCACTTTTTGTTAAATTTTGCATCCTTTGTAGTTAAGAATTACCTCCGGCAAGCATTTTTTAATAAGGTAATAAGGTTATTTTCTTTTGGGTGTTTATTTCTACTAAGTTTTAAACCGACAATAAGGTCTTCAACAATTTTCAGCTCTCAATTTTCTTCCGGCTTCCAACTTAATTAAGGTGAGGACTACGCCGTTCAAAAAAAGTTAGCTATTTGGTTTTACTTTTTGCAAAAAGGCTCGAAATGCGGGTTAACCCGCATTATTCACCAAGTAGTTCTATTACGGTCAGCATCTACTTCAAAATAAGACACTTCGTTTGATAAGCCTCATTCGCCATATCAAAGGATATGGCTCAATCGTCTTATCACTTATTTTATTGTATATGCAGCCCTCACTACGAAGACTTGATGACCACGAAGTAGCATCGCAGATAATAATACGGGTTAATATTTGTATAAAATAAGTAAAAATTATACCTTTGACAATTCAGACATTTTAAATGTAATTACACATGAGTATATTAGTAAATAAAAATTCAAAAGTTTTAGTTCAAGGTTTTACCGGTAATGAAGGAACATTTCATGCCGAGCAAATGATTGAATACGGAACGAATGTTGTTGGAGGAGTTACTCCGGGAAAAGGAGGACAAATTCATTTAAATCGACCGGTTTTTAATACTGTAAGTGATGCCGTTAAAGCAACCGGCGCCAATGTATCGATTATTTTTGTTCCTCCGGCTTTTGCCGCCGATGCCATAATGGAAGCAGCCAATGCAGGAATTGAAGTTGTTGTTACGATAACCGAAGGTATTCCTACTGCGGATATGATAAAAGTAAAAGAATATTTACGCAACAAAGAGACAAAACTGATTGGTCCGAATTGTCCGGGAATTATTACAGCCGAAGAGGCAAAAATAGGTATTATGCCGGGCTTTATATTCAAAAAAGGCTCGGTGGGCATTGTTTCAAAATCAGGGACACTGACCTATGAAGCCGTTGACCAAATTACAAAAGCCGGTTTAGGGCAAAGCACCGCCATTGGTATAGGCGGCGACCCCATTATAGGTACCTCAACATTGGATGCCGTAAAACTTTTTGAAGCAGACCCCGAGACCAAAGGAATTGTGTTAATCGGAGAAATAGGCGGAAGTATGGAAGCCGATGCTGCCGAATGGATAAAAGAAAACGGCACAAAGCCGATTGTGGGATTTATTGCCGGAGAGACTGCACCCAAAGGAAAACGTATGGGGCATGCCGGCGCAATTATAGGCGGTAAAGCCGATACAGCTCAAGCAAAAAAACAAATTTTAAGAGACAGTGGCGTGCATGTGGTAGATTCGCCTGCCGATATAGGCAAAAAAATGGCAGAGTTGTTGAAATAACTTAATTCGCTTATTTTTTTACATACCCAACAGAAATTAAGCATGTAGATTAAATTCATACAGGCTAAACAGGAGTTCTTATTAGAACGTGTTTAAACTTTTGCTATTTCTAAAAAAAGTATAACACATAATTTTAATCTTAAACTATTTTTAATAATTATAAAAAAACAATCATGGATTACAGAATTGAACATGACACAATGGGAGAAATAAAGGTTCCCGCAGATAAATATTGGGGAGCTCAAACACAACGTTCCAAAGGAAATTTTAAAATTGGCGAGCCGGCATCTATGCCTAAGGAAGTAATAAATGCTTTCGGTTATTTGAAAAAAGCAGCAGCGCAAGCAAATTTTGAATTGGGCGTACTTCCGGAAGAGAAAAAAGTTTTAATTGAAAAAGTATGTGATGAGATTATTGCCGGAAAATTAAACGACCAATTTCCCTTAGTTATCTGGCAAACCGGTTCCGGCACACAATCCAACATGAACGTGAATGAGGTTATATCCAACAGGGCACACGTTTTAAATGGAGGGAACTTAGAGGATAGCGAAAAATTTATTCACCCGAATGATGACGTAAACAAATCACAATCATCAAATGATACTTTCCCTACGGCAATGCATATTTCCGGCTATAAAATGCTTGTGGAAAACACCATTCCGGGCATTAAAAAATTGCGCAATACTTTGGCGGAAAAAGCCGAAGCATTCAAAGATGTTGTTAAAAACGGCAGAACCCACTGGATGGATGCTACGCCTTTAACGGTAGGGCAAGAGCTTTCCGGCTATGTTTCGCAGCTTGACCACGGTCTTATTGCATTAGAAAACACCTTGCCACATCTAAGTGAGTTGGCATTGGGCGGAACCGCCGTAGGAACAGGGATAAACACTCCCAAAGGTTATGCCGAACTGGTTGCTAAAAAAATAGCGGACTTAACCGGTTTACCATTTATTACAGGGAAAAATAAATTTGAAGGCTTGGCTGCTCACGATGCTATCGTAGAAACTTCGGGGGCATTAAAACAACTTGCCGTAAGTTTAATGAAAATTGCCAATGATATTCGCGTAATGGCATCGGGACCGAGAGGCGGTATCGGCGAATTAATTATTCCCTCAAACGAGCCGGGTTCTTCTATTATGCCGGGAAAAGTTAATCCTACGCAAGCAGAAGCATTAACCATGGTTTGCGCACAAGTTATCGGCAACGACCTTGCCATAACAACAGGTGGAATGCAAGGGCATTTTGAACTCAATGTTTTTAAACCCGTAATGATTCATAATCTTATAGAATCCGCTAAATTATTGGGTGATGCTTGTGTATCATTTAATGATAATTTAGCCGTAGGAATTGAGCCGAATTACCGAGAAATAAAAAACAAACTTGAAAATACTTTGATGTTGGTTACGGCTTTGAACACAAAAATAGGTTATGAAAAAGCTGCCAAAATAGCAAAAAAAGCACATGCCGAAAACACCACATTAAGAAAAGCTGCCATTGAGCTCGGCTATCTTACCGATGAACAATTCACGGAATGGGTGAATCCCGCAAAAATGATTGGTTCTTTAGAATAAAAAAAAGCCGCAAAGAGGCTGTCTTAACCTGCACTTCGGGACTTTTGCAAAAGTCTCAAAATGCAGGTTAATATATTTTCGGTAATTTATTAATTTTTGGGCACCCCCCGCCTTTTATTGAATATTTAGCACTATGGTGTCTGTGGTTATTGTATAACCGCCCAATAAACCCATACCGTTTTTTACATTTGACAAGACTTGCACAGGTTGCGAAAAAGGGTTAAATTCAGAAATTCTATGCAGGTTGTAAGACAAAATATAATTATAAGTATCTTCGGAAACTTTTAATAATCGGACTACATATTTTGCGCTCTCGGCATTTGGATCATGCCACATCCAGAACACTAAGGGATAAGCGTTTCCATTAAAAGTTTCATCGCTAAAAACTTTTCCGGACATTCCGCTTAATGAAAAATAATTATTCTCTTTATTCAAAGCGGGGTCTCTTGTTTCTATATAACTTACCCTGTAATAATCATCTTCTTCACCAAGCTCTTCAAGCGGTGATAACAAAGAAACAGAAAGAAAATAATAATCCGCAGTATTCTTTGGATCTTTAAATTTTAGATTGAAATGAGCTTCATAAGTTGTATCACTTATTTCGTCATACTCATAGGTTCTATATTTTAGGAAACCGGAAAGCGAATCAATAATCGGAGCCTCCGATAAACGCACATTTGAATAAACAGAAGTCAAATCTTTATAATCCACATTTATTTTATATTCGGAATTTATTTGCGGCGTACTTGTTGATACAAAATAGCCGGAATCCGAAAAGCTTAATTTTTCCAAAAAAGACCCGTCTTTATAGAGTGAAACTGTCGCATCGGACAATATTTCTATTCTGCTTGTATCCAATACACTTTTACTTTTAGAAACTTCAACTTCTATAAGACTGTCGGGTGTAATAATACCGTTCAGCACAATATGTCTTTCACTGTTTTTTATATCTATATCCAATTCTTTTCTGCAAGAAGTTGCCGCAACACTCAACAGTGTTAGCAGTGTTAGTATGGTTGCTATATTTTTCATATGTTTATATTTTCCAAAGGTCAATTTATTTAATTGTAAATTATGAATTGCGAATTATAAATCATTATACATCAACGACTTAATCTTTATTCTTTTAATCAATTGTCAATAGAAAAATCAATCCCCCTGTCCCCCCTTCTCCAAGGAATTTGCTATTTGTCAACAATCTACAAAAAAACGACTTCACTGTTTTAATTTTTAATTGTCCCGAGCCTTTCATACATCTTTCTCTTTAAAATTCATATTTAAAACTTACTGAAGGTATTATCGGGAACAAACTGTACTGATACAATTTCAACTGTCCTTTATCATTGTGTTCAAAACGCAAAAAGAACGGATTTTTTCGACTGTACACATTATATGCACCGACACTCCAAGTGCGTCTGCCGTATTTCTTCTGTTTCCTGAAATTTACGCCTAAGTCTAATCGGTGATAAGCCGGCATTCTGTAATTATTTCGCTTCTTGATATGGTCTATGGTATTCTCATAACTTAGACCGGATAAAGAAAATTCCGAATAGTTGTTTAAAGCCTTGTATGCCTCCATGGCTAAGGTTGTTGCATTTCCCGTTCCGTAAACCCAAGTGGCAGCAAAATCAATTTTATCGTTTAATTTATAACTTAACACAATACCGAAGTCATGTCTTCGATCATAGGTATAAGGAAACGGCTCTCCAAAACTTACATTTGCAAATTGTCTGTCGGTTTTGGATAATGTGTACCCGATCCACCCGGTAAATTTGCCGATATTCTTTTTTACCAAGAACTCAATACCGTATGATTTTCCTCTTCCGTCTGTTTCAATTTTATTTTCCCAAGCTCTATTGTTTTCCCCTTCATCGGCAAGCCCGCCCATAAAACCGGCACCTTCTTTATATTCAATCAAATTGTTCATTTCTTTATAATAGGCTTCAATACTAAAATCATAGCCTTCATAGGAATAAGCTGAACCAACTGCATACTGTACGGATTTTTGAGGCAAAATATTATTGGTTACGGGCAACCATAAATCCGTAGGCAAACCGATTGAAGCATTGGTCAATAAATGCAGATATTGCTCCATTTGTGTGTATGCCGCTTTTACGGACCATTTAGGGTTTATCATAAAACGCAAAGATACGCGCGGTTGCAGAGACTGATACAAAGTATCACTTACATAAAAACCGGAATAATGCAGCCCGATATTTGCTTTTAATCTTGAGAATATTTTTATTTCATCTTCGGCAAAAAGGGCATATTCATTTGCATAAATATTTGAGTTGCCGTAAGTTTTATCAATTTTGGCATTTTGATCTTCACTGTCTATATGAAATGCTTTTACGCCGGGGCTGAATGTATGGTAAATATAATTTAAGCCGAATTTTATGGCATGATTTACGGAAGGGGTATAATCAAAATCAAGCTTTGCCGCATAATCTTCAATGCCCGAATCATAATTAAAAGAAAACTCACTCTTTTCGTCGGTTTTGCTGTTTTTAGATTTTTCCGATAAAAACACGTTAAATTTATATTTGCTGTAGGTTAAAGTCGTGTTGGCAAATAATTTTTTCCCCAGCACATGATTCCAGCGAAATGCCGAAGTAATATTTCCCCAATTCAAATTGTTTTTAAATTTGTCCGTATAGTCTTCCCAAGAAGTTTCCATTTTGGAATAGGCTTTATCTTTTCCGGTATAAACACTCAAATAGACACGGTCTTTATCAGAAAATTTATGGTTTATTTTTGCATTAATATCCCAGAAAAAATAACCGTTTCTCATTTTAACATCCGAGTCTGCCATGCGCATAGCCAATATTTGTCCGGGCATAGATAACAGGTCGATATAGGTTCTTCGAGCTGAAATAATAAAAGAAGTTTTGTCTTTTATTATGGGACCTTCCAATGTAAATTTTGACGAGACAAGTCCGATTGAGGCAGAGCCGGAGAATTTTTTTAAATTTCCCTCCTTCATCCTTATATCCAAAACCGAAGACAATCGCCCGCCGTATCGAGCAGGGAAACCGCCTTTTATAATACTTACATCTCGTATGGCATCGGCATTAAAAACCGAGAAAAATCCGAACAGATGATTGGCATTATATACAGGTACTCCGTCAATTAAAATAAGGTTTTGGTCGGGTCCGCCGCCACGCACATAAAAACCGCTTGTTCCTTCGGAGCCCGACTGAACACCCGGCAACAATTGCACCGCTTTTAAGACATCAACCTCACCCAACAAAGCAGGAATGGTTTTAATTGTTTTTACGGGAATTTCAATTTTCCCCATTTGAGTTTTATCGGCTTCCGTTTTATTTCCGAGAACCTCCACCTCTTCAATTTCGTTGGCAAGGCTTAGAGAAATATTAATAATTGTATCTTTATCTAAATTAAACTCAATAATTTTAGTTGCATAACCGATATAGGATGCTGCTAATTTCATTCGACATTTTGGGAGCGTAACACTATAAAATCCGTAGGTATTTGTGAGTGTTCCCATAGCCGTATTGTCCGGATTATACACCGCCCCTCCAATTATTTTCTCTCCGGTTTCGGCGCTTGATACATATCCGCTCACGGTAAACTTCTGCGAAAAAGCAGAAAATGTACTTAGCAAAAGCAGATATATCATAAAAATATTCTTGCTCATTAGGTCTAATATTTTTTTTGACAGAACGACTGTTTTTTACAAATATTGTTTTCGGATAATATCTATTTAAGCCGAGATTTAACCGTGAGTTATGAACGGCACAGCCCTCACCTAAGTAATTGTTAATGGTGAATGATAAATTAAAAATAAAAGAACTTTCGGCAAAGAGCGTAATTGCAATTCCCCCTTGGAGAAATTGACTTTTGATTACCAAAAGCTAAAAATTAAAAGTTTTTTTAGCGGGTTAGAAACCTTATTTTCTGTTCGAACTTTAGTAGAAAGAAACATCTAAAAAAATCAAACTTATTACCTTATTTTATATTGCCAAAAACATAATCTCATACTTCAAGGGTTTAAAAAAAAACTTGAAGTATGAGATTATACAAAACAGCTATCCTCGTTTACATGCTAATATAAACTTTCCGGGCAGCCTTAACTTCTTCCGACTATTTTATTCCGGCAATTTCTTCCAGCATATCGGTAGTCAGCGATTTGGGTCTTTCAATAGCATAGCCCAAAGCTCTGTCCCAAGTAATATTGGCAAGTACGCCTATGGCGCGTCCTACGGCAAATAATACGGTATAAAAATCATAGTCTCTTATGCCGTAATACCATTGAATTACCCCCGATTGCGCATCCACATTAGGCCACGGATTTTTTGCTTTTCCGTGTTCTTTCAAAATATCCGGCACAACTTTGTACAAAACATCCACAAACTTAAACAATTTATCATCCGGCAGATATTTTAAGCAGAACTCTCTTTGCGATTGGTAGCGCGGGTCGGTTTTTCGCAATACGGCATGTCCGTAGCCCGGTATCACTTTTCCGGAGTTAAGCGTATCCCACACAAATTTTTTCATTTCTTCTTCCGAAGGAACTTTCCCGCCCATTTTATCATGTACGTTACGCAACCAAGACAGCACTTCTTGATTGGCTAAACCGTGCAAAGGTCCGGCAAGTCCGTTCATTCCTGCCGACAAGGCATAATAAGCATCGGAAAGTGCCGAAGCCACCAAATGCGTAGTATGCGCGGATACATTGCCCGACTCATGGTCGGAATGAATAATAAAATACATGCGGGCAACATCATCATAAGGCTCCGGAATGCCCATTTGATGAGCAAAGTTGCCTGCCATATCCAAACTAAAGTCCGGCGCAATAATAATGTCGTTTTTAAAACGCATACGATAAATATAAGCTGCAATGGACGGAATACATGCTAAAATATCCATAGCATCCTCATACATATACTCCCAAGCATCAAATTTATTATAGTTGCCGGACCAATAATATTTTGCAAATTCGGAATCTTGTTGCATCGATAATAAAACAGCAGAAAACATTGCCATGGGATGCGTTCCGCCCGGCATATTTCTCAATAAATCAATCACATACTGAGGCAATTGTCTTCGTTTTTTAAACTCTTCCACAACTTCTTCGGCTTCGGCTTGTGTGGGCACATCTCCCGTAAGCAAAAAGAACCAAAATCCCTCTACATAAGGATAATCCTTTCCCTCCGGTTTCGGTAAAACTTTCATCACTTCGGGAATTGTTTTTCCTCTAAAACGAATACCCTCTTCGGGGTCAAGATAAGAGATGTCTGTGGTTAAACCTTTTACACCTCTCATTCCGTTCAAGGTTTGTGCTATGGTTATTTCACCGACCTTTACATCTCCAAATTCTTTTAGCAAGCGCGCTGTTCGGGGTCTGTGAATTTCAATTTTTTCTTTTAATCTCTTCTTTAATGTTGACATAATTATAATTGTTTTATATTTTTCTGATTATAACCTTAAATCCGCAGCTCTACATCTATTACAAAGTCTAACTGCCTGTCCGTAAAGGCAATGCTCGCTTTTCGATTCTCACCATAGCTAAGGCTGTGTTTGCGAGACTCAAACCTGCGCTTACCTTTACCGGCAAGCATTTAGGCTTTTCATAACGAAAAGAGCTGCGGATTTAAGGTATAAAATTAATTATTTCTTCCAAATATACAAATTATAAGTATGACAAATATCATATTTGCAAAAAAACAAAAACCCGAATGCCCAAACAGGCACCGGGTTAATTACGTTAAAACCAAGATATTAGTTTAAAGTTTAGTTTACATTTTCTTTTACTGCATCCACAAATGATTTTACAGGCTTAAATTTAAGAGTAGAATGAGCCGGGATAATCATTTTTTTATTTCTTCGGATATCGCGTGCTACTTTTTCAGCTTTTTCGATAATTATAAAGCTTCCGAAACCTCTCAGATATACATTATCATTGTTTACTAAAGATTTTTTCACATTTTTGGTGAAAGATTCAACGATGTTTTTTACAACGGCTTTATTTTCCCCGGTTTCTAATGATATAACTTTTACTAAATCTGCTTTTGTCATGATACTATTTTTTATTTGGTTATTATCTTTTTTCTAAAACCTTTTGTTCTTTTATTTTATTTGCAATTTGCTCTAACTCTTTAATCTCATCTTCACACTCGCGAATAATAATTTCTGCTTTCTCAAAAAATTTATTCTTACTTTTCATTTTCTCTAATATTATTAGGTTAAAACTTGTCATCCCTTATTTTTATGTATGCAATTTTACAGAACATTTTGTTTGAAAAAAACAAAATAAGGTAACAAAAGGTTAACAATAAGAAAAATAAGCACAATTTTATTATGATAAAGCATGCCGCACACAGAAAAAATATAAAAGAGGTTCTTATATCAAAAACGGCATATTATCTTTGTGCTTTTATTTGAGAAAAATGACCGAAACTATTGTTGCTGTTTTAAAAGAGCATAAATCAACAGGGTATATCATTACCTTATATCTTGCCATACAAGAAAACGAGCATTTTATAGAGCTTAGCGAAATTATAACGCCCCAAGTTTATGAACAAAAGGAAATAAATTCAGAAACAATATACAGCATTGTAAAATCCATTGATGCCTATTCCAATACCAACTTGTCTAAAATTTTTGGTAAAAAACAAACGACACATGATTTTTTTAAGTCTTTATCTTCGGAATTTGTTGACAAGCATATTCGGCCCTTTATAGAAAAACAACTGACAATCATTATCGATAAAATACTCAAAGCCGGCATAGACTTATATTTAAGCAAAGATAAATTTAATACGCTGCATAAAGAAGATTTAATCCATATTCAAAAAGAACCGGCAAAAACAATTTTTAATATCATAAAAGGGGAAACGGACACAAAGTATTTTCTTTCGGTGAAGCACAAAACAAAAGACATCAATTTATACAAAAATAAAGGAATTATACTTTGTGATAATCCTTGCATGCTTATTTTCGACGGAAATTTATTTCGATTTGCCGATATAAACGGCAAAAAGTTACAGCCTTTTTTTAAAAAAGAATTTATATCAATCCCCCAAAAACTCGAAAAAAAATGGTTTGAAACATTTGCCGTAAATGCAATGAAGAAATATACCGTGAAGCCCAAAGGCTTTGATATTGTAGAAAAAAAAGAAAGTTTTAAAGCCATATTAGTTTTAGAGAAAGATTGGAAAGACGAATATGCCTTTTTGCTTTTTTTTAATTATGGAGAAAATACTTATCAATATGGTTTGCACTATGATACAAAAATAGAATTTGACGAAGCTTCTTTTGCATTCATAAAACAACAAAGAAATTTTGAGGCAGAAGAACAATGTGCAGAAGTTTTAAGACAATTGCAACTATGCGAAGAAAGCAACGGAGTTTTCAAAATTAAGCAAAAAAATAAAAACATCGAAAAGCAACAACGAAACAGCATCTTATTTCTACAAAAACACATCGAAGACATTCAAGAAAAAGGAATTGAAGTAAAACAAAACTTTTTCGCAAAAAAATATTTTACCGAAGCAATCAGCCTAAATCTTAATGCGCAAGAAAGTCGGGATTGGTTTGATATTTACGGAACTGCAAAATTCGGCAAATTTAACATTCCCTTTATTCAACTGAGAGAAAATATCTTAACAGGAAACAGAGAGTTTATTTTGCCCGACAGCAGCATTGCGCTAATTCCGGAAACATGGTTCTCAAAATATGCCGATTTATTTTTATTTTCGGATAATAAAGCGAATATACTGAAAATCGGGAAAACGCATTTTAACAGCATAAAAAAAGCCGAGCTAAAAGGGGTGGACGAAACATTCATAAAAGATACGGAAAAACTCTTAACGCGCACATTCGACACGATTGAAGTCCCGACCAATATTCAGGCAAACCTCAGGTCATACCAAAAAGAGGGTTACGGTATAATGGCATTTTTACGCGACAATCATTTTGGGATATGCTTAGCCGATGATATGGGCTTAGGAAAAACCTTGCAGGTTATTACGCTGATTCAGGATACAATTAACAAGCAAAAAAGCAGTGCAGACAATACTTTCGTATCGGCAATGCCAAGTATGCAACTAAGTCTTTTTGAAAATCCCGAAAAACAAAAACAACAAAGCGAAGCAAGTATCATTGTTATGCCGATTTCATTGCTTCACAATTGGGATAAAGAAATTAAAAAATTTGCTCCGGAACTTAAAGTGCTCAAATATCACGGACCAAAACGACAAAGCAGCATACGACATTTTAATAATTACGATATTATTCTTACCGGCTATAACACCTTAAGAAATGATATTGCAGCAATAAGCAAACAGCATTTTTTATTTGCCGTTTTAGACGAAAGTCAGTTTGTGAAAAATTCCGAGTCCAAAACCTACCAAGCCGTAATGGAAATAGAGTCGCAACATAAAGTTGTTATTACCGGAACCCCCGTGGAAAATTCCTTGTCTGACCTTTGGTCGCAAATGAACTTTATCAATGACGGAATGCTTGGCAACGAAGTTTTTTTCAAAGAAACTTTTATAAAACCGATAGAACAAGACAAAGATGAAATACAGACAGAGAAATTGAAATCGCTTATCAATCCGTTTATCATCAGGCGAACAAAAAAAGAAGTAGCCAAAGACTTACCGGAATTAACCGAACAAATTATTTACTGCGTGCAAGACGAGGAACAAAAAAAGATATACGAAACCGAAAAATCAAAAATTCGTAATATACGCCAAATACTTTAAGTCAAAAGACATAAAATACGCCATGCTTACCGGGCAAACAAAAAACCGAGAAGCATGTATTTCTTCATTTCAGAACGATGCCGAAAGAAATATTTTCTTAATTTCCTTAAAAGCCGGCGGCACAGGTTTGAATTTAACCGAAGCCGACTATGTTTTCATCCTTGACCCTTGGTGGAATCCGGCAGTCGAGAAACAAGCCGTAAATCGCGCACACAGAATCGGGCAAAAAAAGCATGTAATAGTCTATAAATACATTACCGAAAATAGTGTTGAAGAAAAAATCTTGAATTTGCAAAATACAAAAAGCGAATTGGCAAACACTATCGTTGAAGGAGACAATCCGCTTTTAAAAATGTCGCAAGACCTTATCTTAGAGCTGTTCAAATAGCACAATTGCCATGAACCCGCCCCCCTAAGGAAACAACAAGGTCTTTATCTATTCGTTCAGCAGTTGTCTTCGAGCTTCCTCCAACAATTCCGGTTTTTCGGCAGGCGGAAAACGTAAGTCCAAAGACTCCATTTTTTCATTTATAATTTCGCCGATTGCAATTCGCGAGAACCACTTATTGTCGGCAGGAATTATGTGCCAAGGAGCATAGTCGGTGCCGGTTGCATTAATCATATCCTCAAATGCTTGTCGATATTCGTTCCAATACTTTCGTTCTTTAAGGTCTGCCGAACTAAATTTCCAATTTTTCTCGGGCGTGTCAATTCTTGCCAAAAAACGTTTTTTCTGCTCTTCTTTTGATAAATTTAAGAAAAATTTAAGCACATGCGTTCCGTTTTGATGTATATGTTTTTCAAAACAATTAATTTGCTCATAACGTTTTGCCCAAAATTCGTCATCAATCTTATCGACGGAATCGATGCCGGGGATTCTTTCGTTTAGAATATATTCCGGATGCACTTTGGTTACCAAGACATTTTCATAATGCGAACGGTTAAATATTTCAATCATTCCCCTTTCGGGAAGCGCCGAATAATGACGCCAAATATAATCATGCTCCAAATCTTTGTTTGAGGGTGCCTTAAAACTATGCACGCGGCATCCTTGCGGATTTAAACCGCCCAACACATGCCGGATAGCACCGTCTTTTCCGGCAGCATCCGAAGCCTGCAAAATAATCAATAAAGAATAGCGGTCGTCCGCATAAAACCGCTCTTGCATGCGCTTTAAGTCTTTCGTATTATGTTTTAATGCTTTTCGTGCTTTTTCTTTGGTGTAGCTCCCGGTATATGTTGTATCGTAATCTTCGATATTTATTTTTTTACCGGGCTGAACCAAAATTTTGTTAATGTCAAAACTCATCCTATTTTATTTTTAATGAAACAGACTGCAACATACAAAATAAAATAGAATTAAAAAAATATACAGCATTTATTCGAAGCCTATCCATGCCACACAAGCAGCAATTCCACATCATCTTTACAAACAAAAATATAGGACAACAAAAAATCTTCTTTTGCCGGTTGCAGTATTGATGCTTCAACAATGCCCTCCTTGTGAATTTGAAACGGTGCCAAGACAAAATCTTTTTTAAAATCATAGCCTCCCGTTCCCTTAATTTTATACAAAGTTTCTTTCACGCACCAATGCAAATAAGCTCTTTGTATAAACTCCTCTTCGGGAAACCGGCTTAATTCCTCTGCCGGCACAAATTTATGTGCCGTTTTATAAATCCTGTCGGACAAAAACTCCATATCCGCACTAAGCCGGCTGTCCGTACCCACAATTAGAGCAACATAGCTTTTTGAATGAGTTACGGAAATAAACTTTTTCTCCTTAATAAAAGGTTTTCCGTTTTCATCGTAAAAAATTTCCGAATATTTGCCCAATATACTTTTCAACAAAATTCGGGTGCCCAGCCATTCAATTTTTCGTTCTTCATTACGAATGGTTTTATAAAAAATTAATTCTTTGGCACTTAAAACATCTTTGATTTTTGCGAACAAATTCTGCGAACTTTCTCCGAAAAAAGCAGCTCGCAAAACATATTTTTCCTCCTTTTTTTCAAAGATGATGTTTTCTTGATGCAATATTTCATTATATTTGTTCATCCGAAAACAAAGATAATAAAAAATGATAAAATCTTGAGAAAAGACACAACTTATCAATATCCAAAATACTGACCGATAAAACGCCCATGACTAAAATTTAAACACCCGGCGGAATGATTATTTCCACAGGGTTTAAACCCTGTGGCGAAGATTAAAGTGCGCTTTGGGTGTTCCTATATGACCTTTGAAAATTATAAAAATAAACATATGAAAATATTTTCTTCCGAGCTGACAAAACAAGCCGATGCTTACACCATAAAAAACGAACCGATTTCGTCCATAAACTTAATGGAACGTGCCGCAAGTCGGGCTTGCGATAAAATCGTAAAACTGTATTACGACAAAATTAATTTTGCCATTTTTGCAGGACCCGGCAATAACGGCGGCGACGGCTTGGTAATTGCTCGTTTGCTTATAGAAAAAGGCTTAAATGCAACAGTATATTTTGTGAAATTTACGGACAAAACATCCGAAGATTTTAAAATCAATCTGCAACGACTACAAAAATTGAAAGCGGCATCATTTATTGAACTCAAACACGCAGAAGATTTTCCGAAATTAACAAAAAACGAACTGATTATTGATGCAATTTTCGGCTCCGGATTAAGCCGCGTTTTAAACGGCTTAGCCGAAAAAATTGTCAAAAAAATAAACGAATTGCCCAACGAAGTCCTTGCAATTGATTGCCCTTCGGGTTTATTTGGCGAAAACAACCCTCTTACGGAAAGAACTGTTATTGAAGCCGACAACACTTTAACCTTCCAATACCCGTCCTTATCTTTTATGTGTGCGGACAATGAAAAATATGTCGGCAAGTTTCATATCACGGACATCGGTTTACACAAAGATTTTATCGAAAAGACCCAATCCGACTTTTATTATACACAAAGCGAAGATATTAAAATAGCCAAAAGAAAACGATTTTCGCACAAAGGCAATTACGGACATGCTTTGCTCTTAGCCGGAAGCTATGGCAAAGCCGGGGCATGTGTTCTCGCCGCAAAAGCAGCACACCGTGCAGGAATAGGCTTATTAACGAGTGTTGTGCCTGCTTGCAATTTTCAAATTTTGCAAATTAGTTCGCCCGAAACCATGTTGTTTATCAACGAAAATGAAAAGTCAATTGCCCAACTACCCGATTTAAGCCTCTACAATGCAATAGCCATAGGTCCGGGCATTGGTTTTGCAGAAGAAACGAAGCAGGTATTAAGCGATTTAATTGCTTCATACGAAAAACCGATTGTATTTGATGCCGATGCCATAACTATTTTATCGCAAGAAAAAGAGCTGTTAAAAAACATTCCCGAAAACAGCATTCTTACACCGCATCCGAAAGAGTTTGAACGCTTAGTCGGAAAAAGCAGCAATAATTTTGAGGAACTTCAAAAACAGATTAATTTTTCAAAAACATACAAAGTATATCTTGTTTTAAAAGGAGCAAACAGCTCTGTTTCATGCCCCGACGGCAAAGTTCATTTCAACTCTACGGGAAACCCCGGCATGGCAACCGGCGGCAGCGGAGATGTGCTTACCGGCATTATCGTATCTTTCCTTGCACAAGGATATACACCAAAAGATACTGCAATATACGGCACTTTTCTCCACGGATTGGCAGGCGACTACGCCGCAGAGAAAAAAGGAGAATATCCCCTCATTGCATCCGACATTATCAACAGTTTGCCGGATGCCTTAAAAGGAATGTAAGAGCCTATTTTACGGCTATGGTTTCAATTTCGACCAAAACCTTTAAGGGCAATTCTTTTACGGCAAAAGCGGCTCTTGCCGGCGGATTATCCGAATAATACTTCCCGTACACCTCATTCATGCCGGCAAAATTTGCCATGTCGCTTAACAAACAAGTTGATTTAACAACATCCGAAAAAGAATAACCGGCTTCTTCTAAAATAGCCGAGATATTTTGCATCACTTGTTCGGTTTGTTCTTTTATTCCGCCCTCAACAATTTTCCCGGTTTCAGGGTTCAAAGGAACTTGTCCCGAAATGTATAAAGTATTGCCCGCCTTTACGGCTTGACTGTAAGGTCCGATAGCTTCCGGAGCTTTTTTTGTAAAAATTATTTCTTTCATCTGTTTATTTTTTAAGTTGAAAGAGGCAAGTTTGAAGTGTTTGTTCTCCGACTTTCCTCTACATAATCATTCCGCCGGGTGGCTAAAATTTAGTTCCGGGCGTTTCATCTGTTTATTTTTTGCAAAAATAGAAAATATTAGGCTATTCAAAAAAACATA
>PDWJ01000446.1_pt1 | contig 61870 bp, 61 predicted proteins | sample 1430881 | NCBI WGS metagenome assembly PDWJ01 (sample SAMN01162460, study PRJNA174530) | Oral metagenome, whole genome shotgun sequencing project. | biome: Marine environment; feature: Marine mammal; material: Swab sample of the gingival sulcus; isolation source: swab sample of gingival sulcus... | reverse complement strand
ATCACCATCAAAGCCAATCATCTCTAACTCGACGCCGGGCATACTCCGCAGCAAACCCAATAAGACCTTATGTAAATAGTCTCGGACACCTGGCTTCAGGATCCTACGACGATATTTGCATACCCAAACTATGTGATATTGAAGGCGATAAGCTGTGTGTGATGAAAAAATAACTTCCATGCCACATTATAAAGCAAATATCGTCGTAGGGCTCATTCATCCACGGGTAAACCCGTGGTGTTCTGTCTACGACCGCATAAATAATTAATTAAAAACAGTGGGTTGGTTGTTGTTCTGGCATGACTAATCTATATATCCGGCAATGTCTCTTCGTCCCTAACCGTACATTGATAAACACTCGCGCCAACAAAACAACCCATCGTTGCAACCAGTAATACCACTGTATTCAGCCATAGAGGCGTTATCAGTTGCTTCTCCGTCAACAGCGCCAACATCGCCAAGACAATAAACAACAGGCTGATGGTCGACAGCACAAGCATGACCTTAGCACCTGTGCTGTGCTGACGACGGCGAGACAATAACAATGCGACCAGGGATCCCACAACAGCAGGGAACATAGTATAAGCGTTTGGCCAATAAAAAACGGTAATCAATGGCTGTGAGTAGTGCGGAAGTATTAAAGGCGCATTAACCTCAGCCGCAGTTGCACTTAGTTGTTCACCAACAGCTGAAGATAAAAAGTCTCGACTCAATAGCAGCATAATCACAGTTAGTAATAGAAGTATAAATAGGCGCATTTGTCGGTATTGACTGACAATCGCAATCAAGCCAACCGCCAATGCCGAGCCGAGTACAATGAGAAGGGTCTCATAGCCCAAATTTATTAATACAGAACTTGACCAAATAGGCAAGGACAACAGCATGTAAACGGCAATAGCTGATGGCAATAAAGCCCCGCCCAAATAGCGCAGAACACCAAACACCGAAAAGCCCAAAGCGGCGACAGCACCACTCCACAGCAATGTAATTACCGCGATATTTTGTTGTTGGGAAACAGCTAAATAGTTGATTAACTGTTGACTGACTCCACCGGCTTCCATCGCTATCCAAGACGTAGGCGAAGTGGTCAACTCCTCATGGAAAAAGTAAGTGTGTATGATGACATGCAGAGCAATCATCAATAAAAAAATAAGTGTCGATATATATTCGCTGTTAGTTGGTGCTTTTTCCAGTCGCAATTCTTCTATGGGACTCACTTTAGCCGGCAGCCAATAGAACAACCCTGCCGTAAATAAACACTCGATAAGTAGAACAACCAACGGATGACTATTGACTTGATTACCAAACAACATAGCGAACACAACTGCAAAGAAGGTGATAAACAAATAGCCGCTGCCAACGGCCAAACTGATATAGCCATAACGTCGTTTTAAACAGGCTAAACCGGCGGCAACACCCAACAGCCAGGATGATGATATCAAACCGATACTCGACAGTGCTTGTTGATTCAGTATATCTAAGGGCGGCAGAGAAGATGCGTTGATTTGCCGAAAATTGTTAAGCACAACGCCAATATCGATCACGAGCCACGTCACTAATAGGCTTAGCCACCAAGTGAGAGACCGATTGTATTTGATTCGGATGGACAATAGCGAATAAATAATCAACAGGGCAAAAAAGTACAGCGTAACGAGCAATTCGGGCGCAACCAATACTATTTTATTGAATGTATCACGCGAATAAAGCTGCCGAATATCTTGAGAAAGTAAGTGGAAAAATGCCCCCTTTGTCGAAGCGCTAGGGACAAAGCGAACAGACTGAAGACCATAGGTGTCGGTTAGCTTTTTTGTCACAATAGACAGGCCGGTAATTGTCGTACTGTCACGCTGAGAAGGACCCAACATTCTTTCAATGCTGAAGGTATTCACTGCCATATCGGTATATAGGACAGGTTCTTCAATTAGTTGTCGTGGATTTGATGTCTCAATGTGTAAATAGAGGCTTTGCTGTGACGGTTTTTTTGAAAAAATCAACTCAATTTGTTGATAAAAGGCTGCTCTAATATCGAGGTGATCCAAGCGAATTTCGCTGACTGGATTATCTTTATCCGACGATACGGAAAGTCCCTGATGACCGTCACTCTTGGCGTGACCAACGATGGCAACCAGTTCACTGCCTCTATAGGTTTTTTCCAGAGACTGATATAATTCGTCTCGGTCAAAGTAAGCCCAGAGCACTAAAAAAACGACAGCGGCAGCCAAAATACTCGACAAAAAGAGCAGTGACAGCCGTAGTGAAGAAGATTTTCTTATCGTCATACTACAAAAAGGTCAAGCCGCGCGAGCATCGCCGATAAACGACAATCCCACACTGCGGTTACGCCAATTATGAAAAGAGGCAATGTGGCACAGTTACAGAAAACAGCAACAAAATTGTCATATTTTGTTGCTGTTGGTACCACTTGAGCTGATCGCTATGACGTTTTATTAGCGATATTTTCGACTCTTGCGCGCAATTTTTGTCCGGCTTTAAAAGTCACTACACGGCGTGCACTGATATCGACTTCCTTACCTGTTTTCGGATTGCGTCCCGGACGCACCGCTTTATCGCGCAGCAAGAAATTGCCAAATCCTGAAACCCGGACATTCTCGCCGTTTTCCAGTGATTTGCGTATTTCCTCAAATGTTTCATCCACCAGATGCTTAATATCGGCTCGATCCAAATCGATTTTATCCGCAATTGCCTCAACAATATCTGCTTTTGTCAACGTTGTCATTGTAATTATCCTCGTAATTGTGCATTAAATTTTTCGGCAAGCATGGCAGTAATTTGCTCTATTATTACATCTGCCTGCTCATCAGTTAGTGTTTTTGTTTTATCCTGTAGATAGATTGCAATCGCCATACTCTTGGTATTTCTGGGAATATTACGACCAATATAAACATCGAACAAACACACTTCGGTAACTAATTCGTCACTGATCTCTCGAATTGCCGTGATAATATCGGCGGCTTGATGACCTTGTGCCATCAACACGGAAATATCACGGCGAATTTCAGGGTACTTCGATACGGTCTTGGCAACAATCGCGCTATCCTCGGTAATTGTGGCGATATCAACCTCAAACGCCAAGACTCTTGTATCAATATCTAATATTTTTTGCACTTTCGGGTGCAAAGCTCCTATAAAACCAATCGTTTTTCCTTGATAAAGGATTTCAGCCGACTGCCCCGGGTGTAAAAACTCACGTTCGCTACGGCAATAACTGACATCACTGAGAACACCCAATTGTTCAAAAATCATTTCGACATCGCCTTTAATATCAAAGTAATCGATTTGGCGATTGCGATAGCCCCACTGCATGGGATAAACATCACCCGTGGCAATACCTGCCAATTTTGCAGTCTGCAAGAGTTTCTTTCCCTGCTGGCGATAGCCGTGTCCAAATTCGTACAAACGGACGTTCGTCTGCTGACGATTAACATTGTACAACAACGCCTTGGTCAGACTGGGCAATAGGCTGGTACGCATCACTGACAATTCGGCCGACAGCGGATTCATCAGTTTGATCAAACCATCAGTATCAGACAATAAGCCGGCCATTTTTTCGTCGATAAAACTGTAGCTAATGGCTTCGTGATAACCCATATCGACCAATAGACCATTTAACCTGCGACGCGGTGTTAAATCCTGTTTAGCTTGGTTTTTCAGCTTATTAACGTTAACGGTCGCAGCAGGTACATTTTCATAACCCCAAACGCGCACCAGCTCCTCAATCAAATCTGCTTTGATGCTGATATCAAAGCGATAGCTGGGTGCGAGCACTTCATAAATATTTTTTTCAGTTTCAGCCACCGTCATTCCCAAACGGCTTAAAATACCTGTAATTGCTTGTTTCGGCAGTCTCAGCCCCAATAGCGCATTGACTGACTTGGCGTCCAAGCTAATTGTTTCACGTTTTGGCAATTTGTCCTTAACGGTGGCCACCGTAGGTCGGTGTGCCTGCCCACCACAAATTTCAACAATCAGTTGACTGGCTCGCGCGATGGCCTTTTCTTGTAAAAGATAGTCCACACCGCGCTCAAAACGGTGAGAGGCATCGGTATGCAGGGTCAAACGTCTGGCGCGACCGGTAATTACCGAAGGAGCAAACCACGCTGCCTCAAGGATAATATCACTGCTTTTTTTATCAATTTCACTGTTGGCTCCTCCCATGATGCCTGCCAAGGCAATGGCTTTTTTGTCATCAGCGATAACCAACATATCGTCATCTAATTTTGCTTCCTTGCCGTCCAGCAAGATTAACTTTTCATTTTTTTTGGCGAAGCGAACTTCAATATCACCATCAATTTTTGCAGCGTTGAACGAGTGCATCGGCGTCCCCATTTCCAACATAACATAGTTGGTAATATCGACCACCGCCGACACGCTGCGCATACCCGCTCGACGCAAACGCTCAACCAGCCACAGCGGTGACTGTACCGTATTATCAATGCCGCTAATTGTTCTGGCAACGTAGTGCGGACAAGCATCAGGTGCTGATAAAGTCACTGTTGGCGAAACACGGTCACTATCACCCGCCTTTGCATCGTTACTCGACTGAGCGACGATATCTTCCAGCAGCGGCATGGGCGCCTCAAAAGCAACTGCCAGTTCACGCGCCACCCCGATCATGGATAAACAGTCTCCACGATTGGGTGTTAAATCAATATTGATAATTTCATCATCCAAGTCGAGTGCTTCTCGGATATCTTGCCCGACTGTCATCTCGCTTGGCAATGACATTAGACCCGATGCTTTTTCAGCCAGTCCCAATTCGCTTTCAGAGCACAACATGCCCTGACTTTCAACACCGCGCAATTTGGATTGCTTGATTTTAAAATTGCCCGGTAAAACAGCACCAATTTTTGCAACGGGGACCAACATGCCAACGGCAACATTTGGTGCGCCGCAAACAATTTGCAGCGCCTTATCATCGCCAACATCAACCGTCGCTAGACGCAACCTATCGGCGTCGGGGTGAGGTTGCAAATCGATAACCTTACCGACGACAACACCGCTAAAATCAGGTGCAGCTTTGTCCACACTGTCAACTTCCAAACCCAATGCCGTCAATCGAGTGCAAATCGCCTCGGTGCTTGCATCAACTTGAACAAATTCCGTTAACCAGCCTTTACTTACTAACATCTTATCTACCTACCTACTTAAACTGGTTAAGGAAACGCACATCATTATCAAAAAATGTACGCAAATCAGTGACTTGATAACGCAACATAGCCAAGCGCTCTATACCCATACCAAAGGCATAACCGCTGTATTTTGTGCTATCAATACCCCCACTTTCCAAAACGTTGGGGTGCATCATGCCCGAACCCAAAACTTCCAGCCAGCCCGTTTGTCCGCAAATGCGACAGTCACTGTCGCGTCCCTGACAGAAGCATTCAATATCAACTTCAGCAGACGGTTCGGTAAACGGAAAGTAAGAAGGACGAAATCGGACTTTCAGTTTGTCATTGTCGAAAAAATCGCGCAAAAAGGCAATCAGTACCCCTTTCAGGTCGGCAAAACTCACTTTTTTATCAATCCACATACCTTCAACCTGGTGAAACATCGGCGTATGGGTAATATCCGAGTCACTGCGATAAACGCGACCCGGGGCAATCATGCGCAACGGTGGTTTTTGCGTTTCCATGGTGCGGATTTGAACATTTGAAGTATGGGTGCGCAACACCGTTTCTTCGTCGATATAAAAAGTATCCTGCATGGCGCGAGCCGGATGGTCTTTGCCGATATTAAGGGCGCCAAAATTGTGGAAATCGTCTTCGATCTCGGGCCCTAATTCAACAACAAAGCCAATTTTAGCAAAAAAGTCCTCTATCTTCTCACGCGTCGTCGAAATGGGATGACGACTACCCAGGGCATCCTGACGCCCCGGCATGGTGATATCCAAGCGCTCTCTTCTAAGTTGGTAGGCAAGCTGTCTTTCTTCTAACTCAACTTTTTTTGCTGCTAAAGCAGTTTGGATATTGCCTTTCATTTGGTTAATTAATTGGCCAAATTTAGGCTTATCTTCCTTGGGGAGACTCGATAAATCGCGCATTTTGGCGGCAAAAAAACCCTTTTTACCCAGCCATTCAACGCGGATTTTATCCAAACCGTCAAGCTGAGTTTCTTTTTCTATCAATGCTTGTGCTTTGGCAAGCAAGGTATTTAATTCTTGTTCCACTTAATATTATCCCGAATGTTTTAAGTGTTTACGACGAGGTTAATGGCTTGTTGCACATAACCCCGAACCCGTTTGGTTTCAACATCGGCGAGTGACGTTAATTTTAGGTGACGACGATACTTTCCCTTCCCTTCCAGCAAATGGTCGGGGTCGTTAAACTGACAACCTTGTCCAAATTCGAAAGAGATATGATGTTTATAAGCGAATACACCGCCAAAATCATCGCCTAAAGAAAACATAATGCCGCCATAAATGATACGCTCCGATACCTTGGGGCACAATTTAAAGACAACGTCTCGCAACGACTGTATCAGTGCGTATTTGCCTTTATCGGCAACCATTAAATCGTCTAAAAATTGTCTGACTTTGTCATCTTTAGCTTTTACTGTCACTGTATTAACTATGCCATGGTAAAAACCGTCATTTTTATCGGGAAACCTTTATTACGCCATTGCAAACACTTAAACTTTTCGATGTTTGGCGCAGGTCGATTACCCTACAAAACGCATCTAATTTACTCATCTTGTACTAACCGTTAATCCAACGGCACCGAACTAAAGACGGAAAAAAACTCACTGCCAAAAGACAATGAGTTTTTTCGTCGTCGATAGGTCGACTAGGCAATCGCAGACTTGGCTTTTTCAGCCAACGCCGCAAATGCCACTGAATCGTAAACGGCGATATCAGCCAGTACCTTGCGATCAATTTCAATATTGGCTTTTTTCAAACCGTCGATAAAGCGACTGTACGACATATCACATTGGCGTGCGGCCGCATTAATACGGGCAATCCACAATTGACGAAACTGACGTTTTCTTTGCTTGCGGTCGCGATAGGCATATTGCCCCGCTTTAATAACAGCCTGTTTAGCCGTACGATAGGTCTTGCGACGTGCACCGTAGTAGCCTTTTGCTTTATTTAAAACCTTCTTGTGGCGTGCTTTTGCAGTAACGCCTCTTTTTACTCGTGCCATATTTTGCTCCTAAAAAATTATCTGATAGCGTGTAATTAGACGTTGGGCAACATTTGCTTAACCGTTGCCGTGTCACTTTTACAAATCATCATACCTGAACGCAGCTGACGCTTGCGCTTGGTCGATTTTTTAGTCAAAATGTGACGACGATGCGACTGATTGCGTTTAAAACCATTCGCCGTTTTTTTAAAGCGCTTTGCTGCGCCTTTGTGTGTTTTTAATTTAGACATCTTTTCTTTTTAACTCCGCATTCGCTGTGTCGCCTAGCAGTGCTTTTCACCGCAAAGAGCGAACTAAAATTTACAACATATCAATCAAGCGTGTAAACCCAGCCGATTAGTAAACAGGCAGATTATTTTCTGGGCGCCATGACCATGGTCATCTGACGACCCATCATATTGGGACGTTGTTCAACCACGCCGTATTCGACGAGATCTTTCTCAACGCGTACCAATAAATCTCTACCCAACTTTTGGTGAGCCATCTCACGGCCGCGAAAACGCACCGTAATTTTGACTTTATCACCGTCTTCTAGGAAACGTATAAGGTTGCGTAGTTTTACCTTATAATCCCCTACATCAGTTCCGGGACGGAACTTGACCTCTTTTATTTGGATTTGTTTTTGTTTTTTCTTTGCTTCAGCTTGTTTTTTTTGTTGTTGGTAGCGGTATTTGCCGTAATTCATAATCTTACAGACTGAACCACCCTTTCCAGACGATACTTCAACCAAATCTAACTGAACATCGTATGCCCTTTGTAATGCTTTTTCAAAGGGAACAACGCCTACCTGTTCTCCATTTTCATCAATTAGACGAACCTTGTTTGCCTCGATTTTTTCGTTAATTCGAGTCTTTTCTGCTTTAGCTATGACAAAATCTCCAAATAATTGTTTATTAATTTAACGCAAAATACCAACTACAGAAGGTACGATGCGGATATGTTGGCGGATTTTATACCTAATCCGCTCATTTCGCAAGCTATTCTTGATAATAGTGTCCAACTTGTCACATTGGACAGGAAAATAAGGTAATATCAGCTTCATTTACCTACTAATTTTCTAAAAAAATTAATAACAAATAATATCTTCCACTTTATTTTATTTTTGGAGACGATATCCAGTTGCTGCATGGACTGGGGTAAACTTGTTATCGGATTACCGCGTAGATTGAGGTGTTCCAGTTTATCCAGATTTGACATGGTGTCAGGCAATTCCGTCAGATGATTATTGTTTAGGTTAAACCACGTCAGCCTAACCAAATTACCGATAGATCGGGGCAATTCATGCAGCCGGTTATAACCAAGATAAATATCCGTCAATTTAGTTAGCTGACCAAATGAATCGGGTAACCGTGTTAGTTTGTTGTCTTCCAAATACACCTTGTTCAACTCGGTTAAACAGCCCAATGATTCGGGTAAAGCGGTCAATCGATTATGACTGAGATAAAGCCACGTTATTTGCTTTAAACGGCCTATTGACTCGGGCAAAGCGGTCAATCGATTGTGACTAAGATAAAGCCACGTTATTTGCTCCAAGCGGCCTATTGATTGAGGCAGAACGGTTATGTCGTTATTACTCAACTCCAGCAGCGATAACCGTTTAAGATTACCGATAACTTCAGGTAATGCCGTCAATTTATTTTGCCCCATACTCATTTCTGCCAATTGCGTCAAATCGGCGATCGATTCAGGCACAGTAGTCAGTTGGTTGTTACTTACGTTCAAGGTAGTTAATCGTTTCAACCCCCCTATTGACTCAGGCAAAGCGCTCAATTGATTATTCATCGCCAGCAAGGTTGACAAACTGCTCAGCCCGCCAATTGATTCGGGTAAATGAGTCAATTGATTATCCTCGATATCAAGCTCTATGAGTTGACCAAGTTTGCCAATTGACTCGGGCAGACTGGCCAATTGATTGGTTTTTAAATAAAGCATTTGCAAGCGACCCAACAGGCCAAATGATTCCGGCAGACCTACCAATTGATTTTCCTCTAGATCAAGTATGCTCAAATTCTCTAAATAGCCGAACGACTCGGGCAATTCGACAAGGGCATTGCCTTTTAGGTACAATTCCTCCAGCTGTTTGAGACGACCAAACGATTCAGGTAAGTATTGACAGGTTTTGTTTGCCCCGAAGTTAAGCACTTTCAACTGCTCAAGATCGGCAAAAGTATCAGGCAGCTCGGCAATTTGATTGTCACCGAGATAGAGCACACCCAACCGCACAAGGCGACCAATGGATTCGGGCAACGCCGTTAACTGATTTCCCCGCAGATCAAGGTCTGTCAGCTTTGCCAACTGAGTGATGCATTCGGGCACACTGGAAAAATGGTTCCAGCCCAAATCCAGCACCTCAAGCTCTACAAGATTGGCGAGCGTTTTGGGCAAATTGCTAAGTTCATGATGACTCAAGTATAATTTTTTTAACGTTGTCAGTTGCCCCAAAGCTGCCGGTAAACTGGATAATTTTTTGTTATGGGGTAATTTTTTTAAATACAGCGTTTGCAGTTGACTGAGTACCAAAGCATCACGAGGCAGCCTGTCTTCAGGAATGTCTGCCTCAATTGCCCAATCAATCAAGGGTTGAAATGTTGCTTGTAATTGCTTCACATCGACAATACTGTCGGGTTTTTGCACCGTTTTATCGCTACTCATCAACCTGATCCTAGATTTAAGGAAATCTTCAAAATTATTAAATAATCGATAATCATAATCAATTTGATTACCGCCAATATTCTAACAATTTTTCTACACAATAGGAAAGTGTAGTATCGCACTCCAGACGGTAAAGCACATCAATGGGCTATAGTGAGATAGTTTTATTCCTACTACGGCGTTACGCCATCTTGCCGTCCCTCACCTAGTCACTAGGTGAGGGACGGCAAAGACAGTGAAATGAAGAAATCCTGCAGTGCTAGCCAATGCAGGCAACGGTGTGTCAGCCCGATTTTTTGGCATAGGTACAAGCCTGACGCAAATCAATCGCACCGTCGTATAAAGCACGCCCGATAATGGCACCAAAAATAGGTGCCGGATTGTCAATCAGTTGCTTGATATCGTTCATGGAGGCAACACCACCACTGGCAATGACAGGAATGTCGACAGCATTTGCCATCTCGGCAGTTTGTTCAATGTTGACGCCCTGCATCATGCCGTCTTTGGCAATATCGGTGTAGACGATGGCTTGCACCCCCTGCCCCTCAAATTGTTTAGCCAGATCAACCGCCTTCACATCCGATACTTTTGCCCAACCGTCAGTGGCAACATAGCCATTTTTGGCATCAATACCGACGATGACATTATCGGGAAATACCTGACACAACTCAGTGATAAAATCGGGATCTTCAACAGCCTTGGTGCCGATAATCACGTAGTTAACGCCCAGATCAATATAACGTTTGGCCGTCTCAATGCTGCGAATACCACCACCAATTTGTATGGGTACGTCAGGGTAGGTATTGACAATGTCGGCGATAACGCTGGCGTTAATCGGTTTGCCGGCAAATGCCCCGTCCAAATCGACCAGATGCAGGCGTTGACAACCTGCCTCTACCCATTTGCCCGCCATATCGACAGGGTTATCGGAAAAAATGGTGGCTTCGTCCATCAGCCCTTGTTTTAAACGGACACATTGTTGGTTTTTTAAGTCGATTGCTGGAATGGGTAACATCGTTTAAATTTTCCACTGAATAAAATTATTGAATAGTTGCAGTCCCACATCAGCACTTTTTTCAGGGTGGCACTGCATTGTAAAAATATTGTTCTCAGCCAATGCAGAGGCAAACGTATGTCCGTAGTCACAAGTACCGACAACGATATGTTGGTCATCGGGGATCAGGTAATAACTGTGGACAAAATAAAATCGTGCTTCGTCGGGGATATTCTTCCACAGCGGGTGGGGTTGTCGTTGTTTGACCTGGCTCCAGCCCATATGCGGGATTTTTAACGGCGGGCTGCGTCTGGGCAGTTCATCGGAAAAACGTTTACAGTTGCCCTTAAAAACACCAAATCCATCAACACCACCATTTTCTTCGCTGTGTTGCATCAATAACTGAGGGCCGACACAAATGGCCAGAAATGGCTTTGTTTGCGCCGCTTTCTCAATCGCCTCGTATAGATGGTAACGGCAAATATGCTGCATACAGCCGGCAATCGCCCCCTGTCCTGGCAAAATGACTCGATCTGCCGCATTGATATCATCGGCTTGATTGCTGACGATAACCCGAGTGCTTTTACCAGCGACGTGTTCGACCGCCTTTTTAACCGAGTGTAGGTTGCCCATGCCATAGTCGACGATAACGACTTTGGCCACTACAGAACACCCTTGGTTGACGGAATAACATCAGCCGATTTTTCATCCGTACCAATGGCAATGCGCAAAGCCCTGGCAAAAGCTTTGAACATCGTTTCGGCAATATGGTGTGAATTGGTACCGCGAATATTGTCAATATGGACGGTCGCCATAGCATGATTGGTAAAACCCTGAAAAAATTCTTGCACCAGTTCCGTATCAAACGTGCCGATTTTTTCAGTTGGAAATTTACCGAAAAAGTATAGACCCGGTCGGCCGGACAGATCAATGACAACGCGCGTTAATGCCTCGTCCAACGGACAATAGGCATGCCCGTAACGAACAATACCTTTTTTATCACCAACCGCTGCAAGGACAGCCTGGCCAATGGCAATACCGATGTCCTCGGTGCTGTGATGATCGTCAATGTATGTATCACCGTCACACTGAACGTGAAGCTCAATTTGTGCGTGTCTGGCAATCTGTTCTATCATATGGTCGAGAAAACCAATGCCCGTATTAATGGCAGCCTTTGCTTTGGCATCCAAATCGATAGAAACGCTGATTTTGGTTTCGTAAGTATTGCGAGTTATTTTTGCCGTTCGGTTCATAATGTGATGCCTTCGTTTTAACAATGCTGTGACAGTTATAAAAGATTATCCGGTTGCTGTCAAACGACATTTGTGTTTTGTTTTTTCCCCAGTATTCACACGGTACAGCCGCCAATCCAGATATTGGGAATAATCTTTTTTTCTCATATCGTCATTCCGCCTAGTAACCGAGTTTGAAGCGAATAAGCCTTGGCAATACACCTTATGTTTACCGTGGTAATCTGACAAATTACAATCTTAGGTTTTTATCAAAAATTGCCAGTAATACCAACAAAAACCAAGAGATAATCAACAACATACCGCCAACAGGGGTCAACATCGTCAGGGCTTTAACACCTGAAAAAATATAAACAAACAAACTGCCGGAAAACAGCAAAGCACCCGATAACATAAAATAGCCGCTGAAAAAAAGCCGAGCTTTAGGTAACAGTTGCTGCAGTACGGCGATAGCCAACAAGGATAAGGCGGCATACATCGCATAATCGACAGCCTTAGCATACGTTTCAACGACATGCCGTTCCAGTAAGGTCTGGTGTAGCGCATGAGCGCCTGCCGCTCCCATAGCCACACTAACGGTTCCCAGCAACCCGGAAAATATCAGAAAAATTCTGCTGTGTTTATTTATCATTAACTTGCTCCTGGACAATGAATGCTATTCAACCGTTACCGACTTGGCTAAATTGCGCGGTTGATCAACATCCTTACCCAAATTTAGCGCTGTGTAATAGGCCAGTAATTGCATGGGGACAACATACAATATCGGACTGGTCACGGCATGGCAGGTCGGCATGGGAAAATGACAAGTCGCTTCGTTATTGCTACACGTCGATTGTTCGGCAACGAGTAGCGTTTGCGCTTTTCGCGCAGCGGATTCCTGCATATTGGACAGTGATTTTTCCAATGTTTCATCTGTAGGACACAAACAAACGACGGGTACGTGTTCATCAATCAGCGCGATGGATCCGTGTTTCATCTCTCCGGAAGCATAGCCTTCTGCATGAATATAACTAATTTCCTTTAATTTTAAAGCGGCTTCTAAAGCAATGGGATAGTTTCGCCCGCGCCCTAAGAACAAAACATCCTTGGCAACGGCAAGTGAATGGGAAATCTGCTGTATGGGCAGGATATTATCGACAATGTTCTCAATTTTATCAGGCAGTGTTAACAGGTCATCGATAATTGCCTGTTCCTTCGCCAAGCTCAGTGTATTGCGCTGACGTCCCAACCACAGGGCCAAACAGAGGACGACAAAAATCTGCGCTACAAAGGCCTTGGTTGAAGCAACACCAATTTCAGTACCGGCAAGAATGGGCAAAACATCAACGCTTTCTCTCGCCATCGAAGAGCTTTCGACATTGACAATGGTAACGACATGCTGTTGATCATCCTTGGCTCGACGCAAAGCAGCCAGCGTATCTGCTGTTTCTCCCGACTGGGAAATGGCAATAAATACACCGCGCTCTGGTTGAACCAGATCGCGGTAGCGGTACTCGGAAGCAAAATCGACATCAACACTCAATCTCGCCAGCGTTTCTATCCAGTACCTTCCTGTCAACCCGGCGTGAAAAGCCGTCCCGCAGGCAATAATGGCAATGCGATCAATGGCTTTAGCATCAAAAGAAACAGGCAATTCCTTCACTGTCTTAGACTCAACATCAATGTATCGTGCAATCAGCCGACGCAATACGTCGGGTTGCTCGTGAATTTCTTTGAGCATAAAATGCTGATACTCCCCCTTATCGCTATCAGTTACCGACAACCCTGTTTTAACCAGTTGACGCTCAACCGGCTGATCATTTTTATCGAAAATATGAGCACTATTCGTCGTCAACATTGCATAGTCGCCTTCGTCCAGATAGCGTACTTTATCAGTCATCGAGGCCAATGCCAGAGCATCGGAACCGACATACATTTCATCGTCACCTTCACCGATAATTAAAGGGCTGCCAAGACGTGCAACAAATAATGTATCGGGAGCCGACTCAATCATAACTGCAATAGCATAAGCACCATCCAATCGTTTGATTGCGGAGCGAAACGCTTCAAAGGCAGACAACCCTTTGTCCAAATAATATTGGATTAAATGGGCAATCACTTCGGTATCGGTCTGGGTGGAAAAAATGTACCCCTGATGAATTAACTCGGATTTTAAGTCACTCCAATTTTCGATGATACCATTGTGAACAACGGACACCGTCTTAGCATTATGCGGATGAGCGTTTTGTTCAGTAGGTTCACCATGCGTTGCCCAGCGGATATGACCAATACCGATTTCACCAGCAATGGGAGCGTCCTTGATAACGTTCATCAAAGCGGCAATTTTGCCCTTTGCCCGACGACGGGAAAACTCGTAGCAGGCTGCGTGCTTTTGACGAACAGATATACCGGCGCTATCATAGCCCCGGTACTCCATTCTTTTCAATCCGTCTATTAAAAAAGAAACGACATTGCGGTCAGCGACCATCCCGATAATTCCACACATATTTTTGTTATCATTATTTAGGTTAAACAAGCTCCCTATTGTACGACAACCGTGCTTTTTTATCAGCCCCCAAATACCTTTTTAAAGACACAGTCACAAATAACGCGTCTCGAATAGTCTAAAAATAGTATTAAATCAACCAATTAATGACGCGTTACCGGATTTTATCGACAACGTAAAATACTTGCTTCAACAGCATCGATGATATCTTTTTGGGCAAAACTTTTTCGCCAGGCCAACGCAATTTGACGCTTGGGTACTGGTGCGCTAAAGGGTCTGACACAGATATTGCCTTCGTTGGCATTGTCGTTATGGGTCAAAGCCATTTTCGGGAAAATGGAAATGCCGAGGCGACCGGCCACCATCATTCTAAAGGTTTCCAACGAGCCGCCTTGTATCAATGGCAGTTCCTCTTTGTCATCGGGCAAGCAATTAGGACAGGCTTGCAATACTTGGTCCCTAAAACAGTTGCCCCCACCCAGAAGGAAAACCCTCTCTTCCGTCAGATCGTCAATACTAATAGTCGGCTGATTGGCCAAGCGATGTCCTTGCGGTAAAACGACGTAAAAGTCTTCTTCAAAAATAGGTTTAACTTCAAATAAATTCGACTTTCCAATAGGTAGTGAAATAATGGCGATATCGAGAGAGCCGTCCTTTAACGAATCCATTAAATTTTTCGTGTAATTCTCTTCAACATACAGGCGAATATCAGGGGCAGCCTCTTGTAAATCGGGAATAATTTTGGGGAGCAAGTAGGGACAAACCGTATAGATGGCACCCAACTTAACATCTCCCGACAATTTGCCCCTTGTGGCTTCTGCGATAGATCGAATGACATCGGTGCTCATCAGTGTTTGTTTGGCGGCTTCGATAATGCGCGCCCCCGTTTGTGTCGGAATCACCTTGTTGGATAAACGCTCAAAAATTCGGACACCTAGCTCATCTTCAAGCTTTTTAACACCGATAGACAGCGTCGGCTGACTGACAAAAACCCGCTGGGCGGCTCTGCCAAAATGCTGCTCTTTGGCGAGCGCGACGATATACTTTAGTTCTGTAATGGTCATTGTTTGCCCTTTTATGTTTTATGTTTTAACTTAATGCCTATAAGTAAGGTAAGCCCTCATACCCTCAAAAAGCAAATGAGGGCGAACCTCACCCTCCTGACATAATATCGCACCATCACCACCGGAAAAAACCCTTTGAAATAATAGGTTTCGTTCTTTTTCTATCGCTTCAATACTGCGATAAATTAAGTTTTGATAACCAAAATAGATACCTGCACCAATGCTACTGGCGGTATCATTTCCTAGCTTGGCTAAGGGTTTTTTGATCACAGTCAAGCCCGCTTTTTCAGCCAGCATTCGTTTTGACAAACCCAAACCCGGCAGAATCATGCCGCCAATGTGCCGATTGGTATAAAAATCCATTGTAATGGCCGTACCACAAGAAACCACACAAAAATTTTCCCGGTAACGTTTCTTTGCCGCCAACAGTTGTAAAAAGCGATCAACCCCAAACTGTTCGGTGTCAATGTAGTTAATGTCGATCATATGGGTATCGACACCAACGACATGGCAGGCGATACCGTTATCTTCGGCATACTGTAAAACGGTTGCCAAGGCCTTTTGAGCACCAATAGAACGACCGGCGGTAACCAGTAACTGCACGTTGCTCAAGCGAGACTTCAGGTGAGATATTTCGGCAAACAGAGCATCGACACCGTCGTGTACAACCACATTGACGATAAAAGAATGTTCATTTTTAGTGTACTTTATACGGCTATTGCCGATATCAATAAATAGTTCCATGGCATCAGGTTAATAGGCTTATCAAATTATTCGGATGCGCTGCTGCGAAGTTAATGCTGTCAGGTTTCCCTGCTGTAACAGCAAAAGCTGACCTGCTGAGTTAATCCCCTGCCCCGTGCCAACAGTCTCCTTGTTGGTATTGCTGTCGAACGCAATCAGCGAACGGTTAAACAGCAAATCAAACGGCCGGAAGTTATCGGGATTGACACCGGGGTGATTGAAAAAGGTTTGCCAAGATAAGTAAAGCGCATTGGCCAAGCGCAGCAACAAGGTCTTTTTATCCAACGGAGTATCAATGTAGGCAATCGGATATTCCGTTGTTACTTGACAACGAATTGGGGACAAATTAATCCCCACACCGGTAATCATCCTACCCGACTGACCGATGCTGCTTTCAACCAGAATGCCGGCACACTTACCCATTGATTGGTCAACACCGGTTGTGTATAAATCGTTGGGCCATTTAATGCGCAGTGTTTGTGATGTCGTATCGGACAAGGTTTGGGCAAGGGTTATAGCAACCTGAACCGGCCAGGCGCTGACATCTTGCTTAACACTAAATTCAGTTACCAATGAAAAGAGCAAACTATCTCCTTCATCGATCCATTGCTGCTGTCTTCTTCCGCGTCCGGCAGTTTGCCGGTCGGCACTAATCAATTGATTGGTTCTGTCTCGATGCCTGAGTAAAAACGCATTGGTTGAATCAATACAATCGAAGTGCTGCCAATGTAGACTGGGATGTAGGACGACTGTTTCCTTCTCTGACTGTGACAAAATTAGAACCGATGGTTGCGCTATATAGAAAACTATTTTACTGTATAGTGAGAACTTCTCAAAATATCATCCAGTAACGAGGGAAATCATGAACCAAGATTGGATTGCACCGTCAATATTATCAGCGGATTTAGCCCGTTTAGGAGAGGAAGTCGAGCATGTTTTGGCAGCGGGTGCCAATATCGTCCATTTCGATGTTATGGATAATCACTACGTGCCGAATTTAACCTTTGGCTCGATGGTTTGCCAAGCGTTACGCGACTACGGAATTACCGCACCAATTGATGTCCACCTGATGGTTTCTCCTGTCGATGATTTAATTAAACGGTTTGCAGATGCCGGGGCTACTTATATTACTTTTCACCCCGAAGCCTCACCCCATGTTGATCGCAGTATTCAATTAATTAAATCGTTGGGCTGCCGGGCGGGTTTGGCGCTCAACCCCGCAACACCTTTATCAGTTCTGGATTATACGCTGAAACAATTAGATATGGTGCTGTTAATGTCTGTCAACCCCGGCTTTGGCGGACAGTCTTTTATTCCCCACACTCTGGACAAAATTCGCACAACGCGCCAGCGCATTGCCGATAGCGGCAAAGATATTCGCTTAGAAGTCGATGGCGGTATAAAAATCAGCAATATTGCCAAGGTGAAAGCGGCCGGTGCCGATACTTTCGTTGCTGGTTCGGCTATATTTAATGAAAAAGATTACGCATCGGTGATCCGGCAAATGCGAAAAGCGCTTATCCAATAAAATTAGGGCTCAATGATATTTTGCTATAAATTATGGATGTAACAAAAATACTTGATGATTTGAACGAAGCACAACGTCAAGCCGTTACCGCACCGCTGGGACAGCTTCGCGTTATTGCCGGTGCAGGTTCGGGAAAGACGCGTGTCCTGGTTCACCGCATCGCCTGGTTGATTGCTGTTGAGCATGCTTCACCGCACGGCATTCTGGCAGTAACCTTTACTAATAAAGCAGCCAGCGAGATACGCAGCCGTTTGGAAGCAATGTTAGGTTATGCTTTGTCAGGGTTCTGGGTCGGGACATTCCACAGTATTTGTCACCGCATCCTCAGAACGCATCACGATCGCGTCGGACTGATTCGCGATTTCCAGATATTAGATCGAGATGATCAATTGCGACTGGTCAAACGCATTATACGGGCACACGATCTAGATGAAAAAATGGTCACACCGCGGCAAATTGTCGCCGCAATCAGCAATTACAAAGAAGAAGGCAAACGCTTCACCGACATAGATAAGAATGTCTTTCATCCTGTTGATAAACAGATACTCTTTGTTTATCAACACTACGAGCAGCACTGTCGCGACAACAGTTTGGTCGATTTTACCGAATTACTGTTGCGTGCGGTTGAACTGCTGCGCGACGATGCCTTGATACGCCGGCACTATCAGCAGCGCTTTGACCACATTTTGGTGGACGAGTTTCAGGACACCAACGCCATTCAATACGCGCTGATTCAATTACTACAGACCGATAATAGCGATATGTTAGTAGTCGGTGACGACGATCAATCGATTTACGGTTTTCGCGGGGCGCGCATAGAGCACATTCTTGATTTGGAAAAAAAACTGCCTCGATTAGTCACCGTCAAATTAGAGCAGAATTACCGTTCGACCGGCAATATCCTGTCGGCCGCCAATGCTGTCATTGCCCAAAATAGCGAACGTTTGGGCAAAAATCTGTGGACAGAAGCAGGGCAAGGTGAAAAGGTTGAAGTTTATCAGTCCATCAACGAATACGATGAAGCCTATTACGTTAGTGAACGCATCAAATCACATATAGAAAGTGGCGGTACTTATTTGGATATAGCCATTTTGTACCGTAGCAATGCTCAATCCCGTTTATTTGAAGAAGCCTTGCTGGCGGAAGCCATTCCCTATCGAATTTACGGCGGACTGCGATTTTTTGACCGCGCCGAGGTCAAAGATGCCGTTGCCTACCTGCGTTTGGTGGAAAATCATCACGACGACGTTGCCTTTGATCGCATCGTCAATATGCCGACACGGGGTATTGGTGCCCGAACGATGGATAAAATTCGCGAAGTGGCGAGGGCCAACCGGTGCAGTCTGTGGCAGGCGACTGAAGCCGTGATCGCTCAACGGCAACAATTGCCGGCCAGGGCAAATAATGCTCTGGCTGGATTTGTCGAGTTGATCAACAACTTATATGCCGATGCACTGCCACTGCCCGAATATATAAAAACAGTGATTGATGGTTCCGGTTTAATTGATTATTTCAACAATAAAAAAATTGAGCGTAAAGAAGATAAAATCGAAAACTTAGAGGAGCTGACCAACGCTGCCGAGCAATTTATCAGCCGTCTTGACGAGGCCGATAAAGCCGATGCCGTTTCCCTGTTTTTGGTACAGGCCGCTTTGGATGCGGGAGAAACACAAGCCAGCGAATTTAGCGATTACGTACAGCTGATGACCTTGCACTCGGCTAAAGGATTGGAATTTCCGCAGGTGTTTATCGTCGGCATGGAAGAAGGACTGTTCCCGCACAAAGAATCGGCGATGATTGCCGAGCAATTGGCCGAGGAGCGGCGACTGGCTTATGTGGGTATTACCCGGGCAAAGAAAAAGCTACATTTAAGCTATGCCGAAAAACGCCGACTGTACGGTGAAACCACCTACCCGCGCCCATCGCGCTTTATCGAAGAAATCCCGGAAGATATTCTCGATTACGCCCGCGGCGGTCCCGATCAGTTGCGCCGCCAGATTTCACAGGGACGCCAACAAACGTTGCGCGAACAAACCGAAGGCGGCGTTTCATTGGGACAGCACATCGTCCACCCAAAATTCGGCGAAGGTACGATTACCGCAGTAGAGGGCGAAGGCGAACGCCAGCGCATTCAAGTCAATTTTGCCAAACACGGCAACAAGTGGCTGATTTTGGCTTTTGCCAAAATCGAACTAAGATAAGACTGAACCTGTAAAATGGAAGTAAACATCAGGTGGTAACGCACCAGCCCTATGGTTCGATTGCTGTCGCACCACTCGCAGGTTCTCAGGTAAGCACTGTAATAGGTATTAAGTCACTTGACTGGTTGCCCTGAGTGATATTGTCGTTTACACTTTCGCTACTGATATTAAAAATCGACAAGGAGAACTCATGAACCAACAACTCGTTTTTACCGTTATCGCCCAGGACAAACCGGGCATCGTCACTACCCTCGCCAAAGTCGTCAAACAAAATGGTGGCAACTGGTTAGACAGCCGTATGTCACAGTTGGCCGGTGAATTTGCCGGTATTGTCCACATCGAAATCCCGATTGATAAACGCCAGAACTTAGAAAATGCCTTGGCAGCACTGGAAAATGACGGCATCAGTATCACCCTGCGACAATCCGGTACCCACTTAGCCGACAACAGTGATAAATTGATAGAAATTGAAGTGATTGGCAACGATCGACCCGGTATCGTTGCAGAAGTCTCGAAATTATTTGCCGAAAAGTCGATGAACATTGTCGAACTGGACACGGGCATCAGCGAGATTCCCGTCGCTGGCGGCATGCTGTTTCACGCCAATGCCGTTATTGGTGTCGCCAAAGGAATTGATTTGGATGAGCTGCAAGACAAACTGCACGACCTCGCCGACGAATTATCACTGGATATTGAATGGACATCTCAGTTGTAAAAGATTTTCCCCAATATTGCCCTACAAACCCACGAAATAAAGTGAGTTCGCGGGTATGTAACTTGACGATGGACAGCTTAATTTTATAAAAAAAGTTCTAATATCTGCTTGAAATCTTCCTAACCGTCTCCAATTATTTGGGCAGCAGCATACTGAATCGTATGCTTTAGCTTTCTGTGTCTTTAACGCAAATTAACTATACTTTTAGGAGATAAAACATGGCATTACGTCCTTTACATGATCGTGTCATCATCAAACGCGAAGCCGAAGAAACTACTTCTGCCGGCGGCATTGTATTACCCGGTTCAGCTGCCGAAAAACCTTCACGCGGTGAAGTGATCGCAGTGGGTCACGGTAAAGTGCTGGACAACGGCAACACTGCTCCCATGGCAGTTAAAGTCGGCGACAAGGTACTTTTCGGCAAATATTCAGGTACGGAAGTGAGTTCGGGCGATGACAAGTTGATCGTCATGCGCGAAGATGAAATTATGGCAATTATTGAATAACTAAACAGATTAACCTATTAGAGGAATACTATTTATGTCAGCAAAAGAAGTAAAATTTGGCGAAATCGGTCGCAAGGAAATTTTGGAAGGCGTTGATATTTTGGCCAATGCCGTCAAAGTTACACTGGGACCCAAAGGTCGCAACGTTGTATTGGAAAAAGCCTTTGGCGCACCAACCATTACCAAAGACGGTGTCACAGTTGCCAAAGAAATTGAATTGGAAAATAAGTTCCAAAATATGGGCGCACAAATGGTCAGGGAAGTTTCTTCGCAAACCAACGATGTCGCCGGTGACGGCACGACAACGGCCACCGTTTTGGCACAGTCAATTGTCCGCGAAGGCTTGAAATCGGTTGCCGCCGGTATGAACCCAATGGATCTTAAACGCGGTATCGACAAAGCCACCGCCGTCGTCGTTGATGAATTGAAGAAAATCAGCAAGCCCTGCGAAGACAGCAATGCCATCGCTCAGGTTGCCACCATTTCTGCCAACTCCGATGCCAATATCGGGCGAATTATCGCCGAAGCTATGGAAAGAGTCGGCAAAGAAGGTGTCATTACCGTTGAAGAAGGCCAAGCCCTGGAAAACGCTTTGGAAGTGGTTGAAGGCATGCAGTTTGACCGCGGTTACTTGTCACCCTACTTTATCAATAATCAAGAAAAACAGATTGTTGAGTTGGAAAACCCCTACGTGTTGTTGCATGACAAGAAAATCAGCAACATCCGCGACTTGCTACCAACTTTGGAAAACGTGGCCAAATCAGGTCAGCCGTTGTTAATTATTGCCGAAGATATCGAAGGCGAAGCATTGGCCACGCTGGTCATTAACTCAATCCGTGGCATCGTGAAAGTTGCCGCTGTCAAAGCTCCGGGATTCGGCGATCGTCGCAAAGCGATGTTGGAAGATATCGCCATTTTAACAGGTGGAACCGTCATTTCCGAAGAAGTCGGTCTCGAGTTGGAAAAAACGGAAATCACTCAGCTGGGTACGGCAAAACGCGTTGTTATTGATAAAGAAAACACCACCATTATCGATGGCAACGGTGAAAAAGCAAATATTAGCGCACGCGTTGAGCAAATCCGCACCCAAATTGAAGTGGCCACTTCTGACTACGACAAGGAAAAATTGCAAGAACGCGTTGCTAAACTGTCCGGCGGTGTCGGTGTCATCAAAGTCGGTGCAGCCACTGAAGTTGAAATGAAAGAGAAAAAAGACCGCGTAGAAGATGCGCTCCACTCCACTCGCGCAGCGGTTGAAGAAGGTGTCGTTGCCGGTGGTGGTGTTGCTTTGATTCGTTCGTTGCCAGCTTTGGAAGTGCTAAAAGGCGACAACGAGGAACAAGATGCCGGTATCGCTATATTGCGCCGCGCCATCGAGTCTCCACTGCGCACTATTGTTCAAAACGCCGGTGATGAAGCTTCCGTTGTCGTTGCCGAGGTTAAAGCAGGCAAAGGCAACTACGGCTATAACGCTGCAACCAGCCAGTACGGCGATATGATGGAGATGGGTATTCTTGACCCAACCAAAGTCACGCGTTTTGCCTTGCAGAATGCTTCGTCGGTTGCCGGACTAATCATCACAACCGAAGCGATGGTTGCTGAAATTCCTAAAGAAGAAGCAGCCGCAATGCCTGATATGGGTGGTATGGGCGGCATGGGTGGTATGGGTGGCATGATGTAATCATCCATCCCAATACTGCTAACCGTAACCGAGCAGTAATCGTTAAAAAGCCTCGACATTGTCGGGGCTTTTTAATATCCGCAATATACTCACGAGAATTAATTGGTGCGATGATACAGCTTTTATCAACGAATAATGGTATCATGTCAGTCGTCGTATTAGACCGTAACATATTAAATTAACAGCTTAACTATCAAACTATTATCGGCAATCAATTATGGATAATATAAAACCATCAACTATTTTACTTATCGACGATGATGAAAAATTAGGTCAATTACTGACCGAATATCTCGCTAAATTTAATATCAAACTATTAACTGCAACGCGGCCTGGCGAGGGCTTGAAGCAATTTGAAAAATACAATCCGGATCTTATCATCTTAGACATTATGTTACCCGAAATGGATGGCTTTGATGTCTGCCGACACATTCGACAAAAATCCAATACGCCCGTTATCATTCTAACGGCTCGCGGCGATGTCAATGACCGCGTTGTTGGTTTGGGCATCGGTGCAGACGACTACCTACCCAAACCCTTTGACCCCCGGGAGCTTGTAGCCCGAATAGAGGGTATTTTGGCACGTGTGCAGCAACCGCTCAAAGGCGACGATGAAATCGTTAAATTCCACCGCCTGACCATCAATAAAAGTAGTTATGAAGTTCGTGTCGACGAACAGCTAATCGAATTGACGACCAAGGAATATGCGCTGCTACTACTCATGTGTGAGCACCCGGAAAAAGTTTATAATCGCGATGACATCATGAATGAGCTAAGTGGTATTGACAGCGAATTGTTCTCACGTTCGGTCGATATTTTGGTCAGCCGTCTGCGCAACAAATTAAAACCACTCAAATACATTCAAACCGTCTGGGGCACCGGTTATAAGTTTTCGGATATATCCGAGTAAACCCCGCTGACTGCATGACACTATCATTTGACCGCTTCCGACACTCGCTGTCCGTCAAGCTGGTCGGTGTTTTTTTGCTAACGGCAACGATTCTGGTTGGCTTGTTGTGGACACTGCTGGATATTACTTTTGATCAGCAATTCTCGGAAAATATCCGCCCCCACTTCAATAAATATCTCATTGCCTTACAGGAGCAAATCGGTTCGCCGCCGGATCTAAAAACGGCACTGCGCATCGTCAACGACGTACCCGTCGACATCATTATCGAAGCCCCCGGTTACAAATGGTCTTCCAGCGGTGAATTTATCGATAAGAATCATCTCGATGTCAAATTGCAACGTATCGGTGAAACCGGCTTGTTGTCAGAATCCGGATTCTACAAACAACACTTTATTCTTCGCATTTTTGATCAGGGACACATCACTTCATTCATTATCACGGAATCACCGGATCAATGGCTGATTTATAAAAAAATCGGCATTATTGTCGGTGTTACCCTGTTAGTTATCGCATTGTTATATTTTGCCATTCATATTTTATTCCGGCCTGTAGGACAGATTGAACGGGGCATCCGCATTATCGGCGGAGGGCAGATATCGCATCGCCTCACCATCAATCGTAAAGATGAATTTGGTTCATTATCGACCTCTATCAATCAAATGGCTGCAAACATCGAAAATATGTTAGAGGCTAAGCACCAATTGCTGCTTGCCATCAGCCACGAACTGCGAACGCCGATTACACGGGCAAAAATCGCCCTGTCGATGTTAGACGACAGTGCCGCAAAAGAAAGTATTGTCGAGGACATCGAAGAAATGCAATTGCTTATCCACGAGTTACTCGAATCGGAACGCATGCGCGGACAACACGCCATCATATCGCTCAAACCAACCGACATTAATGAGCTGATTTACCAAACACAGGGACGATTTTTCGCCGATGCTCCGCTAACACTTGAATTGGCCAAAAGTCTCCCTATTATTACCGTTGACGCCAAGCGAATCGGTTTGGCAATTAAGAACTTGATCAAAAATGCCCTTACCGCCAGTAAGAAACCAACAGATCCTGTCACCATCACTACTTCTACTCGAAGTGATAAACTGCTGATTACAGTGACCGATCAGGGGGTTGGCATCGATAAAAAACACCTGAAAAAAGTCACCGAGCCCTTTTACCGCACCGATAGTTCACGCCAGCGAAAAACCGGTGGATTTGGTATCGGACTTTATCTTATCAAGGAAATTATCCAAGCTCATCACGGTGAGCTGATACTAACAAGCGAACCGGGTAAGGGAACCCGTGCCAGCATTGTCTTGCCGATGCAGCAACAAAGAAATTGAACTGCGTAGGTGGTTTGGCAACGCCTTCTATCACTTTTGTCTTTCTGTTAGACAAATGCGCTGTGGTTCAACAGTAATCATCCGTTGTTTGTATAACCGGCTCAAAGCGCGTTTAAAATTTTTCTTACTAACGGAGAACCTTTGATAGATGACATCAGGTGGCGTTTTATCACCTAAGCAAAGAACACCGTTATTCAATTTTAAGTCCTGTAAAATAGCATTTTCCAGTTCGGACAAATCATTTTTATCGGCCTGCGGCATCAATAAATCTATCTTTCCATCGTCGCGTATCTTCTTGATATTAACCGTCACGGTTTGACCGATTCTAAGCGGTGTAAAAACTTCATTGTAATACAACATACCGGAATGACGGTGGTTAATGATCACCTTATAGCCTATGTCCGTTTCTGCCATAACGATACCTTGAAGCAACTCACCGACAAGGTATTCAGGTAGATGGGTGTTCAAAAAACGATTGATCTTTGACGATGCCGTGATGCGTTCGCTTTCGTCATCTTGGTAAACATAGACGAGATAATGCTCACCTTGACGCATTTTTCTGGTCTGTTCTGCATACGGAACCAGTAAATCTTTGGGCAGTCCCCAGTCCAAAAAAGCACCTGCCGCATTGACATCAACCACTTTTAGATAGGCAAATTGGCCAACACAAGCCTTTGGCTTTTCTGTCGTTGCGATAATTTGGTCTTCGGAGTCAAAATAAACAAACACGTCGATAGCCTGACCAACCTCAGCATTTTCAGGAACATAACGAGCTGGCAATAGAATTTCTCCCCAACCTTGTCGAATTTCATCACCACCGTCGAGATATAAACCAAAATCAACCATTTTGGTGATTGTCAACCGATTAAATTGCCCAATATTGACTTTTACCATACAAACCTTCTGACCTTTTCGTCATTTTCCATTAATTTAAGCGACAATGTTAATATGCATGCCCACCGTAGTCAAAGTAAACTCCCTCTGATTCGTTTTACTATAAATTCATTAAAAAGAAAACCGCTTGGGGAAAAATGTATTAGAATAGTCTTCTTGTTTAACTTTTATTTTTTTTCATCAATGAATAACGACCAGCCGCCATCGGGCACATCACGTAAATTATCAAAGAAATTTTTTGGCTTATTTAATAAAAAAAGTTCTAAAGAAGACCTGCGGGAATATCTTAAAGAGGCACATAGTAACAGCATCATAGGCACGGAAGAAGTCGCCATGTTAATAGGCGTTTTATCTGTTTTTGAACAACGCGTTAGAGATGTTATGGTTCCTAAAACGAAGATGGTCATACTGGGACACGATATGTCTTTTGATGAAAGCTTGGATATCGTAATGGACAGTGGACATTCGAGATTTCCCGTCGAGTGTGATGGTAACATTATCGGTATCCTGCTCGCTAAAGACTTACTCGGACACATTCACGATAGCGACAAGGTATTTGATATTACTCAACTGATGCGCCCGGTGCGCCACATTCCAGAATCCAAACCGCTCAATGTCTTATTGCGCGAATTCAGATCCCAACGCCTACACATGGCCATTGTAACCAATGAGTACGGCAATATTGCTGGGTTGGTCACTATCGAAGATGTTTTAGAAGAAATCGTTGGTGAAATTGACGATGAACACGATAGTGAAGACGATTTGGATATCAAAAAGCTAGAGAATAACGGGTATGTTGTTGCGGCACTGACATCAATCGAGGATTTTAACCGATTTTTCCATACTGAGCTGGACAAAGAAAAGTACGATACGATTGGCGGACTTGTTTTGTCCCGTTTTGGTTACGTCCCCCAAGCGGGCGAAAAAGTCACTTTTGAAGGCATTCATTTTATCATAAACCACGCAAATGATAGACGGATCATTGATATCGTTGTCAGCAAAAAATAACTGGGGATTCTGTCTTTACCGTACAACCATAGCAATAAGCCATGACTGTATCAAACAGGCTTTTTAGCGCCTCGTGGTCGTATGGCCTTGCTGTAGTTTGCGGTATTTTTCAAGCACTCGCCTTTGATGCCGACGTTTCATCACCGCTACGGTGGTTATCTCCGGTATTCAGCTGTCTCTCCCTTATCGGATTTTTGTCGCTGATAGAACGGTTTTCGCCAAAACGTTTAGCGTTACTAGGCTACTTGTTCGGGCTGGGATTATTCGGCTGGGGACTGAATTGGATTTACATCAGTATGGCAACTTTTGGCGGTGCCTCGTTATTATTTGCCGTTCTGGCGAATATTGGTGTTATCGCCTACCTGTCCTTGTACTGGTTAACCACTGCTTATTTGATAGCTCGTTTAGGTAAAACAACCAACCAACGATTGCTGCTGGCAGCACCAATTATTGCCTTGTTAGAATGGTTGCGCTCGCTGCTATTTATCGGTTTTCCGTGGCTGTCCATCGGGTACGCCTGGATTGATACGCCGTTGGCACAGCTCAGCCGTTTTGGCGGTGTTTTTCTGGTTTCATTTACTGTCATCCTCGCTTGTGCTGTTACCTTGCTGACAGTAAAAAAAACAAGCAAAGTCTTGCTGTTGAGTGGACTGTTAGTCGCCGTTGCGGTCTTTGTTATACCCTTTTCAACGACCGGGGAAAAGCCAGGACTTCGACAGCCTGTCGAACAGTCCGCCAAACAATCCATTAAAGTTGCCTTATTGCAAGGCAATATGCCCGTTATCACTCGATACGACGATGAGCGTATGACGGACAATCTGATGACTTATTCCCGACTAACGGATGAGGTTATCCATCGCGAAGACAATATCGAACTCGTTATTTGGCCAGAATCGGCTATCCCCTATTTCTATCAGGAGGTTGGAGACTTTTTAACGGTTATCGATGCCATGCAGCGTCATCAAGATTTTGATTTAATAGCCGGATTGCCGACAGCCGATTGGTCGAAAAAGATTTTTTATAACAGCATATTATTAAAGAAAAAAAACGATAACAATAATCTCCCCCAGTTCTACCACAAACAGCATCTGCTCGCCTTTGGTGAATATTTGCCGTTTCGATGGTTATTTGCCTTTTTTAACGATTTTGTCGCTATTCCCAGAGGCGACTTTTCACGGGGTGACGCAGTGCAACAACCGTTTGTCAGCCACGGTGTTGCCTTCTCTCCCAGTATTTGTTTTGAGGCCGTCTTTGGCGATGAAATTCGACGCAATGCCGCCCAGGCCGATGTCTTGCTCAATATTTCCAATGACGCTTGGTTTGGCCGCTCAAAAGCACAATTGCAACACCTGAATATCGCTCGCATGCGTGCCATCGAAAATCAAAAAATGTTAATTCGGGCGACTAACAACGGCAGAACCGTCATCGTCGATCAACGAGGACAAATCACCCAATCAATTCCGGCTTTTCAGCGCGGCTATCTAGTTGGCCGGGTGAGTGCTAATCGCCAACTCACTGTATACGCCAGATTTGGAGACACGCCGTGGATTGTATTTTTTACCCTGATGCTCTGCCTTATTCTGATGTTTGGACAACTCAAAACTTCCCGTCTTTACCTATCCGAACAGCGCTAAATTTTATAGACGTTGGGCTTAATTCCGCCACGCACGTAACCTTGGTATTTCATTCGCGCATTGGGCAGAACGTCGGGATGCTGATTGGCGACCAACATAATTTTGGGGAAGTCGAGTGGCGTTGCATCATAACTTAAATCAATAACAACCCGGGGCGTAAAATTAACTGTCTTAATTGCTGCTGCGTTATCGGCCAACACAATCGGTGGCAACGGCGACTGACTTCGTTCGGTAATAACTTCATGGGCCAAAAAATCGGCCGGTTTTGCCGTCCAAAGCAATCGATCTAATGCACTCAACTGTTCCTCGCCACTCGTCAATACCAAAGTTGGCAGGGCTTGTTTATAAGCTTTTTCAACCAAGCGATAAACAAATAACAGACGGCGTTGTAAATCGCTATCGGATAAAATGTAAAAGTTCACATTCGGAGAAGAATTGTCTGGTTCTGTCATCATGGGTTAATTGTATCACGTCAGCCTGTAATTGCGGCACTTCCCAACGAAAACTACCACATTTGGAAAGTCTTTAAATCAGCTTAAACGCCTGTACTACCACCGCTGTCGGAGCCTGCGATGGTTAGCACTTAGGAGAAATGTTGATTGTTTATACTGTTCATCTAACTCCTATCTGGTTGAATCTTATTAAGTTGCTCAGTCAGTGCCGGTAAGACCTCGCGTGCATCCATGGCTAAGCCGTAATCGGCATAATGAAAAATCGGTGCATGCTCGTCACGATTAATGGCAATAATGGTTTTTGCGTCTTTCATACCGGCAATATGCTGGTTAGCACCCGAAATAGCGACGGCAATATAGAGCTTGGGCGCAACAACTTTACCAGTTTGCCCGATCAGACAATCACTGCTGCAAAACCCATTAGCAACAGGCATGCGACTGGCACCGACGGCACCACCCAATTGTTGCGCCAGCGGTGTCAACAAAGTGCTAAATTCATCTTTCGAGGACAGTCCGCCACCACCGGCAACCACTACTTTGGCACTCGACACATCGGAGGTTTCCTCATTTGAACCACTATCGGTACCACTATCAGTACTAAGGCAGACAGACAGCGTAGCCGACGTTTGGGAGAAGTTATTGGCAGATAGTGCCACCATCTCGGCGGCTTTTTGTTGCTGATGATCACCGGCAAAGTGGGTTGTGCGAACGGTCAGTACCTGCCTATCCTGATTGGCCCTAACCGTTTCTATCACACGGCCTGCATAAATATAATGTTCAAAGGTTTTCTCATCAATAATATTTGTCACTTCGGATACTTGCATTACATCGAGCAATGCCGCCACACGCGGCATAATATTCTTTCCTACTCCCGTTGCCGCTGCCAGCAGATGGCTGTAAGTCGATGATTGTGCCAGTTGTGCCATCACAGTCGCACTGCGCTCTGGAAGCGGATGTTGGTAGTATTCATCGTCGAGATACAATACTTTATCGACAGCAGCTATTGTAGCTACGTGTCGAGCCAGTGCTATGACTTCTCGTCCCAATACCAGGGCGTGGATGGGGCGACCTATTTGTTTGGCGGCTTGAATCACAGCCAGATTGGCATCTAAAACAGCTGTATTGTCTGCGCTGCCGTCTGGACATTCAATAAAAACAAGCGTTGTCATTTTTTATTCCCCGTAAAATAATTAACTAGGACCTAGAAACCTTTGCACAAACTGCCGAACGAGTCAAATTTGAGGCGCACGGCGCACAGAAACCGGAGTTTACACAAAGTAAATGAGAATTTCGAGCACCGCGCAACGAAAAAGTTGTCATGTGCAGGCGTTTGTGCAAAGGTTTCACTTAGTAACACGTGTAATCACCTCCGCCAATTGTTCCACACTGTCTAACATGACAACAGGCTGTCTGGCCTTCGGCTGCCGTAGCCGCAGAACTTGTAAGCGCTTCTGTGTATCGTCAATCCCCAAACTTGTCAGCGGAATAACGGTTGTTGTTTTCTTTTTTGCCTTTATCATTTGCGGCAAGCTAACAAATCGCGGTTCGTTTAACCGTAGCGCTGTGGTGACAACAGCCGGCATTGATAACTGTAGAGTCTCAGTACCAAAATCAGTATCTCTTGTCGCAATTACACGGCGGTTTGCCTTATCGACCACGAGGTGGGAGACAAAAACCGCCTGTCCGCAATGCATTAAAGCTGCCGTCATCTGCCCTGTTTGATTAGCGCCGTCATCAATGGCTTGCTTACCGAAAAGCAGCAAATCAGCTTGGCGCTGGTCGGCCAGTTTTGCCATCGCTTTGGCAACGATCAACGGCTCAGTATCATCGTCAGCTTGCAAGAGCAGCCCCTCATCAGCCCCCATTGCTAAGGCAAGGTTTAGTACTTTCTGACAAGCACTACTGCCAACACAAACTGCTAAGATATGACTGGCGATACCCGATTCCTTCAGTCTTATCGCTTCTTCCAGTGCTACCTCATCAAACGGATTCATCGCTGTAGGCACGCCATCCCGTACCACACCTGCACCATCGGCTTTAACCTGTATATCCACCTGATAGTCAATAACACGTTTTATCGCTATAATAATTTTCATCTTTTTTTGCTCAATGCGACGACAATTGGCGTTTAAACCAATTATCTCCAACTTGACGCCAAGCAGCACCCAAAGTATGTGGTACCGAAGACGATAAGATATATGTCTATGATAAAAAATTTCTGTGTCACATTATAAGATAAATATCGTCTTTGAGCTCATTCTTTCCACGGATAACTCCGTGATATTTCGTCTATGACCGTATAGAATAGGTACCCGGTGTTAGTAATTACAGTACGCTGCTGTGGCGCTAATTATCTTTGGAGCTAATCTACTTCAGCCCCTTTTTTTATCGTATCCCCTGCTATTAAAAATAGTGTTATCTGGTTTAACCCAACCGAGGCGGTAATGCTGTTGATCTGATTCACGAACGCTTTGATAAACCCACAAATTTTCCTTCAAAGGGTTTTTTAGATTTTTTTAAAAAGTTTTTGTGAGGCGCACCACCAGCGCGTTCTGTCAACAACGCTGACTAGGGCTAAAATGGATTGCCAGTCAACCAAAACATCTATTTTGTCCAGTTTGCCGCTGATTCGGCTGAGTTCCCTACTCCGTTCTATCTGTAAATCGGCAAAACTTCGCTGTTTCATCGCTCTCGTTATTATAACATCCCTATCGTTGACTTAGTTTTGTAACCAACTAGGAGGCTACGTTGGTGCCTGAAACGTTCCTTCAGATAATATGATAGTGCGGCTGAATTGGTGAGCAGATGTATTGCGGTGCGATACCCACAACAGTGTCTTTCCCTGCAAATAATGCGTCACGTTTTTTATCAAACGTTTTTCGCTATCGACATCCAGTCCTTCGGTGGGCTCATCTAAAATAACCCACTGGGCATCGACTAATAATGCTCTGGCAAGTCCCAAACGACGGCGTTGCCCACCCGATAAATTTGCCCCACCCTCGTTTGTCCAGGTGTCTAAGCCGTTAGCCAGTTGCCCAATAAAATCATCCAATCCGACAACATGCAATATTTGCTTTAATTCTTCATCAGTGGCGTCAGGTCTTGCTATTCTTAAGTTATTGGCGATAGTATCGGTAAACAAATAACTATCTTGCGGGGCAAAGGCAACCAAACGGCGCAAATCGGCTTGGGAAAAATCGGCGATCGGCACATTGCCCAGTAATATTTCTCCGCTTTGCTGGACAAGTAAGCGTGTCAGCAGTTTCATCAGCGTTGTTTTTCCACCGCCACTACTGCCTTGAATCAAACAATGTGTACCGGGTGCCAGTGAAAAATCAATATTATTTAGCACGTTTACACCGTCATCATAGGCAAAATTGACACGGCGAACGCTTAGACTGCTGTCTGTCGGTTGGCTTGCACTATGTTCAGGATAGGTAATGTCGGCACGACTGTCGCGCAACTGTGTCAGATGGCTGGCAGCGGCACAAGTCCCCGGCAATTTCAGCCAGGCATCCGGGAGCATAACCAATAATTCAGCACAAGCCAACACCAATATGGTTCCTCCACCAATCCAAACACCATTTAAATCGGAATAACTCATCAATGCCAGTGCTAATAGCGACATCAAACCAATCAGAACTGACAAGCCGTTACTCATCAAACTGGCGCGTTTGTGCAGCTGCCAAGCACTATCTAGCCAGGCACGACTACTGGCAAGTGTCTGTTGACGGCGTATCTGCCACACCGTCTGTTTTAGGGATAAGGTTTCCAACCCATCCACCAATTCCAGCAAGTCAACGCGCAAATTGCGCTGGCATTCCTGAAAAAGAGGTGCAATATATCGCCCCAAACGCCAGGCCAATACAGGTAAAATCACAAAACCGGCCATTAACAACACGCCAAAAGAAATAATCAACGAAGGCAAAAAACCGACAGCGACAACGGTGATTATCGTCATTAGTACCAACGATGCCGATACGGGCAACAATAAACGCACGTATAGATTGTCGAGTGCGTCCACATCGCGCGTAATGCGATTGAGCAGAGTACCGCCGTGATAACGTTGACGCTGCCGACTGCTTAGCGGAGCGATACCGGCAAACAACCAGCTGCGATATTTGGCCAATAATCTAAACGTCGCTTCATGATTGACAACGCGCTCCGTCCAACGCCCCACGGTTCGGCCAATCGCAAAACCGCGCACGGTAGCCGCCGGTTGAAAAAAATTATAGGCAATCGCAGTTAATTCGGGGGTGCCGCCTGCCAGTGCCGTGCCCGTCAAAAACCAGCCTGACACCGACAGCAAACCGACACTGGCAAATAAAGTCGCTACCGTCAGAAAAAAGCCAAGCAGTAGCCAATAGCGATATTCGGCCAGCAACCCGATAAATGGGCGCAAGGCGGTAAGACGGATGTTATCTGTTTTGTTATTCATCGGATAAAAACTGCCCGTCTTCAATTCTTACCACTTTATCGGCCAATTTAAGCGGGGCCCGTCGGTGCGTCAAAATCAACACAGTTTTATCACGGCACAGTTCGCGCATCGGTTTCAGTAATTGCTGTTCCAAATCTTCATCGAGACTGGCGGTGGGTTCGTCAAATAGCAGTATTTTGGCATTGGACAATACGACTCTGGCAAGTGCCAAACGTCGTAACTGTCCACCCGATAGCTGTCGTCCGTTTTCACCTAATAAGGTATCTAACCCCTCAGGCAGTTGTTCAAACCATGTCGTTAATTCAACCGTTTGTAAGGCATTTATCAAAACTTCATCATCGGCATCAGAAGAATCAGACAAAGCCAGTTGCAAATTGGCACGCAAAGTATCGGCAAGTAAATGTGGGTGTTGACTCATCCAACCGATACAGTCGCGCCACGCCGGCATGTCGAGTTCGTCTAACGGCGTACCGCCAATCACGACGCTCCCACCCTGTGGTGTCAATTGCCCCAACAACAAACGCAGCACGGTGGTTTTCCCGCTACCACTAGCACCCACCAGTACCGTCGTTTTGCCGGCCGCCAAACTAAGATTGGCTTTTTTCAGCAGCGTATTGTCGTTACCGTAAGCAAAGTCGATGGCTTTGAGCGTCAGTGATACGGCACTGGCCGGTGGTGTTTTTACCCCACCTTTGATTTGCTCGCTGGTCGCATTTAACCACGGCAACAGTTGTTCGGCAGCAGCCTCGGCCTCGGCTTTGGCATGGTAGTGCGATCCTAACTCACGCAACGGCAAATAAAATTCAGGAGCGAGTAATAAAATAAAAAATGCCGTTGACAATGTCAGCGGCTGCCCGTACAGACCAAAGTTAAAATAGCCGAGAAATGAAAAACCCAAATAGACTGCAATCAAGGCAATCGATATCGAAGCGAAAAATTCCAACACGGTTGATGATAAAAAAGCCAAGCGTAAAACGCTCATGGTACGCAGACGGAATTGTTCAGAGACATCGGCAATGACGGCGGCTTGTTGGTGTTGACGGTTAAATAATTGCAAAGTGGTCAAACCGCGTAATTGGTCGAGAAAATGTCCGCTCATCCGCGCCAATTGTTGTTGTTGTTCAATTTGTTTGTCTCTGGCCTTCCAGCCGACCAGAATCATAAAGACAGGAATTAACGGCAAAGTCGATAAAAAAATTAATGTTGCTACCCACGATAGCGGCACGGTGGCCAGCAAAACCAATATGGGCACCGTCATAATTAAACCCATTTGCGGAACGTACTTGGATAGGTAGCCGTCAATACCGGCGACCTGTTCCTGTAGTTGTGAAACCAACTGACCACCGCGTTGTTTGCTGCGCCACGAAGGACCGAGCTGGTACAGGCGATCGATTAATTCTTGGCGAAGACTTTGTTGTACGCTCTGCGAGGCTTTTACCGCCGATGCTTCCCGACACCACGCCGCTGTATAACGCAGCACTACCGCCATCGCGGCCAAGGCAAATAGTGATAACAACTCATCGGCAGATTGACCTTCGATAATAACAAGATGCAGCAGCTGGGCCAACAGCCACGCTTGCAGGACGATCATCAAAGCCTGCACCACGGCGGCAAGTTTGGCCAGTTTTTGCCACTGACCACCGCGCCTGGCGAGCTGTTTGAGCCAGCGTTTCGTTTGTGTTGTATCGTTGGTATTCACAATAAAATTTGTTGCGATTGGATTGGCCGATGATAGCTTGTAATGCGCGCCCGGCGGGACTCGAACCCACTACCTCGGCCTCCGGAGGGCCGCGCTCTATCCAAATGAGCTACGGGCGCATTAATCGACAAGCGGGCATTATAGCGCAACTATAAAGACTGTGCCATCTTATGCTTATAATAATTGTTGCCTCGGTGCTGCCGTTTTGGCCTTGGTATTTTATAGACCAGGCCCCACTGTGATCGCTCCCCGATACCCGCCCACTCCGCTAAGTGAACTGCTTGGTGGTATGGTAGAGTGGCCCAGTTGCTTTACTACAGGAACCTCTGCAAAATGCACAGGTTGAGTAAAGAACAAGGAATAGCACCACAGTCAATTTTTGACATATCAGTTAGATAGGTGAAAATTGCGAGGAGCGCACGACGTAGCCTGTCCAGCTTTTGCGAAGCACTTGCTGGGTTATTTGCCAAGATGTGCATTTTGCAGAGGTTTCTACGTTTTAAAGGTAATCTCGTATCAACACAACGATTGATAAACACATCATATATCCATTTTTGTAGCTTTCGAATTATTATCTTTTCTTGTTTGGGACTTTACAAAGCTGTATACTCACCGAGCGAATAATTTTGCCCTATTGTTACAAATAGTCTATTCCAATAAAAATGAGACTATTTATTGTATTTAAACTTTTTATTTAGTGACACTCTTTATATGACCTTTTTTAAACATCACGGCATAAAACACAATACTGAATCTCTCCTTGTCTACATGAGTACATTGTTGATTTTTGCCATCCCCACCATCATTGATCATAGTTATAGTGTTGGTGCCGTTATTTTATTTGTCGCTTATTTGACTTTCAAATCGAAATTATCACTTGATTCGCTGGGTGTTCAAGAAAAAATTCTAATTTCCGGCTTTGTTGTTTTTTCCATACTGAGCGGCATAGCGTCAATTTATCATTTTGAACTGCACAACCTATTAAAAATTTCTCTAAAATTCTTTTTGGCCGTATTTATTCTTATTTATTTATTGCAATATCCGCCGAATCCCTTTTTCTTTTTTACCTGTTGCGCAATTGGTGCAATAGGCAGCGGTGCGATCAGTATTTATCAACTAAATATTTCACACATCAGCCGTCCTCACGGCCATATTAACCCCATTTTTTTTGCCAGTATCACTCTTTGTTTGGTGACTTTTTGTTTGTTCGGAACGTACGCAGCACAACAGCTAAATAAAAAAACCACTCGGTACGCTTACATTTTATTGTTAGTATTTGGGGCAATCATTGGCCTTGCCGCTGTCTTTCTATCAGCAAGCCGCGGGGCATGGATTGCGATTCCCTTTGTGGTTTTGGGGATGATGTTATTATATAAACCAGCTGTTAAATATCTTGTGGCTATTGCTATGGTTCTCGTAGTCGGGCTGGCTGTGGCATGGCATGCGCCCCAATCGACCATCAAAGACAGGTTTATGCAAGCGACATCAGATATAAAGAGATACTCGGAAGGGGAGCAACAATTTACTTCCGTTGGCGCAAGATTGGATGTATGGAAAGGTGGTACATATCTCATTGCCGAGAAACCAATCGCAGGCTGGGGGAAAAAAGGTGCATCTAAAAGGATAAATCAGCTTGCCGAAGATGGGCTTATCCTCAAGTCGACTATTCACATTTCTCATTGGCACAACTGGTTTATCGATACATTTGTTAAACAAGGTGTTATCGGATTTATTGGTGTCTTGATACTTTTTATTGTTCCGTTTGCCTTGTTTTATCGGGAAACTCACCGCCAAAACGTTCGTAATATTCACCGATCACTGGCCTTTTCCGGTGTCCTTATTGTGTTTTTATTTGCCATATTCAGTTTGACAGACGTTATTCTTGCTCACACCGTTGGTATCATCTTTTACAGTCTCTCAATTTGCTACTTGTGGGCAATGTTAAAAAAAGCAAAAGAGACTAAAGCGGATAAAAGCCAAATTTGTACTGAACGGGCACCGCCTACCTTAAGTCACATCTAGTAAGTTATTTTTCTCTATTCTTTCCTTATCCCGCTGATAGGAGTTTTCCCACATCAATTTTTACTGCGTCTTTTCCGTTGATACTGCGACAAATATTTTGATTTTTTTCGGTGTGAATAAGGCGACAACTGCTTTCTCGATCTGATACCAACATTGACACAAAGCTCCTCTAGTGCCTGGCGATAGACGTGACGCTTAAAATAAATCACCTTGCGAATGGGATACCAATAGTCAACCCAGCGAAAAGCGTCAAACTCCGCTTTCTCACCTTGTTCAAAATCAATTACCGTATCATCAGCCAACAATCGAATTAAAAACCAATGCTGCTTCTGGCCAATACACAATGGGGTGCTGTTTTTACGACGGTAGCGCTTTGGCAGATCGTACGATAACCAGTTGTCGGTTTGTGCAATCACCTTAACGTGTTCGGGCTTTAATCCTGTCTCTTCCCATAATTCCCGGTACATGGCGTCGAGCAGGGACTCATCTTCATTAACCCCACCTTGTGGGAACTGCCAAGATTTCTGCCCGATTCGCCGCCCCAAAAAGACCTTATTATTTTCATTAACTATTATCATACCGACATTAGGTCGGTATCCTTTTTTATCTATCACGGCCAAATCCTAATTCTTTTATTGCCTTACATTGTTTCATACTTTATAATCTCGTTCCACTGTCTTTTTGACAAAGGATTTCTTGTTGCCGACTCGTCGACAATAAGAGTCGGTTATTAATATATCGCAGGCAAGTAAACCCCTGAGTTAAAATAAAAAAGGGTGCCTCGTGGTTTTTATTTGGAGAAATAAAAATATGTACGCTGTTATTAAAACAGGCGGAAAACAGTACCGTGTTGAAGAAGGTCAAGTTATCCGCGTTGAAACGTTGCAGGGCGAGACTGGTAACACAGTTGATTTTCCTGAAGTATTAATGGTTGCCAACGGTGACGACATCAAAATCGGCACACCGATTGTTGAAGGCGCTAAAGTCTCAGGTAAAATCTTAGAGCATGGTCGCCACAAAAAAATTGAAATTATCAAATTTAAGCGTCGCAAACACCATATGAAACGCCAAGGCCATAGACAAAACTATACGGCCGTGCGTATCGAAAGTATTGCGTAAATTTATTAACACATTATAGGAGAAAATCATGGCACATAAGAAAGCTGGTGGTAGTACCCGTAACGGTCGTGACTCTGAGTCAAAACGCCTAGGTGTTAAGCGCTTTGGTGGCGAGGTTGTTTCAGCTGGCAGTATTATTGTCCGTCAGCGCGGCACAAAATTTCACCCGGGCGCAAATACCGGTATCGGCAAAGATCACACTATTTTTGCAAAAGTCGACGGACGCGTTGCTTTTGAGGTCAAAGGCCCAAAAAATCGTAAATATGTAACGATAGAGGCAACCGAAGTTTAGTTCAATTATGAGAAAAGGCTTTGATAGACCCACTCACTAGGTTTATCAAAGCTTTTTAGAAATATGCCCTTAAGCTGCTGCTCCGTATGGTTACTTGGGTAGTTTGTGATTAAGTTGTTATAGACTGAGCTCCATTCATATGGGGCTCAGTTTTTTTAACTCGATAAATCCAAAACGGCTTCCATCTCAACCTCAGCCCCTTTGGGGATACCTGCCACTTGGACAGCCGCACGCGCCGGGTAGGGTTGGTCAAAATATTCTGCCATAATATCATTGAGCGTGGCGAAATTGTCCAAGTCCATAAGAAAGATATTTAACTTAACCACTTGCTCCATAGAACCACCGGCAGCTTCAACAATCGCTTTTAAGTTTTTAAAAACCTGATGTGTTTGCTCGACGAAACCTTGTCTCAGCTCGATAGTCCCCGGAACCAGTGGTATCTGTCCGGAAATAAAGACCAAATCACCGGCGCGGACTGCCTGTGAATAGGTACCGACGGCAGCCGGGGCTTTGTCAGTTACTATTACCTGTTTCATTGTCATCTTTCCTCATAGCTAACATCTCTGACTAAATCCAGTTGGCGCAGTGCATCCAACATTTCCCTAAAGTGCGCCGACAACTCGGTATGGATTTCAAACACTGCCGAAACTTCCTCTGCCTGCATATCATCCGGGAAGTCGATGCGAAGAATATTGGCATTAAAAGCACCGATAGTATGCGCAACAGCAGCCAAAACACCCGGTTGGTTATACATGGTAATGGTTATACTCGATGCCGTATCGTTTTGATGAACCAAATGTTGTAAATAATTATAGATGCGTTCAAGGCTAACCTTATGAAGGGCCACTCTGTGCAACAAGGTACGCAAATCAATACTGTATTGATTATTAGCAATTTCTGTCAGCATCTCCTGTAAATAACCGTAGTTAACTTTTCGCTCACTAAGGTATTTTTCCATCGCATGTAAACCGATTTTCTCGAGTTTTTCGGCAGGTAAATCGCGCAAATAACGACGTATAGATGTTCTGGCGTGACCGGTTGTAACGTGATTTAACCATTCAGATGTTGGCGAAGCACCGGGTGAAGACAAGAGCTCAACGGTTTGACCGCTGTCCAGACAAAAAGTAATGTCAACATTCACGCCATTAACCTGAGCACCACTGAGATGGTCACCAATTTCAGTGTGAATGTGGTAGGCAAAGTCAATCACACTGGCACCCTCGGGTAGAGCAATTGGCTCACCTTTGGGGGTCAATACCTGAATGGCATCCTTATCCAAATCATATTTGACCGCTTCGTAAAATTCCAACGGCGAATGAGCTGCTTGACTGATATCTTTAATATTTTCAAGCCAGCGGCGGATATATTTATCCCGCGGCAATCCCTTTAGACCAAATGCATTCTTTTCCTGGTTATGGTGCCGCCAAATGGCCAAAATACCCGATTCGGCGATTGAATGCATCCCCTTGGTGCGAATTTGAAAGTTAATGACCCGCTGTCTGCCATTAGCCAGCACGGCAGTATGCAGCGATTGATAACCGTTGACTTTTGGAGAGGCGATATAATCGGTTAATTTACCAAAAACCGGGGTGTATATTTGATGAATTAATCCCAGAGCACGGTAGCAATCTTCAACGCCATTCGTCAGCACAACAAAAGGGATACTGGCTTTTTCCAGCGGCTGTTGATTAAAACGCATTTTCTCCAGTTTTTTGTAGATGTTATAAAAACTCCGGCGGCGTCTTCGAATCGTCGCTTCAATGTTTTCTTCTTTAAATTTATCGGTTAGTGTTTTAGTAATCTCATCAACCGTCTCTTTAAATTTTTGATTATTCCTCAATAAACGCTTAATCGTTTTGTAGCGCCAAGGGTGGATCTGTTTAAAGACCAGTTCTTCAAGTTGTGTTTTGAAAATAAACATCCCCAGACGGGAGGCAATCGGCACGTAAACATCCAGCGTTTCCTCAGCAATGCGCCGGCGCTTATCAGGTTTCAAGGCTCCCAAGGTTTGCATATTGTGCATGCGATCGGCAAACTTGATCATCACCACACGCGGATCCGCTTCCATGGCGTGGACTAATTTTTGAAAAGTTCTTGCCTGCAGTTCCTTTGGAGAAAGATTTTTATCTTTTTCTAATTTACTGACACCATCAACCAAATCGGCGACTTCTTGATCAAAAGCAGTGACCACCTCCGCCTTGCTAATCTCTGTGTCTTCTATAACATCGTGTAAAATGCCGGCGAATAAGACAGGCAGGTCAAACTGTACTTCTCGAGCCAAAATTTCCGCGACTTTGATGGGGTGACAGACGTAGGGTTCTCCCGATTTTCTTGTTTGGCCACGATGAGCACAAGCAGAAAAAAAGCAACAATCAATCAATTGCTGCTTTTCATCGTCATCCAAATAGTTAGCCTGTTTGAGTAATTGATCAATGCTCGCCTCAATATCCGCTAAATCACTCAGCGTACCGTCATAATATTTTGCGTCGGCATATCGCATTGAAAACTCTTAATCTACCGGTTGTGCCTATCAAAAGATGGCATCAATTTCTTCTGTATGGGCAAGAACAGTATCGACATCAACTTGTCCCTCGGCAATCTCGCGCAAGGCGATAACCGTTGGCTTGTCGTTATCTTCGGGAACTAACGGTGCTCCCCCCTTGTTTATTTGATGGGCACGTTTTGATGCCGCCAAAATGATTTTAAAACGGTTGTCGTCAGGATGCTTAATACAATCTTCAATGGTAACTCGGGCCATGACTACCTCAATATCTAATAAAATTTACAAGCGATTAATTATAGCGAAATTTGATATAAAAAACAGGTAAATTTTTATTATTTTTCAATACGTCCAACATCATACGACCTATCAATGATAATGGTTGCCAAAGCATGGAATTTTCACTCCCTGCTAGAACAACAACTTATTGATAATACTTGCTTCTCTTACCTCACGACGCTCTCGAAGCAATCGATCGGCTGTTAAAATCGTCATCAACTCGTTCAAGGCAACATCAAAATCATCATTGATAATCAGATAATCGAATTCCTTGTAGTGGGACATTTGTTCTTTTGCCTCTGTCATGCGTCTGGCAATGACGGCTTCGTTATCTTGCCCGCGATTGCGCAGACGTTCTTCCAATACGCCAATTTGCGGCGGCAAGATAAAAACGCCTTTACTATCGGGGACAATTTTGCGCACGTGACGAGAGCCTTGCCAATCAATGGTGAGAATAACGTCTTCACCGTCGTTTAAATAACGGTTGATAAAATCGAGACTTGTGCCGTAGTAGTGATCAAAGACCGTTTCATACTCCAGCATTTTTTTCTCGACGATTAAACGCTCAAACTCGGCTTTATCAACAAAGACATAATCGCGACCGTCAATCTCGCCAATGCGCTTTTCCCGCGTCGTAAACGATACCGAGCGGACGATATCGTCCATTTTTTCAATCGCCGCTTCAACCAGTGAGGTCTTTCCTCCGCCACTGGGTGCGGCAACGACCCATAAACGACCCTTTGCTTTTTTCATAATATGCCCGTTTTTTGCTGTAACTGTTTTTTTGTCTTCTGCCACTGTTCGGCGAATAATGCATAGACACAGGTATCGGCTAAATCTCCGGCTGTGGTTCGCCGGTTTTGTCGCAAAACACCTTCCAATGTGGCACTGAGTTTTTCAACCGCTCGTCGCGAGGCGGTATTGTTGGCATTAATTTCAAAACTCACTCTGTTGATGTTCATTGTCTCAAACAAGTAAGTCAACAATAGCAATTTTGCTTCGTCATTCACCCCGCTGCCGCGACAGTCGGGACGATACCACGTGTACCCCACTGTTGCACAAGCGACGGCTGTATCTAAATGATATAATCTGGTACTGCCGATCGGCTGATTATCCGACAGTTTAATGACCGTCCAGGCCGAATGTTGTTGCGCCAAAACAAACCAACGGGCAAAATCTGCCGTTGTTCTTCCGATAGTCGTGTAGCGATAGACATCGTGGTTATTGACTACAATGGTTTGCAGTGCCTCGTAATGACTATCGTTGAGCGCTGTCAATTTGATCGTTTTGCCAATCAATTCAGGATATTTCATTCAGTTACTCGATATTTTGAATTTGCTCGCGCATTTGTTCCAATAGCACTTTTAAATCGACGGCATTCATGGTCAGTCCCAATTGTTGCGACTTAGAAGCAATGGTATTGCTTTCACGATTCATTTCCTGCATCAGAAAATCCAGTTTTCTGCCCTTGGGTTGATCCAGTGATAGCTGTTTGCGAATTTCGGCGGTATGTCCGTTCAATCGGTCAATTTCTTCGGCGATATCCATTTTTTGCAACAGATAAATCATTTCCTGTTCAAAGCGCATTTCATCAATCTGGCTGTGATAACGTTCGGCAACTTCGTCTAATTTTTCATGCAGTTTGTCTTTGACCTTGTCGATGGAGTTTTGATAGTTCGTCTTGGTCTCATCGACAATTTCATCAACTGCGTTTAATCGTTCGATAATGAGCTGTTCGAGGCGTTTTCCTTCACTCTGGCGCTGGACAATCAGTTCGTCAAGGGCCTGCTCGAAGTACGGTAACAGCCAGACCTTAAGCGATGCCGGATCAGTCGGTTTGTCAACTAAAACGCCGGGTAACCGCAACAGTTCTCCCATACCAACGTTGTCAATACCATGTTTCTCTGCCAGCTGCCTGGAGGCTGACAGTAAAGCGTCTACGTAATCTTCATTAATGCTTAATTGCTGCTCGGCAGCGGCGTAAAAACGAATCGAGCATTCTATTTTTCCACGGGAAAGTTTTTGGCTCAGATATTGCCGGAAATCACTTTCCAGCGGTTTAAGCATGTCAGGCATTTTTAAAAAAGCATCCAAATAACGGCTGTTGACCGCCTTTATTTCAATCGATAAAGTACCGAATTCGCCTTCGGCTTGGACACTGGCAAAGCCGGTCATGCTGTTGGTCATCGTGTTTTTCCTGTTCAATAGTCTGTCAGCTGATTATAACAGGCATTGTATGTCGATAGAAATGCCAAAGCGATATAATCGGTCAATGCTGTTAAATACCACTTTAGAGACACTTTTAGCGTTGGCATTTAGGACAGTAAAAACTACTGCGCCCGCCCAGTTTAATCTTTTTAATGGCAGTGGCACAGGCAGCACAGGGTTGGCCTTCTCTACCGTAAACGGCAAGTGATTGCTGAAAATACCCGGGTTCGGCGTCGGCGTTTTCAAAATCTTTTAGGGTTGTTCCGCCTTGTTTAATGGCCTGCCTAAGTATATTTTTAATGTGCTTAATCAGATTGTCGTAGTGAGCGCGGCTGATCTTTCCACAAGCCCTTTGGGGACGAATACCGGCCGCAAACAGTGCTTCGCAGGCATAGATATTGCCGACGCCGACAACGACGGTCTGATCCATAATGAAATTCTTAACCGGTTGCTTTTTATTGCGCGAACGTCGCCACAAATATGCCCCGTTAAAGGCATTGGAAAGCGGCTCGACACCGTAACGAGACAGATGTTCATTTAAACTATCTGTATCGGCAAAATAGTTTAAATAGCCAAAACGCCTGGGGTCATGGAAACGAATAGCGCGTCTATTATTCAGTTGCAATTCAACGTGATCGTGTTTCCGCATTAATTCTTCGGGTTGACTGATGCGTAAGCTGCCCGTCATTCCCAGATGCCAAACCAAATAGGCATTATCCAACGTAATGATGATTAATTTTGCCCGCCGCCGGATTGCAGAGATGGTCTGTCCCTCAATCGCCCCTATCCAATGCGGTTCGAGCGGATAGCGAATGTCCGGACGATGGAAGGTTACTTTTTCAATTCGACAGCCTTCGATATGGTGTTTTAACCCCTGGACGGTAGTTTCTACTTCGGGCAGTTCGGGCATGTCGGTGTGCTTTGTAGATAATCTCTGTGGCCGATGACCAATTATGATAACATACGATTTGTATGGATAAGAAGACGAAAAATCTATTAATTGACGATTTTATTTTGCACCTTGCTACTGTTGAGGGCTTGGCAAAAAATACGTGCCAATCGTATAAAAACGACTTGATAATTTTTAGTGTTTATTTGGCTGAGCAGGCCATTTTGTTAGAAGACGCCAATGCTCAAAACATTTCCAATTACCTTCTGCTACGCGTTCAAGATGGCATTTCAAATACCACCAACGCCCGAATTCAAAGCAGTCTCAAGCGCTTTTATCGTTTTTTAGTGACAGAAAAATATATCGAGAACAACCCAACCGATAAAATCAAACGTCCAAAATCGGGCCGTAGAATTCCCAAAAGCTTATCGGAAGAAGATGTGGAAGCACTTCTCAAGGCACCGGATATCGACACTGTTGTCGGACTTCGCGACAGAGCCATGCTGGAAATTCTCTACGCCACTGGACTGCGAGTATCGGAACTGATCAGTATTAAATTGTTTGATTACGATTTAAATGCCGGCGTGCTAAAAGTTATGGGTAAAGGGTCCAAGGAACGCATTTTACCTCTGGGCGAATACGCCCATGATTGGCTCAATCAGTACCTCAAGCGGCGCGAACAACTGCTACAGCGTCGCCCGTCTGATTTTTTGTTTCTTTCAAAGCGTGGGCAGGGTATGACTCGTCAAACCTTCTGGCACGCCATTAAACGCCATGCTCAAAACGCCGAAATTGAAACGGCTTTATCTCCACATACGGTGCGTCACGCCTTTGCCACGCATCTGTTAAATCACGGTGCCGATTTGCGCATTGTGCAAATGTTGTTGGGACACAGCAATATCAGCACCACGCAAATTTATACTCACGTCGCCAACGCTCGCCTCAGTAAACTGCACAAGCAGCATCACCCGCGTGGCTAATATGTTTTGGACCGCACTGTCAAGGCCATCAAATTTAGAAACCTCCGCAACATGCACATTTTGCAGAGGTTCCTTTGTTAATATAGCTCGTTTTACTTGTTGGGAAGATTAGACAATACCGTGATTTGGATATTTTTCCCCATCAACTTAGAAAAAACAGGCCGATAAACCTCGGCACATGCCGTGGTGTAGTAATGGTGTGACGGCTGGCCGCTGCTCGCTGCCATCAATTGATTTTGTTGCAGCACATTACTCAGCTGTTTGGCAACGGCATCAGCCGTATCGAGAATACACAAGTCGGGATAAGCCAGTGTTTTGCTAACGGCGCGAATCATTGGCTTTAGAAACGGGTAGTGCGTACAGCCAAGCACCAAAGTATCAATCGTGTTTTCCAGCATCGGTTGGAGATTTTTTTGCACAATGTGCTTGGTTTCCGCCGAAGTCAAGTCGCCTTTTTCGACTTGTTCAACGAACCCGATACACGGCGATTCAATCACCGTGCAGTTAGCCGCATAGACACGCAGCAATTTTTGATAGCGTTCGCTGCTCAGGGTATTTTGGGTAGCAAAAACACCGATGCGGTGATTGTTGGTTTGCTGACAGGCCGGCTTAATTGCTGGCTCTATGGCGACAACGGGAATCGCCAGGCGCTGCCGCATCCAATCCGCCATCGCTGCTGTTGCCGTATTACAAGCAATAACAATACTTTTGACACCCTGCTGAACAAAAAAATCGCTAATGTACTGGCAGCGCTGTTTGAGTGTCGTTTCACTCAACTGTCCGTAAGGTGCATAGGCAGAATCGGCAACGTAAATAAAGTGTTCGTCCGGCAGCTGTCGCTGCAATTTGCGCAAAACCGACAGACCGCCGACACCGGAATCAAAAACACCGATGGGTTGTGCCGATATCGCATCGCTGTTTGGAGTTGTTCTCATGGCGTGTATTATAGAGAGTTATCCTGCAGTTATGAAGATAAAATTGTCGGAATCTACTCGTTTTTTATTTCAAGAACAAGCCCCAAAATAGTCATATCATCGCGTCACACAATCGGGCGCATCCTGTACAAAAAAATAAATTTACTTATTTTCCTTGATATCTTAATTTCTATAGATGGTATAATGGCAACAATTTTTAATGAATACTTAAATATAAAATACGATGAAAAAAATCATTCTTTCCGTCTTATTCCTACCGTTGGTATGGGTAAGCGCCGATCCCATTGATCTCAGCCTATTTAAAAATCGCCTTCCGGAGGTCAGTATCGAGTCGGTTAAACCTTCCGCTATCGAAGGACTGTACGAAGTCCAGGTTGGCAATCGGGTTGTTTATCTAAGTGCCGATGGTCAAAAAGTCATTACCGGTGATCTGTATGACTTAAAAGAAGAATTTAGTCATACCGAAAAGTCAGAGGGCAAACTGCGACTGGACGCTCTGGAGGCTATAGCTGATAAAGATAAAATTATCTACAAGGCCAAAAACGAAAAATATAAAATTGCCATATTTACCGATATCAGCTGTCCATTTTGCAACAGAATTCACCACCATATCAATGCCTTTAACGATGCAGGGATTACCGTCGAATATTTGGCCTTTCCACGCAATGGTATCCATTCGGCAGCCGGGGAAAATATGCAAAAAATCTGGTGTTCCGATGATAAGACACAGGCCTTGACGGCAGCAAAACTCAAAAAACAACTGCCTGAAAAAGATTGTCAAGGCAACCAGGTTGCAGAGCAATTTGCGCTGGGCCAAACACTGGGTATCAACGCCGCACCGGCAATCATCCTGCCGGATGGCAGAATACTACCGGGTTACATTGAATTGCAGCAATTGCAGGCTATTTTGGAAGAAACCAATTAATAGAAGGCGTTGCAAAACCACTCGCAAGCGCTACATCTTGCCAGGAATTTTCCGTTACAGCGTTTACCTGTTCCACTCGCGAGTGGGCATGGTTGCATATTCGCAGACAGTCCCTCACCTAAGTTACTAGGTGAGGGACTGTCTGCGAATATGCGCCTTGTACCGAAAAATTCTTGGCACAACTATATTTTGACCATTTGTTAAGTGGTCGTAGTTTTACCGTATTGGCTATACTGTTGAGCAATCGCTAACCGGTCACCTTATTTCTTAAATAGACAGGTGTTAGCTGTGCGGCGGAAACGGCCTCAATGTCAGTCAGCTGGGCACATCGGATGACAGCACCGGCAAGCGGGTAAATAATACCCGATAATCGCGCCCCTCTTTCCACCAGGGCGTCACTGTATTCTCGTGCCCCCGTACCAGCAACGATTTGTCCTTCAATGCTAATATCATCAAGTGTAGCCAGTCTTTCTTGACCGAGTAAAACCGGCTTGCCTGACGTATTTTGATAGTCAGCGGTGTAAAGCTCTCCCATGCGGGCATCAAGTAAAATACTGACGCGGCTTACCGAAGGCATATCGACAATCACCTGATAAGCCAGTGACTGCAACGGTGAAACCGGATAAATAGGTAAATCTTGTCCATAAGCCAAACCCTTGGCAACGCCGATGCCGATACGGACTCCGGTAAAAGAACCCGGACCACGCGTACAGGCAACAGCATCGACTTGAGACAATGTCAGTTGAGCTTCTGCCAGCACTGATTCGACCATCGGCAAAATAGTTTTACTCTGTGAGCTCGCTTCTTGTTCTACCCTTTCAAACAAACGCTCACCGTTCCACAAAGCAACCGAGCAAACAGTCGTACATGTCTCCAGTCCCAGTATCACTTGCTTTTTCATCTAGTTATTATCTCACAATGTATTATCAATAAATTCAAATAGTTCTTTTCTATTCACTAATCGCGCCGGCGGCATGGCTGCGATTAATTGACGACCATAGCTTTTTGAATACATGCGATGGTCACCAATAACCAGTATACCTTTGTCTGCGGCACTGCGGATCAAACGTCCGGTACCTTGTTTTAACAGGGTTGCCGCACGCGGGATATAACAAGCGGCAAAAGCATTTTCCCCTTGTCTTTCCCAATAGCGGGCTTGCTCGGCGATAATGGGATCAGCCGGTGACGGAAAAGGTATCTTATCGATAATAACACAGGATAAGTTCTCACCGACAACGTCTACACCCTCCCAAAAACTGACGGTTCCCAACAGGACGCTATTGTCTTGTCGAATAAATTCATCAATCAATTGAGCTTTGGGCAAATCACCTTGAACCAACAGGTTAAAATCGCTGTCTTGCATTAACTCCGCCGCTTCGTAAAGATTTCGGTAACTGGTAAATAAGATAAATGCCCTGCCCTGCGTTTTTTCCAAAATTGGCAAGGACATGTCGACAAAACGTTCAACAAAACTGGGGTGTCCCGGAGTCGGCAACTGTTCGGCAATATGAATGACAGCTTGTTTTTGATAGTCAAACGGGGAATCGACGCGCAACGTGCCGATGTCTTCAGTCAGACCGAGTGATTGTTTAAAAAAATCAAAGGAATCACCGATAGCGAGCGTTGCCGAAACAAACAGCCAGCTATCGGCGTAAAGAGACATAATATCGAGAAAACGTCGTCCCAAATAGATCGGCAAGCGCGAGGCGCTAAAGTAGTCACGACGCCAATCCAAAACGGCAACGGAATCATTTTTGCTCTCTTCGTCATCCGAAAACTTCACCACAAACACCGTCCGAATGCGCGCTGCAATCAATTTGGCGCGCTCGTATACCTGTTCTAAGTCCGAACTGCGAACGGACAACGCTTCCAGACCGTCTAAAAAGATTTTAAACGTCTGCATCAACCCTTTAAACGCTTGGTAAGCCGGCTCGATTTGCCTCAACCCGCGCAAGTGAATTTGCCCCTCTAGCTGATAACTTTGCAATGCGTCGAGAAAATCCGAAACGGCCGCCGAAAGATTGTCGGCAGCCACTTCAAACGGCGGATCATCACCGATATCACGTCGATAAAGATGCAAGGCATCTCTAATCAACTCTTTGAGCTGACCTGAACCAATTTGCTCGGCAAAGGCCTGTGTGGCAATTTTCGGCAGGTGATGTGCCTCGTCAATAACCACCACATCAACATCGGGCAAAATCTCGGCAAATCCGGTTTCCTTCAGGACAATATCAGCCATTAACAAAGCATGATTGACAATCACTACATCCGACTTTTTAGCCTTTTCTCTGGCTTTTTGGACAAAACAGTCGTCGACACAACCACAGTGCTTACTCTGGCACCTGTCGACATTGGAGCAAATACGATTGAGCAGACCGATGTCATCACCGGCAAATTCAGCAATCTCCGATAAATCACCCGTCCGCGTTTTCGTTAACCAATCGTTGATTTGGTTGAGCTTGCGAATGTGTCTTTTAGACGACAGCAACTGTGCCGAAGTATACAATTCCTTAAAGCGATATTTACAAATATAGTTGCTGCGCCCTTTGAGTAAACAGGCGCGAACCGACCGCCCCAAAACTTTCTCGATAATGGGTAGGTCTTTAAAAAAAATCTGTTCTTGTAAGTGTTTTGTCGCCGTCGAGACGAAAACCTGTTTGTGTCGTGCTAACGTTGGCAGCAAATAAGCAAAGGTTTTACCGATGCCTGTACCCGCTTCGGCGATTAGGTAGTCGGAATGGGTAATAGCCTCATCAATAGCTTCGACCAATTTGACCTGACCGTCCCGTAACTCAAAATGAGACAGGGTGTCGGACAAGCCGCCACCCTGCTGAAACAGTTTCGTGACATCTGTCACGCTAACACGCTGCTGCTAATATCAGAAAGAAGCGGCTTTCTGTGCGGCAGCCGCTGCACCCGATGCGTTACCTAATGCTTTGCGGGAATTAGACAGCAGTCGCCAGATTTTTTTAGACAGCACCGAACTCTTTGAGTAGTTGGCCGCTTTGCTGGCAAACGACTCGGCCTGACGATACTGTCCCTGAGCATAGCGAATCTGGGCGATATCGTACAAAATTTTGGCATTGCCCGGTTCAATGCGGTGGGCGCGTTCAAGTGCCGAAGCCGCCTTGTTATAATCACCGACACGAACAGCTTGGCTGGCTTCTTGCAACAGTGATCTGGTTGCTGACGTAGTGGTTGCCGGCTTCGCTTTTTGCACGGCAGAAGCCGCCGCGGCCGACGCTGTTGTCGTGTCAGGTCGGACGGCTGAAGCTGCACTATTTTTACCGGTTTCAACAACCTGTTCAGTCGATTGTTTGACCTCGTCGATTGTTTGAGCAGCAGACTGCTCTGCTGCCGCTACACCCTGATTAGCCGAAGCAACCGCTGTTGATTGTGTCTCGGACGTAGGAGTATTTATCTGTTCGCGGGTCGCACTCTGAGCAGTGCCAGCGACGCCGCTAGGGCGAACCGGAAACTGTCCGCTACTGCCATAAGGATTATTTTGTCCGTTATCGATCGTCACCCCTTGTCCGGAACGTTCAATAGGCGTTGTCGTACTGTGGATCGGTGGGTTATTATTGTAGCCCCCTTTTTGATTAACTTTGCCGGAATAGATAGGCGCAATGCCACCGCCGTACAACCAATTTTGACAGCCGGAGAGCCCCAACGTTACGGTTGCTAAGGTCGATATCATCACTATTTTTTTATTCATCTTATCACTCCTACAAACGAGTATGCTATTCTCACCCTGTGTGTAATTGGTTGCACTTTTTATCAATTACCACTATCCAAGCTCTGATTATACCACAATAAATTAATCCCACCATTCTGACTACCCGGTGAATTGGCTGACGGACTGCCCAAATTAATGATATTGTTACCCGACGGGTCGGAAAGATAACAACGACTAAAATAGGTCGGTGCCGTCCCAACGATAAATGGCAGGACTTCCGTTCTGTTACCGGCACAATTTGACGAGGCCAACAGTCCGGTACTTAGATCGACATTAACTTCTTCTACAGATGCCGGTTTTAACGGACTTAACGGCTTTAACGGTAGCCCTTTCATTATATCCATCCATACGCGCATCGCCCCGTTACTACCGGATAGTCCGGTTCGTTTATTGTCGTCATTACCCACCCAAACAACATTTAAATAATTACCCGAAAAACCGGCAAACCAACTGTCGCGATAGTCATCTGTCGTACCGGTTTTTCCGGCAATGTGTAAATCTGCTGATATTTTACTTTTTAACCGCGCCGCCGTTCCCCGTTTAACAATATCCTGCATTGCTTTGATAATCAGATAATACGGCTCGTCCGAGATAACTTTGGTACTTTTGATATCGTAGTGTTCTACGGGTCGATTGTAGGCATCAGTGATGCTGGTAATGGCTCGCAGTGGCATGCGGTAGCCGCCGTTTGCCAACGATTCGTAAACCTGTGCGACTTCTAGCGGTGTCATGGCGACCGATCCCAAGACAATTGAAGGATATTTAGGCAAGCCCTTCCTCGCTCCCAAATCTTCCAGACGACCAATAAAATCGTCAATACCGATATCAAGGGCAATTCGCGCCGTCGGGATATTATACGAATGTACCAAGCCGTTAATTAACGGCACTCTCCCCCTGTTCCGTTTGCTGTAATTTTTGGGCGACCACGTTTCTCCACCGCTGCGGTAGACTAACGGTGAGTCATCGATCATCGTTGTTAGTGTATATTTTTGCGGGTATTCCAGAGCAGCCAAGTAAACAACCGGTTTGAGCAGAGAGCCCGGCTGACGCTTAGCCATAATGGCTCGGTTAAACCCCTTGCGCTCAGAATCTCTATCTCCAACAATAGCGACCACCTCTGCCGTTGCCGTATTGACAATCACCGAGGCGACTTGTAAAAAACCGCTTTTTAAACCTCTGCGTTTTTCCAGTCTGGGCAGCGCTTTTTTTATCGACCGTTCCACCTCGTCCTGAACGGTCGGATCCAAGGTTGTAAAAATATTTAGTCCCTCGGATAAACTCTTTTGGTCGTACTCTTTACTTAATTGACTTTTAACGAGTTGTAGAAAGGAAAAGTAACGTTCTTTCTTTTTGCGTTTAGCCTTGTTGACCGTATCGAGCGGTAAAGAGTCGGCTATATTGGCTTCTTGTGCGGAAATCAGTTTTTGGCTAACCATAACGTCTAAAACCAATCCCCGACGACGTTTGGCATATTCAGGGTGTCTAAACGGATTTGCTCTAACGGGTTCTCTGATTAAGGCGACCAAACTGGCAATCTGATGGACCGAGAGCTCTTTTAACGGTTTACCAAAATAAAATTCGGCCGCCAGACCGAAGCCGTGAATGGCACGACCACCATCCTGTCCCAAGAATATTTCATTGAGGTAGCCCTCTAAAATTTGCTTTTTAGAGTAGTGATACTCGAGTATCACTGCAATAATCGCCTCTTTGACTTTTCTTGAAATAGCACGTTTTCTGGTCAGGTAATGGTTTTTGACAAATTGCTGTGTCAGCGTACTGGCACCCTGACTGAGACGACCTTTTTTTATACCTTGGACAATCGCTCTGACCAGGCCTTTAAAATCAAGTCCAGGGTGACTGTAAAATCGTCTGTCTTCGGTGGCAAGAATCGTATCAACCAACACCGGAGGGGTTTCCTCCAAACTGATCAAAATGCGATCTTGACCGTTTTTGGGATAAATTGAACCGATTAATAATGGCTCAAGTCGAGTGATAGCAATATCAGTTAACTCGTTCATATCCATTAATTCGGTGATTTTATCATCCGATAAAGTAATGCGAATCAGTTTTTCCGGTTCTTTGTTGTCCCAAAAGTGAAAGCCGTTTTTATAAATCAATACTTGATTGTCGTTAACGGCGTAGGTACCGGGTTTTGATAGCCGGCTGTCGGATTTGTAGTTCAGATAACCCAATTCGGTTATCAAATTCGCCAAGGTCAGTCGTTTGCTGACATACAGCTCCAGCGGTCTGGCATACACTCGTGAAGGCAGTTCCCACAGCACACCGTCTAAAGCACCATCGCCGAGTTGGTACTCTTTGTCCAATTGTTTACCCAGTATCCAAACGCCCAATAGCCCAACCAGGCCGAGCGTGATAACGCAAAAAAGCAGCAGATAAAAAAGGTTGGTGAAAAAACCCGTCCCTTTCTTTCGCCGCTTAGAAGCGGTTTTTTTAGATTGATGCTGACTTGCCTTACCCTTTGCAGCACCTTTTTTACGGGCTGTCGAAGCGGTTTGTTTAACGTTTTTTCTTTTCTTAAAAATCACAATATAATGTTTATCCTGTATCGGCCGATAACACAACCGATCAAACAGCTACCGGAGCAGCAATATGCGGGTGTGCCTGATACTGCACAATATCAAAATCGTCGAAGCGGTAGTCAAAAATGCTACCAACTTCTCTTGTGATCGTCATTGTCGGCAACGGGTAAGGCTGACGTTGTAATTGTAATCTCGCCTGTTGTAAGTGATTGGTGTATAAGTGAACATCGCCCCCTGTCCAGACAAATTCACCGAGAGCCAATCCCGTCACCTTGGCAAACATCATTGTCAATAAGGCGTAACTGGCGATATTAAACGGCACACCCAGAAAAACATCGCACGAGCGCTGGTAAAGTTGGCACGATAATTTGCCATCGGCGACATAAAACTGGAAAAAAGCGTGGCACGGGGGCAAGGCCATTCGGTCAATTTCACCGACATTCCAGGCGCTGACAATCATGCGCCGAGAATCCGGTGTCGTTTTGATTTGTTCGATAACTTGACTAATTTGATCAATCACCCTGCCGTCCGGTGCTCCCCAGCTGCGCCATTGATGACCGTAGATGGGGCCCAAATCGCCTTTTTCATCAGCCCACTCATCCCAAATGCTGACGCCGTTGTCGGTAAGATACTTGATATTGGTATCTCCTTGTAAAAACCAAATCAACTCGTGAATAATTGATTTTAGGTGCAGTTTCTTTGTCGTTACCAAGGGAAAACCGGCGGCCAAATCAAAACGCATCTGATAACCAAAAACGCTGATCGTCCCCGTACCGGTACGATCACTTTTTTCGCTGCCGTTATCCAAAATATGCTGCAATAATGTCAAATACTGTTTCACGATTTTACCTTTCGCAATAATAAGAATAGCCCGAAGACAATCATGGGCACGGTCAATAATTGACCGCGAGTTAGCCATCCAAAAGCCATATAACCGATATGTGCATCCGGCAGCCTAACCAATTCTACCGCAAAACGCGACAAACCGTAACCCAATAGGAACAAACCGCTCAATCTTCCTCGGGTCGGCCGGCTTTTAGCGTATATGGCCATGACAAAAAATAAAACCAATCCTTCCAACAACGCTTCGTATAACTGTGAAGGGTGACGCGGTAATGGCCCGCCGTTCGGGAAAACAACACCCCAAGGCACGTCGGTCACTTTACCCCATAACTCGGCATTGATAAAATTGCCAATGCGGCCGAAAAACAAACCGATGGGGAAAACAGGTGCAACAAAATCGGTGACAGACAACCAGTGCTTGCGATTTTTTCGTGCAAACGCGATCAAGGCAAGGACAACACCTAACAGGCCGCCGTGAAACGACATACCCCCATCGGTAATCTTAAAAAGATACAGAGGACTATTGATAAAATAGTCAAATTGGTAAAACAGCACATAGCCAATCCGGCCACCGAGAATTACGCCTAAAATGGCATAGGTGAGCAAATCGCTGATATGCTGCTCAGACCATTGAGGCATTGATTTGGCACGATACTTGGCATATTGATAGCCTAGTAAAAAACCGATGACATACATCAGCCCGTACCACGTCGGCCCAACGCTGCCTATTTTAAAAATATACGGGGAAATTTCTGGCAATTGAACCATTTACTTATCCGGTGTGCTATATTTGATAGCGCGGCATTATACTAGAAAAAAATCCGGTATTTCGTGTCTAATTCATGAAGTTTACCGCGTTTGTGGCAAATCGACACATCTTTGTTGGGATTATCGCCAAAATGAGCTACAATTTTTAAGTGTTTATCAATAGCGTGGACAACAAACAACAATGCGTTTAGAAAAGTCAGTCTGTCAATTCACTACCGTCGGTATCATCGGAAAATACGGAGATAACGACGACGTATCCAGCACCATTGGTCTGGTTTTACAAGTCATTGACGAATTAGATGCCAATGCATTGATTGACCGGGAAACGACGCGCAACCACTTTGCCAATAAAACCTGCCATAAAACGGTTGATAGAAATACCCTGGTCACACAATCGGATATCATTGTTGCCGTAGGCGGTGACGGTTCGTTTCTGGCCTCCAGCCGCTCGATTATCGAATTGTCCAAACCGATTACCGGTGTCAACATGGGGAGACTGGGATTTTTGACTGACATTTCTCCCAGTGAAATTCACTCGGTATTATTTGAGGTGTTGACGGGCAAGTACAATCACGAGGCACGAACGGTTTTATCGGCCCAAATCATCAGAGCGGGGCAGACCTTGTCACGCCACATCGGCATTAACGATGTGGTTATTCACAAAAGCTCAGTCGCCAGGATGGTTGAGCTCGATGTCTATTTAGACAACCGCTTTCTATCGTCATACCACGCAGACGGATTGATTGTTTCCAGCCCGACCGGATCAACGGCCTATGCCCTGTCATCGGGCGGCCCTATTCTGCAAAGTAATTTGGAGGCACTGCTTTTGGTTCCTATCTGTCCGCATACGCTGACACAAAGACCCATCGTTATTGATGCCAATACTCAGCAACGCATTGAAATCGGCAAAGATAACGACAACGACATCCAAGTTTCCGTTGACGGTCAGAAAGAAATTCCGCTACAAATCGGCGACAGCGTGTTAATCACAAAGTACGACAAAAAGCTCAACATCTACCATCCTTGTGACTACGACCAGCTGCGGCGCCTGCGCCACAAGTTGGGGTGGGGCTATTCGCCCGTTTAGCATCCAATTTATCCGTCACCCGCAATGCTTGAATCACTTTATATCAAAAATTTCGCCATTATTGACGAACAACACGTTCCCTTTTCTCCCGGATTTAACGTATTGTCCGGTGAGACGGGAGCGGGCAAATCGATATTGATTGGTGCGCTGGGGCTTCAATTAGGTGACAGGGCCGGCAGCAGCTGGATTCGTCACGGACAAATGCGTTGCAATATTCAATCCGAGTATCGAGTCGATGCCGATAGTCAAGCGCGGCATTGGTTACAAATTAATGAGTTCGACGATGAAAGTCTCTGCCAGTTACGCCGCACCTTATCCGCCAATGGGCAATCACGTTGTTATATTAACGGCATACCGACCACTGTCGGCAATACCAAACAACTCGGCGAAATGCTGGTTGATATCCACGGACAGCACGCCCATCAGTTACTGCTTCGTCCCGACAAACAGCTCAATTTACTGGATCATTTCGCCCACAATCGCGGCTTGCGCAATGAAGTCAAACAGGCCTATCAACACTGGCAACAGCTGATTAAGCAAAAAGCACAACTACTCAATGATGATAATCTGGACGAAAAACGCGAATTACTGACTTATCAACTCGCCGAGCTGGACAATTTGTCGTTAGTTGAAGACGAATTTGACACACTGGCAGCAAAGCAAAAAACATTGGCCTCAGCTCAAGAGCGTCTAATCAGCGTTAAGTACATTGACGATGCCATCAGCGGGGAAAACGGTCTGGTTGGCGGTCTCATTGACGGCCTTAACGACGTTATCCAAACAGCCATTGACCTAGCCAAACTAGACGAACAAGCACAGGACATCGGCGAACTGCTCAATCAAAGCCTAATTTATCTCGAAGAAGCACAAGCATCGCTAACGCGTTATGCTCAAAGTATCACCATGGACCCGCATGCGCTGGCTGAAGTAGAAGAGCGCATGAGTAAGTTGCATCAACTGGCACGCAAACACCGCGTTCGACCGCAAGCGCTGTCGAAGCTGCACAGCCGGCTGCAGCGGGCATTATCCGCTATCGATGATGCCTTGCTGCAACTGCAATCCATAGATGCAGACATTTACCACGCCGAAAAACGCTATTTTGACAAAGCCGGGCAACTCAGTGAGCTGCGCCGGCAACAAGCCAAACAACTGGAAACGGCCGTTAATTGCAGGCTATCCGAATTGCACCTAGATAATGCCCGTTTTTCCATCGATTTTGCGGCCGGCAGCAAGGCCAAATTATCCGGTATCGACCACATTACCTTTTTGTTTTCAGCCAACCCCGGGCAAGCTCAACAACCCCTACATAAGGTGGCCTCAGGTGGAGAACTGTCTCGCATCAGTTTGGCGATACAAGTTGCCGGTATTAGCAAACAATCCGATATGACACTGATTTTTGACGAGGTCGATAGCGGCATCGGTGGTGCAACGGCAGAAGTAGTCGGACGCTTACTGAAAACACTGTCGCAGTATCAGCAAATTATTTGTGTCACACACTTGGCCCAAGTAGCGGCTTTTGCGGATCGGCATATCGTTATCGGCAAATCTTCGTCCAACCGTGAGACCCGTACCCACTTCGATATTTTGGACGATCAGTCGCGTATCAATGAGCTGGCCAGAATGAGCGGCGGCATCAAAATGGATAAAAAAACCTTAGAACATGCTAAAAATCTGCGTGATAATGCGGTACAATTTAGCGACTATCTAGCTAAACAGAGAATGAAACACAATGAAACCTTATAAAAAAATCCTGATTTCCATCTTCGCTGCAACCTTGCTCGGTACGTTCTTGACCGGCTGTCAACGTCTGCCCTATAAGATTGACGTCGAGCAAGGCAATGTTATCGATCAAAAAATGCTGTCGCAATTGCGCATCGGCATGAGCAAAATGGAAGTTCAACAATACTTGGGCAGTTCGCTGCTTGCTGATATTTTCCATCAGGATCGTTGGGATTACGTGCAATATTACAAAAGTGGCCGCACCCAAAAGCTGCAAAAAGGACTGGTTTCACTCTTTTTCACCAACGGTTTATTGTCCGGTGTTAAGGCAGATCAACTTGCCCAAATTGACAAGGAACCCATTCGCTACGGCAAGTTGGCTGACCGCAGACTGGAAGAGGACGAAGTATTGCGAGAAGATATTCTGAATCCGAAAAAGCCGCAGCCACAGCCACAACAGCCACAACAGTAAGGTTTTTTTAAACTCACAAGCAACTATAGTGAAATAGTTTGGTTTCTACTACAAGGCTTGCCGTCGAAGGCAGTCCCTCACCTAAGTTACTAGGTGAGGGACGGCGAGACGGCGTAACGCCGTAGTAGGATTAAACTACTTCACTATAACTATAAGCCCGCCGTTGCAGGCTTTCTTATACAAGGTAAGCCATGCACTACTTATTTACCCCGCCACCAACGATGACACTGCCAATACAAGGCAGTGATACACAGGTTCCCGTTCGACGCATTTACTGTGTGGGACAAAATTATGCCGAACACGCCAAAGAAATGGGTTCCAGCGTTAGTCAGGATACACCGTTTTTCTTTATCAAGCATCCGTTGGATATGGTGATGTCAGGTGCGAGTATCGACTACCCGGCGGGCACAGATAATTTGCACTACGAACTGGAATTGGTTGCCGTTATCGGCCGGCCGTTAAAAAATACCGATATCGAATCGGCAAGACGCGCTGTTTGCGGTTTTGCCGTTGGTCTTGATCTCACTAGACGCGATCTGCAACAGGTACTGCGCAGTCGCTCGCATCCGTGGGCATTGTCAAAATCTTTTGCTGGTGCCGCCGTTTTGTCGAGTATTAACACGAATGTTGACTTTGACAGCTTATATCAGCAGTCCATTGTGCTAAAACGCAATGGCATTATCCGGCAAAATGCCAGCCTCGGCGATATGGCGAGAAGCGTTGAAGAACTGATTGTCTATTTATCGACACTGGATACACTACACCCCGGTGATCTGGTTTTTACCGGCACCCCCAGCGGTGTTGGTGCCGTACAGCGCGGAGATAGGCTACACGGCAGTATTTCCGGTATTGGTGAAGTGCACCTTTCCATAGTGGGGTAAATTAAAAACCGTTACGGCGAGACAGCGTAACCATGACCACTAATAAATGGTCAGGTAAACGCTGTAACAAAAAATTTCTGGCATGACTATAATTCGCTAACGCATGGACTTAATCGAGGAGAGAAGAGAGTGCACAAGGATAAAATAACAGCGGCTTATAAGCAGTCAAAAAACATCTATGATGATGTATTAACCCATAAGGGATTTTTAGCAAAAGCCTACATCGGCATTTTTTGGGGTGTAGATGATTTGCTGATTGCCGAAAAAATACTGTCGTGGATACCCGATGATTTCGGTGGTCAACTGTTAGACGTTCCGGTTGGAACCGGCGTGTTTACTGATAAGAAATATCAAAAAATGGAAAACGCCAGCATTGTTGCTCTGGATTATTCCGATGATATGCTGGAAAAAGCACGGGTAAGGTTTAAGGATATGGACCATGTTGAGTTAGTACAAGGTGATGTCGGGAATCTCAACTTCGCAGATAATTATTTTGATATCGTCTTGTCAATGAATGGCTTTCATGTTTTCCCGGATAAGAAAAAGGCATTTTCTGAAGTCTTTCGGGTATTGAAACCTAATGGAAAATTTATCGGCTGTTTTTATATTAAAAACGAGAAATGGCTAACTGATGTTGTTGTCAATCTGGTTTTGAAGAAAAAGGGTTGGTTTTCCCCTGATCAATTGACAAAAGATGAGGTCATTGCCGTATTAAGCGAACAATACGAAACAGTGAAGGTTGAAAATAAACATGCCATGATATGGTTTTATTGCGAAAATAAGCGATAACAGTTTTGACCATTGAAAAATAAGTAATTATCGGATTAAGCCAGAATTTCCACAGATAATCAATTAATCAATTGGACTCATCACCCCAAGCTCACCACAATTTAACACATGCGTATAAATTTGGGTGGTTGATACATCAGCATGCCCCATCAGGGTTTGAATGGTGCGAATATCGTAGCCTTTTTCTAGTAGGCGCGTAGCAAATGAATGTCTAAAGGTATGACAATTGGCCTGTTTTAAAATACCAACCTTGTGAATTGCCTCTTTTACCTTACGCTGTATAGTGCGTGCACTGATGTGATGGCGTTTACTGCGCCCATCGCGCGGATCCACTGCAATGGTCTGTGATGGGAAGAGAAATTGCCACACCAATCCTTTACTTTCGTTAGGATATTTGCGTGCCAAGGCATTAGGCATATGCACTTCTCCAAAACCTTTTAAGAGATCCTGTTGATGGGTCAGTTTTACGATTTCAGTTTGCTGATGTATTTCATTAACAATGCTCTTAGGGAGGACTGTACGCCTGTCTTTATCGCCTTTTCCTGCTCGCACGATAATGATGCCCGCATCAAAATCAATATCTTTAATACGTAAACGCAGTGTTTCGGAAACGCGTAACCCACTGCCGTACATCAGTTTTGCCATTAAGGCGTATTCTCCGTCTAACTGGGCAATAACGGCTTGTGCTTCACGATGGGAAAAGACGACAGGGAGACGTCGTGATTGTTTGGCATTATTAAAGGTGAGTTGCCCCAATTCTTTTTTAAGGAATTGTTTATACAGAAACACCAAAGCATTTAATGCAATCCTTTGAGTGCTTTTAGAGGCATGTTTATTAACGGCAAGATGCGATAAAAATTGCTCAATCTCTTTGGCCCCCATCTCTTTGGGATGCGTTTTATGGTGAAATAAGATATAAGATTTAATCCAGTGAATATAGGTTTTCTCTGTCGCCCACGATTTATTTTGACTGCGCATTAACGCCCGAAGCTGATCTAATAAGCGTGTAGGGTTGGCTGGGATCGCAGGTGCAACATCATCAAAAGCATTTTGCTTCATAAATAATCTAAGATGAGTATATGATATTGGTAATTATACGACAAGGATGGATATAATTCAATAGCAATCTATTTTTAGCTTAAAAATCATATTGATTTTTATTTTTAGGGAGGTACAATATTCAAGATAAATATCTATTCTACGACATAGGTCGTAAAATAAAGCTGTTGGGAAAAAACATGAACGTTGAATATGCGCTAATACTCGAAGACGACGAAATAAACGCTGAATTGATTAAAACTGTCATAGAAAATATGGGATATGAAACACAGTGCTACACTTCTCCTGTTCATGCACCGTTGTTAAAATCCATCAATCTGACCCAAAAAAAAGAATCTTTCTCACAAAAGATAGCACTCATATCAGCGAACGATTAACTCAACCACTATGCACTGAAAGTGCATAGGTTGTTATTGGACTAAAAGTCCGATACTATTCTAAAATCATTTTGTCACTGTCTTTATTAGAGCGT
>PDWJ01000880.1_pt1 | contig 61902 bp, 55 predicted proteins | sample 1430881 | NCBI WGS metagenome assembly PDWJ01 (sample SAMN01162460, study PRJNA174530) | Oral metagenome, whole genome shotgun sequencing project. | biome: Marine environment; feature: Marine mammal; material: Swab sample of the gingival sulcus; isolation source: swab sample of gingival sulcus... | reverse complement strand
GCCAGAGCGCACCATGTGGCAACTCTTTATCGCGTCTATTATTGTATTGGCGTTTGTCGTTTATCAAGATAGTGGCATACCAACAGATTTTTCAGTAAAGACAATTATTGCCGTTTTAGTATTGGGGGTAGTCAGTACAGGTTTCGCAATGAATCTGATGTTTTCGGCACTGCCCAAAATGCCCTTACAAAACGTTGCCATTTACGCCTTTCTTGAACCGATGTCGGCTTTGCTGTTCTCGGTGCTGTTTTTAGGTGAACGCATGAACGCCTTACAGATTATTGGCGTTATTATGATATTAGGCGGTACGGCATTTGCAGAATTATATATTCCGCGTAATAATATTGGTTAAACGCAATATTAACATCGATTTGTACTGTAACATAAACTATGTTACAATATAGATTAAGGTTAAAAGGTGGTTGTATGAATTTTTTGAAAAAAGTCCTCAATATCAATGTGAGGGAAAGTGAATGTGAATATTCATTTCCTAATTATATGATGATAAAAAACAAGTAGAGCTAGAAATATGGAAGTATAGACCATTCGTTTTTAAGACAATGAATTTTGATGTTCTTTCTGTTGTAATCTGTTATGATGACAATCATGATATGCGAATTGAAGCGGCTAAGGAAAAAGTGCTTGAAAAGTTGTGGAGTAGTTTAAATGAGAGGTGAATATGTTATTAGACATCAGTAAAAAGCAGGTAGTAACAGATGAAATTGTAGAGTACTATAGAAAAAATCCCGATGATCTCGATTTGTTAATTGACAAGGAAGATTTCAACGTTAAATTTATAACTTATATCTTTTTTCTAGGTTTAATCATTACAGTAGGGAGCAGGATTTTAGCTTTTATGTTTGCAGATGTTTGGGGTGAATTTATCAACAGCGTTGTGCTCGACGTCAGCTCAGAAGTAGGTATCGCCATCTTTGGCGGTGCGGTAACGGCATACTTACTGGAATATTTGCAAAAGAAACAATATGAAGAAAATATTGCTTATCGGAATGAAATTAAGAGAAGAATAGAAATGGAATGATAATAAAGTCACACGGGCTACAAGTACTTCAGACAATCGGGATCAATTCCCGATTTTTTTGTTCATTATGTGATAAACTAAGCGTTTTAGCATGCGTTAAGCGCTCCATTTTTTGTGTACTAAATAACAGAAAAGCAATTGACACCTAATTAATCATTGACAATCATTATTAATTAGAGTATTATATAAACAACTTAGGATGATTATTCTAAGTTTGTCGAGAAAGGATTGCGCATGGCACAGAATTTGAAAAAGGCAGAAAGAAAAGAACAAATTAAAAAAACTGCCATTAGATTAATAACTAAAAATGGTTATAAAAACACGAGTGTTCAAAATATAGTCGATGAAATGAACTATTCTGTAGGCGGCTTTTATAATTGCTATGAGAGTAAAGAAGAACTCTTTAAGGAGATTCTCCAAGATGCCAACCAATATAAGTATAATCAGATAGATTCTTTTCGTGAAAAGGTTAAGCATTTAGATAAAAAAGAGATATTGGTTCAAGGATTACTAGATAAGCTATTAATTTATAACGATTATAAAAAACTGTTTTGTAGTTTAGTTGTAGAGATGAAAGACAATCAAAATTTAAAAGACTTTTACTTTGGCAATTTAGCGGCTATGAACCAGCAGTTTGTAGAATTTTGTAAAAAAGAGGGTTTTCCCGAATACGAAAAGGTAATTAACGACGAAATGGCATTATTTATAAATTCGATAATTATTGGTGTGGATATGTTTAATGCCTATGATAATAAAGCGTATAGGAGATTGCTAGAGGAAATGATAACAGCTTACTTTGAAAAAATAAACTTAGAGGGGGTATCGTGTATACTTTAGCGTTTATTGTATTAATTTTTGCCGGTTTTGGCAATATGGTTGCAGATTATTTACTTTATTCAGGTAAAGAGGTGGCGAATCCAAATCAAACAAAGCAAGAAATCGCCCTAGCAACACCCGAAAAAGAAGAGTTTTTAGGTAAAGTATTAAAGCGCATACATCATTACGATTCGATTGCCGGCAGCGTTAGCATTGTCATCTCACTATTGAGTTTGACGCATATAATGTTGATCAATCATATTTAACCCAGAATATTCACACCACTACACAAAAATCGTGTCAACCTTTGTAATATCTGCTTTAAGAGGAACAGTCTCTCGTTGTTTTTTTATATCTTTGAAAAAATCAAGGTAATAAAAAGAACAACTGGCGACGCCACGCAATAAAAAACAATTGCGTGTAGTACACTCATCCGGTACGGCTCAAATTTTTATAAAGCACCTATTTACAAATCTTATATCGATTTTCACGCACTGGTGTGAATAATCTGGGTTTAAGTTTATACAAAAGTGCCAGGTTGCAATGCGCGTGGCGCTTTATTTTTTTGCGAATTTCCCAAAAATATTTACCGTTATTTTGATTTTACTGGAAAAACACCTTGGGCGCGATGTTTACAAAGTATATAATTGGCGTCAGTGGAGAAAGCTCTGTTTATGGGTGTCAGGTTGCTATAAATGTCAAATGGCTGGGTAGATGGCTAAAATATTTCTGTTTTGTTGGAAACGACGAAAGTGTTCAGCGTTGAAATCTTTAATAAAATGGGTATAGTCTAATCGAAAGCGAGAATAGAATAAACTATGATTTGTTTTAGATTAAAATTTTGGCTCATCTGATGTAGAAGATGAAATTATGGTATAATAGACATCAGAACTATAATTTTGTGCATCAGCGGGTGAATCTTTTGGCTATGAATAAGCGATATGAGAAGAGGTCGATATGGAAACTTATTATATTGGTATAGGCGCATCTGCCGGCGGCTTAGAGGCTTTAGAGGTCTTTTTTAAGAATGTGCCGGACAATACGAATAATGTATATATCGTCGTTCAACACTTATCGCCAGATTATAAGAGCATGATGGACGAGTTGTTAGCGCGCCATACGAATATGCCCATTCACGTCGCCGAAGACGGTATGGAAACTGAGCCGAATCACGTTTATTTGATTCCACCCAGTATGAACTTGTCTATTTATCACTCCAAGTTGTATTTAGAGGCGCATATAAGGCACAATCACTTAAATATGCCGATAGACGTATTTCTTAAGTCTTTGGCGCAAGATCAGGGCAAGAACGCCATAGGCATAATACTGTCCGGTACCGGTAGTGACGGCACAAAGGGCATTAAGACGATAAAAGAAGTCGGCGGCATGGTGATTGCCCAGGATTTAAAGTCGTGTAAGTTTGACGGCATGCCAAAGAGCGCGATGTCGACAAATATGGTCGATTATGTTTTATTGCCCGAAGAAATGCCCGATGTCATTATGAACTATATTAATTCTCCGTCCATACACAAACAATTGGCGCAGAAATTGCAAGCAAACGAAGCAATCGACGATTTAACTAAGTTGACGCTTATACTGAGGACATACAGCGGTATAGATTTTTCTTCTTATAAAGAAAATACGATAATAAGAAGAATTGATCGCAGAATAAAAATAAACAGATGTCTCAACCTAAAATCGTATATTGACTTGCTGAGAGATTCTGACGAAGAAAAAGAAATCCTCTACAATGAAATGTTTATCGGCGTCACCAGTTTCTTTAGAGATTTAGAGGCATTTGATATCTTAGAAGAAAAAATCATTTCGAAATTCGATTTTTCTAAGGGGATAATCAGAATTTGGTCGGCGGGCTGTTCTACCGGCGAAGAAGTCTATTCAATTGCCATTAAACTGCTTGAATACATTGAAAAAAATCACATTAATTGTGAGATTAAAATCTTTGCTACAGATATCGACCAACGGGCGTTAGAATTTGCCGGAACGGGCTATTATCCGGATAGTTTGATGACAGATGTGCAGTCCGATTACATCTACAAGTACTTTGACAAAAAATCAGATGGCTATCAGATAAAAGATAAACTGAGAAAAATGGTCGTCTTTGCCAAGCACAATATATTAAAAGATCCGCCGTTTTCTAAGCTCGATTTATTAGTGTGCAGAAATCTCTTTATTTATCTCAAGAGCTTCGAACAGCAGAACATTTTAAATAGTTTTTATTACTCGTTATATCCAAATGGCTATTTATGGTTGGGCAGTAGCGAGTCGATTGGCGATATGCAAAAGGGCTTTGATATTATCGATAACAAGTGGAACTTTTTTAAATACAACAGTGCATTTAATCCGCAGATTATGCCGAATAGCAGTTCGAATGTCGATGTGTACAGCACTTTAGATCGCAAAAATAGTGTACATAGGGGCAGAATAAAGAGTTCTAATTTTGAAAACATACTTTCGTCGGCTTTGGTAAAATTCTTATCGCCTTCTATAATAGTAAATGAAAACAATGATATTGTGCAAGTGCTAGGCGATGTCGGCAAGTTTTTAAAAATACAGTCGGGCAGGTTTTCGAATAATATCAATAACAATATGTCGAGAGAACTATCGCTCTTTGTAAACAATTGTATTAGACGATTGCGCGCAGGTCAAAGCGAAGTCGTGCTTAAAAACGCCATAAATCTCGAAGAAACTGCTATAGATATCTGCGGTAGAAAGGTAGAGGCGAATAGCCAAGAGTACTATATCATTTCGTTTGTCGAACAAGCAATTGAAAGGAATTCCGGCGAAATTGTCGAAATCGACATGACGGAAGAGGTTAAATCCCGAGTCAACACGCTAGAAAGTGAGCTACAGCTCGCGCGCGAGGGGCTACAGGCGACAATCGAAGAACTGGAGACGTCAAATGAAGAACTGCAATCGTCAAACGAAGAGTTGATTGCAGCAAATGAAGAGCTACAGAGTACCAATGAAGAATTGCAATCTGTAAATGAGGAGTTATTTACGGTCAATAGCGAATATCAAATTAAAATAGAAGAACTGACAAAGATGACGAGCGATTTATCCAATTTACTTAAAAATACGGAAATTGGCGCACTGTATTTGGATGGTAATTTGTGTATCAGAAAAATAACGCCGGTTATGTCTAGAGTTACAAATATAATGGAGTCAGATATCGGCAGACCGATACACCATTTAAGTGTTATGCAAGCCTATCCCAAGATAGTTTCCGATATTGAAATAGTTTCCGAGCAATTACAGATGTTAGAAAGGGAAATCGTCGACCAAGATGGCGGCTATTGGCTGGTGCGAATAAGACCTTACCGTACTGAATACAATCATATAGAGGGTATTATTTTAACGGTCATCGATATTACTGAATTAAAAAAAGCAGACGAAGTCAACGTTGAACTGATTAAAAAACTACAATTGTCCGTTTCTTCCGGAAAAATCACTTGGTGGGAATACAATTTAGAGAATAAAAAACTAAATTTCTCCGATGGCAATGAAGACGTATTGGGTTCTAGTTTAAAGGGGCAGTCCGATGGCATCGACGATATATTGCGCTTAGTTCATCCCGATGACTACGAGCGAGTAACGGATAAAATGGGTCGATTCTTTAAGGGAGAAATAGAAGAGCTCAACTTATTCTACAGTATAAAAAATGCAAAGGGCGTCTATAGAGATCACCACAATAGGGCGTCTATTGTCGAATACGACAACGATAAACCACTAAGAGTAATAGGCACGATTGCCGACGTTACTGAGATCAAAGATTATTTAAGGAAGCATAATGCATAAATTTTCACGTATTCAAAACATCATAAATAGTCATAAAGAAATAGCCGACGATTTGTCGCGCGAAGAATTAATTAAAAAATTATATGATTACTATGAAGAATTGATTTTTAGCAACAACGAATTAAAGCGCGCCAACGAGAAAATCCTCGATATCAAAGACGCCTATCAAGAACTGTTTGACTTTGCGCCAATAGCCTATTTTATCGTCAATGATAAGGGGGTCATACTAGATGCCAACCGAAATGCCAAAAATCTATTTGGCAATTTGGTGGGGCAAAGTATCGTAGGACTTGCAGATTACGAGTCAAAACAAGATTTATACGTTTTTTTGAAAAATCTTTTAGTATCTGATTATACGAGGACGAGTACAATCCTAAAAATACAGAGAGTACCGGTACATATGGAAATCGTTTCAAAGCGGATAGATTCTAGAAAGAATCAGTATTTAATCGCCTGTATTGACTTTGAAGATCAATATAAGACAATTGAAGAAATTCACGATATTAGCTACAAAGATCAGCTTACCGGACTCAATAATCGTCGCTATTATAAAAAAATATTTTCAGAGATTGATCATCAAAATAAATTGCCGCTTTCTTTTGTCTTTGCCGATGCCAACGGATTAAAAATTGTCAACGATTCGTTGGGGCATTCAAAGGGCGATGAGTTTCTTAAAAAAGCCAGCAAAATAATTTTTGAGACGTTTAGTGAACACGGCTCCATCTCCAGAATTGGCGGCGATGAGTTCGTGGTCATATTGCCTAAAACAGATAGCAGCAAATGCAAATATTTGATTGATTTGTGTGAAGAAAAGTGTTCGGATATCAGAGTAGAGGGCATTAGATTTTCAATATCTTTTGGCGCTTCGACAATGCGCGATGCCTCAGAAGATATCTACAATGTAGTATTTGAAGCAGAAAATGCAATGTACAAGAATAAGTTGTTAAATGAGTCTGAGAACAGCGAAAGGATTATAGCCTCTATTCGAACTGCGCTCTATCAAAGACATCCGGTCGAAAGAGAAAAATCTGAATGCGTCAATGCTTACGTCACGCAATTTGCAAAGTATTTGTCATTGGGTGAAAAGAAAGTGGAAATGCTCAGTTTGGCTGCAAAACATTATAACATTGGCAAAATTTCCTACGATAGCGGCAAGTTAAATGATTACGCCATCAACTATCAAGACAACGTCGAAGTAGCCTATCGCATATTAAAGAACATACCGCGCTTTTCCAGAATAGCATATATTATTCTCTGCAGTAATGAATACGTCAACGGTAAAGGCGTACCCAATAATCTGGCTGGCGATGCCATACCATTTGAGTCTAAAATTTTGGCTATATGCAAGAATTTTGTTGCGCTTACCTTGGAAGGCTCAAATCATTTGACATTTACAAAAGCCGATGCCCTCGCCGAAATCGAATCCAACGCGGGTACAAAATACGACGGCGTCATTGTAAATAAATTTGTCGAGTTTATAAATGATGATGAGACGAGTAAATCAATCTAAATTTAGAGGAGGTGTTATTATTAAAATTTACACGAAATCAGGGGATAAGGGTCAAACCAGTTTGTACGATGGCGCGCGCGTCGACAAGGACGATATCCGCGTCGAGGCCTACGGCACCATCGACGAGTTAAAGTCGACGCTTGGCGTGGCTAAAAATTTACTGGACGATCAGGAAATGCGCGACCAAATCGAATGGGTGCAAAAGTATCTATTTAAAGTCGGCGGCGAATTGGCAACGCAAGACGGCGCACAGTTTAAAGACCGCATTGTCGCTGAGGACATCGAACAATTGGAAAAGTGGATTGATTTATACGTCGACAAGATGAACGACAACGGCGCATTCACTTTTATTATACCCGGTACAAACAGTGTGGCGGCGGCGCTGCACGTTTCTCGAACGGTCTGTCGGCGCGCCGAAAGGAGAATGATTTCGCTGGCAAAAATTGCGCCGGTGGCAGATACAATTATGAAATTTGTCAATCGCCTATCGGACTTTTTATACGCCATGGCGCGTTATATGGAAGACGATATCATAGCAATTAGGGCGCCGCGTTCACAAAATGGCAAAAAATAATTTATATAGCAAAAAACTTTAGAAAACGATGAAAGCCTTGAAAAAACAGCGTTCTTGAAAAAATGTTTGTTATAAAAAAAACAAAAAACTGTCAAATTTCGAATTTTTACTGTATTTTTGTGAACTTTTTGTGTATAATAAACGAAGTGAGTCGTGGGACTCAGTTAGTAGAAGGAGGGGTATTTTAAAATGAAGGAAAAGAAACAAGCATCGATAGGTATGGCGCTAATACCAATTTTGTTCTTAGTAGCAAACTTGATATTTGTACTGACTACAGAGGGTGAAGTTCACATTCCGTTGTTCATGTCTGCCATTTTCGCTGCGCTATTTGGCATGTTCGTCCTCAACTATACTTGGGATGAACTCGAAGAAGGTATTGTTGACGTTATTAAGATGTCCATGGGAGCTATTATTATTCTTATGATTATCGGTATGGTCGTCGGTACGTGGGTTGCCTCAGGTGTCGTTCCGACAATGATTTACTATGGTCTTAAAATAATGTCGCCGAAAATCTTCTTAGTCGCTACTTTGCTCATCTGTTCAATCGTATCATTGGCAACTGGTTCTTCTTGGACGACAGCTGCTACAGTTGGTATCGCATTGATGGGTGTTGGTCAAGGTTTAGGTTTCACAGCTCCGATGATCGCCGGTGCAGTCATCTCTGGTGCTTACTTCGGTGATAAGATGTCGCCGTTGTCAGACACGACTAACTTGGCTCCAGCCGTTTCCGGTGCTACATTATTCGGTCACATTAAGGCGATGCTTTACACGACTACGCCGAGTTACATCATTTCACTTATCGTATTTGGCGTACTCAGCATGCAAGGTCAAGGTAATGTTGACGGTGGTGCAGTTAAAGAGTTGATGGACGTATTGGGTACTACTTTCTCAATCAACCCGTTATTGCTCTTGATTCCGATTATCACAATCACTGCAGTTATCTTGAAAGTTCCGGCTATTCCGGGCTTATTCGGCGGCGCATTACTCGGTGGTGTCGGCATGTTCATGCAAAAGAACGCCGAAGGTGCATCTTACACATTAGCTGACGTCTACAACGTCATGCAAAATGGTGTTTCTTACGACACGCCGTCTACTTTCGTTAACGACCTACTCAGCCGCGGTGGTATGCAGAGCATGATGTGGACGATTTCACTTATCCTTTGTGCACTCGCTTTTGGTGGCGTAATGGAAAAAACTGGTATGTTAAAAGCTATGGCTAGCGGCATCTTGAAAATCTTCAAAGGCCGTGGCGGTCTCGTGCTTTCAACAGTCTTAACGGCTATCGTTATGAACATCATCGCTGGTGACCAGTACTTAGCAATCGTTATCCCGGGTCGTATGTACAAGACAACTTACGATGAAATGGGACTTCACCCGAAAAACTTATCACGTGCACTTGAAGACTCAGCTACATTGACATCTTCACTCATTCCGTGGAATACATGTGGTGCTTACATGATGGGCTCTCTCGGTCTTGAGCCTTGGACTTATGTTCCGTATTGTGTACTCAACCTTTGTAACCCGGTTATCTCAGTTATCTACGGTTACACTGGCTTCTCAATGAAGTCAATCGACGAAGATCCGGAAGATATGGTTCACGTTAAGTAATTGATTGATACTTGCTTTAGATAGCACGTAAAAAAGCCCTTTGATCGATTTGATTCAAAGGGCTTTTAGATTGGCTTAAAAACTGCTCGGTTCACTTTCAAAGTAAACGCGTTCGGATTGTTCTTTAATGGCAAAGATTTCATCTTTTAAGCGTTCTACTTCGGCGGAAAGCTTGTCCAGCGCTGCGTTGTCGATATTGTAGTACAGGTAAAGGTCTTCAAATGTTCGCACCGTCTTTGCAATCTGTCTGTCGATTTCAATAAAGCGCTTAAAGTTGCTCGAATTCATGGCGTTTTTAAACTGTTTGATATCGTTTTTAATAATGTCGACGATTTCCGTTTCGGTTTCGTAGATGCCGATGTCCATCGCATAGGGCTTTGCCCTTTCGAAGTGAAATTTATCCTCCGGACTGACGTTGTAAATGTAGGCGACTGTCGCTTCGCCCAAGTCAAAGATTACATAGGTCATCGTGGTGGAGACGTCTAGAACTTCTGCGCCGAACTCGGATAACTCTTGTTTGCAAATATCGTGTCTGATGAGTCTCGAAGATTTTGAAATCATATATCCTCCTCGTGTCATATGGTATAATAGCTTATCATTATTATACCACGAAACGCTAAAACGATGCGTATTTATGTTTTGAAAAATGCCAAATGACGCTGCCGCACTTTTGAATTAACAGCTAGATAAGAAAAAAGCATGTTTACCGTGCATATTTTAGCTTAACGTGATACAATAATCTGTAGGAATTGTTGAAGGAGGATTTTAATCAATGCAATTAATTGGCAATGCCATTGCGACATACCTAAAAATGCTTTTGCAGTCGTACCGTTATCTAATCAAAAATTCGATTTTTATGGTAATTGGTGCGTTGATGTTTATCGTAATAATTTTAGTTAAGTTTGCTACGGCATCGTTGCCGCTCTTTGGTTATTTGATAAGTGCGCTTGTCGAGTCCGCTTGTTATTCGTCGTATTTGTACATCGTCGAGCGCGCATCGCTCGGTTACAATGTCGATTGGCAAGACGCCAAAGCGGGCGTTTATGTCTATACCCGCGTAATTATGGGACTCGTCATACTGAATAATTTTATAATGATTTTTCTGGTGCGTTTTTCGATGATGTCGATTTGGCCATTACTCGGATATTTGTTGATGGTACTAATCGCGTTTAACGCCTTGCCGGAAGTCATTACCAATAAGCACCTTTTCGTAATGGACAGCCTTAAACAGACTATTGTATTCGAGCGCAAAAACGCCTTGGCGTGGTTTGCGCCGAATCTGATTGTCATTGTGCTATTTATGGCAATTCGCACTTTTTTGACGATCGGGTTGTATTCCTTTAATGTACAGTTTTCGATTAAAATGGCATTGTCAATTATTGTTTCACTGCTCGTGTTGCAGTTTGTCGGCGGCATAATTATGATTTTTCGCCAATTGTTGTTCAGAAGCTTAGAATCTGGGAAATTTAATCGACAGTTAAGAATTGTAAAGTAGGTAAAATGAAAAAAGTACTCATTCATCATAATTTCAAACGCGAAACGCTGCGCGTCAAAGACCAATTGGTCGACATGCTCAAAAGCGAACAGATTGAAATTGTAACAACTCATCCGGACTTGGTCGTTTCGATCGGCGGCGATGGCACAATGCTCAATGCGATTAGAAAACACTTTTCTGATGAAGTGCCCTTTATCGGCATAAATACCGGCAGCCTCGGTTTTTTGCCGACGATCACCTCGGATAGCCTAAACGAATTTATCGACGTCATTAAAAAGGGCAAGTATACAATTTCTAAGTACCCCATGATTAAAGTAGAGGTCGAAACGATAAAAGGGCAGCGGGAGGTTTGTTACGCTTTTAACGAAGTCGTCATCAAACAAGCCGAACCGCGCTTGATGAAAGCCGATATTTTTATCAACGGCTATAAATTTAATCACTTTACTGGTGACGGCTTAATCGTCGCTACGCCGGCGGGCACCACTGGCTACGGCATTTGGGTTGGCGGTGCGGCGATTCACCCCGACGTGTGCGGGTTACAACTGATACCGATGAACGCCAATGACTGTGCGATCAATCACCCGATTAAGACGCCGATTGTACTGCCCGAAAACACCAAAGTTGACGTGCAGATAAACAGACCGCTCTACGCGGCGGTAGTCGTCGGTTGCGATGGCGTGAAAGCTGCCAGACAGGCTGCAAAATCGGTGCACGTCGCGCTATACGACAAGCCAATCTTAATACTGCGCTGTCACCCATTTGACTATTACGACCTCTACTCTGAAAAGATATTGCAAAAGAAAACTGGAGATTAAATGAAATTACAGACATTGATAGATCAAAAATTGGCGGAATTTTTCTTTATAACGCCAAATAAACCACTGCTCTTTGGCGACTATACAGTGCCGCAAAATGTCGATTTGCCCGTTACAGAACAGGCGGTTGGCGCAATGGCTAAAGACGATAACGGCTTTGATTTTGGCGATATCGTCGGCAATATGTGTCTCGTCGTCGGTCTCGATAAAGACTTTTTACACCGCAACCAATACATCAGCATTGTAGAAAACATGCTGAAAGACGCTGCTCAGTACTGTCTAGTATGTGGTAGCCGGGAGTTTAACGCCAAGCACTGGGTGGAAGCGATTGGCTTTTTCAAGGCGGCGGCACTCTTTGCCGACGACGCTTATGACGCCCATTTCCGTTTGGGGCAGACTTATTATCAAATGTATCGCGATAAAGTGGATTTAAAAGACTGTTTAACGCTTGCTAGGCAATCCTTTATGAACGCTGCAGAACAGGGCGACACTCCTGAAATAGACTATTTTTTGAGTTTTATAAACTTTCATTTACAGCACTTTTCAATCGCCTACCAATCTGCCAAACGCGCCCTTCAAGGTGGCTTATCGGGCGAGTTAAAAGACGATTTAGTTCAAAATATTACGATTTTTGAAGACCGAGCCAAATATCAGAGCGGCTACCGCTTTGTATTGCAAGAACGCTATCAAGAGGCGCTCGAGGCGCTCTTGAGCATCAGCGAAGAGAGCACTGACGATTGGCGCGTTCAATTCTTTATCGGCTTGTCTTATCGCGGTATGGGGCAGGTATCTTCTGCGATACCGCACTTTAAAAAAGCCTGCGACTTAAATCCGACGACACCCGCCACGTTTAACGATTTGGCTGTTGCCTATTTAATGCTCAACGATTATACAGCCGCAAAGCAAGTGCTGTCAGATGGTTTACATCAGCATGCGCAGGACTTTGATTTGTTGTGCAACATGGCGATTGCGCAAATCTACAGCGGCGATTTGGATTTGGCCGAAGCGTTTTTAAATCAAGCCGAGCGCGTTTCCGGAGATGCTACAGTGCTAAATGAGGTGCGCCAGCAATTAAACGAGAGGAGGGCGTAGCCTCGCCATGACGGTTCGCGACATTCAGCAACAATATAATAATAGTGTAGAAAGCGAATTAAACGCCTTTATTTCGCAGTATCAAAGCGACCAACGCAGTGGCGTCATCGCCCTCGTCAAGCGCGCCGAAAAGCGCTTGCAGCGCTATCAGATGCGCGTCTTACAGCTCGAAGGGCTACAGACTTTCGACTTGTCGCACGGCGCACTCGGCACGGTGATAGGCATAGACGAAGCCGGTCGTGGACCGCTCGCCGGACCGGTCGTGGCGGCGGCTTGTCAAATAATAGCACAGCCCGATTTGCTCGGTTTGGACGATTCCAAAAAGCTGTCGCAAAGTGATAGGGAGCGACTTTACGACGTAATACTTGCGTCGGCGACGACCTATGGCATCGGCGTTGTCGAGCCAGCTGTAATCGACGAGATCAATATATTAAATGCGACTAAACTGGCGATGAAAAAAGCGCTCAAAGCTGCCGATATCAGTTATAGCGTGATACTGACCGATTACGTGACGTTAGACGACGTCGCGCAGCCGCTCGTGCCAATTGTCAAGGGCGACGCCAAGAGTTTATCGATTGCGGCGGCGTCGATCATTGCAAAAGTGACGCGGGATCGCTTAATGTGTCAGTATCATGCGCTTTATCCACAATACGGTTTCGAACGCCACAAGGGATACGGCACAGCGGAGCACATTGCGGCAATCAAAGCGTACGGTGCCACGCCGATACATCGCCGGTCTTTTATTGCAAATCTATAAATGAGCAAATTATGAATTTTAATCCTATTACGGCGGCGCCTGGCGGCGCTAAAACCAATCAAATAAAGGCGGGCTTAAACGGTCAAAGTGCAAGGGATTTGACCGTTGGACAGCTCGTGCGCGCCACTGTGTTAGAAGTGCTTGCAGATAGCGACGCGGTTTTGCTCGATATCGCCGGTCAGGTCATGCGCGCCAAAAATCAATCTTCTGGCGAGCTCGTGCCCGGCAAGGCGATTTACGTGCGCATTGCCGAAAGCACCCCCGAGTTAATAACGGTAAAAATAGAAGATGAACAGGCAGTTGTCGCCGAGCAGTCGCTTGAAAAAGCGCTCGCCCAACAACTGCAGCGCTTGGGTTTAGATGCGCGCCCGATATTAAAGAGCGCCTTGCGCGCGCTGCACCAACAACAAGTGCCGATAACGCCTCAAAATGTAATCACGCTGCGCGACGACGTGACCAGTTTTCGGCAGCTCGCGGCACAGCTCGGTCGCGCCGCAGAAGCCGCTACGCAGGCGGGACAGAGCGATGATCAAATCGTAGATTGGACTAAACTCAGCAAAGTGCTAATCGTGGCTGCCAAGACGGCGCTAAATCAGCCCGCTGCCGGCGAGGCCAATCGCCAAACTGCGGTACAGTCGTCGCCCGATGCGGTGGAAGCTGGTTTAAGGGAATCGAGTAAAGCGCCAGCTGAAGCTGCAAATAAACAATTGACGCCGTCGTCTGCCGAGTCCTTAAAAGCGGCGCCGGCTACTGAAACGATAAAGCCAGCTGTGGTCGATGCGCTGACAAAGGGCGCCTCGGCGACCGCCAATATTAAAACTGAAGCCGTCGACGAGATGGTGAAATCGCCGATTTCAGCTAATACGGCAGATCGCAGCGCAGCTGCACAAGGCGAACGGCAGAGCGTGCCGCTGCACCATTTAAATGACGTCTTGACCAAAAATTTATTGGCGCTCGACGCGCGCGACAGCGGTCATCTCATGCGCTTGTTTGCGACGATGCAAAAATTAAATGTGCCGCGAACGCCGCTCAACACAGTGCTATTTGATCAACTGATGCAGGGTAAAACGGACGCCTTGGCTGCAGTGCTCGACGCAATAGAGCCGGATCGCATGGCGGTATCCGATAAATTGGCGACGCTTTTAGAGCGCTTTGGCGAGTCGATAATCGAGTACCGCGATATTTCTGAAGAGGGACTCGACGGCAAGGCGCTAAAGGAACTCGCCGATCTAAATATATCGCTAAATAAAATTTTAATTGAGGCCAGCGTTCGCTCAGAGACCGGTCAGCGGGCTGAACTGGTCGAAGTCGCCAAACAAAATCTCAATTTGTTGACCGATCAAATCAATTGGCAGGCGATTCACATTCCGATGCGCTTAAAAGACGAGATTAGAGATGTCGAAGTTTACGTGCGCGGCGACGCCCAAAAGAGCGGTCGCTTTAATCCCGACAACGGCTTGGTGTACATTGCCTTAAACACTGAAAACTTGGCGACGGTAAAGGTCAAACTTTATTTTAAAGGCGATCAATTGTCGATTGTTTTTTTAGCCGAATCAGATGCCTATCGCGATCACTTAAAGGCATTCGACAATGTGCTCGTCGACGCCGTTGGCGCTTTAGTAGACAAGCCGGTGTCGGTCAGTTATGGGCTCGCAGATCAAGCGTCGAATTTATCTGAAATGATTAAGGTTGCAGATATTCAGTTGTCGTCATTTGATCAGCGCGTATAGGAGTGGATTATGAAAGAGAGAATTGCCGCAGCACTCGGCTACGATCAAACGAGCGACGCCGCGCCTAAACTGCTCGCCAAGGGCAAGGGCTATGTCGCCGATAGAATTGTCGAAGTGGCAGAACAAAGTGGCGCCGCCGTCTATAAAGACGAACGGCTTTCCAGACAACTACAAAATTTGGAACTCGGGCAATCGATTCCGGAGAGCCTGTATGACGTCGTGGCAGAGGTGTTGGTTTTTATTAGCAAAGCAGATGCGAGGTATAAGCGATGAGCCTGCGGATTGGACACGAAAAAGAGGCGTTAGCTATTGACTATTTGCGTCAATTGGGGTTTACTATAATAGCGCGCAATTATCGCATTAAGCAGGGCGAAATAGACATCGTCTGCATCGACCGCGACGCCTTGGTGTTCGTCGAAGTAAAATACCGTTCTAGCGACGATTGCGGCACGGCGGTGGAGTACGTTAGACCCTACAAGGTTAAGCGCATTATGAAGGCGGCGTGGCACTTTATCGAAAACGCCGAGCGACCGCTACCCGAAAACTATCGCATCGACGTCGTCGCCATCGACGGCGATGAGCTGTCTTATTATAAGAATATACCAATAGTATAAAGGAGAGATTATGTACGGTTATAACATAAAGGCGAAGGGCTTTTCATTACTCATTGTATTTGTGCTGATTTCGTTGGCGCTCTTCGTCGACAAGTGGGGGTTTAAAGCGCTCTTTTTCCTGTCGGCGGTTTTTATGACAAAAGACGCGATTAGGGTTCTTTCAGCTCAGTATTACGTCACTTCGAGCGGGTTGCACTTAAAAGACAGATTTGGCGATAAAGAAGTCATCAATTGGCGTGAATTAGAGTACATTACAATTACTAAAAAGAATAAAAAGTGGGTGGCGCTGGTCATGCCGCAGAACATTCACTACTTAAAGCAGAATATAGATGATCGCGAAGCGCTCATGCACACCATTATAGAAAAAGTTAAAGGCAGCAAGACGCTGGCAATTCACGACGACATCAACGAAAGATTTAACCTCGGCTTGACGTTAAATGACGAGGGTAGAATACTGAGGAGAAAATAAGCCCGAGCGCCGTACTGCGCTCGGGCAAAGGGGCTATTTTTTAATGGCGACTTTAAACGCGTGTTGACAATCGGGGCAGGTTACTTTTAAAGTATCACTGCCCTTTGGAATGCGCAGCTTTTTCTGGCAGGCGGGGCAATTGATAAATTTGTAGTCAATTGCCGACAGTATTCTGTTCATATCCAAGCCGACAAAAGCTTGGTCGTCAATTTTAAATGCCGGCACGCCGGAAAAGCCAAGTGATTGCAGTTCGCTTGCCGCTGCGCGATCGGCGCTGACGTCTTTTTCAATAAATTTTATACCTTGTGCGACCAACTGGTGCTTAGCCGTATGGCAATGCGGTCAAGTTGGACTGGTGTACATAATAAGTGTTTTCATAAACAATCCTTTCATTTCATTTGCATATCTTGCTATTCGATTTCGCGTAATCGCATCGAGTCTTTAGCCCAGAATATTCACGCACTGGTGTGAATATTCTGGGCTTAGTTATTCATACCCATATTATTGACGGCTCTCAACAAAAAATGTGACCCTGTTTTGCGACGTTTGCTAAAAAATTTATAAAAAACATTCGAACGCACTAAAGTTTTTCGGAAAATTGACGTTAATAATATTGTAAGTGAAAAGTACAGTAGCAGGAGTTAAAGCAAAAGAGTAAGACCGACCATTCATCGGGAATTACTTAGTTATCTTCGATATGACGGAGGTTGCTTTAAAGGCAAACTTAAAGAAATTTAAGGACGCAAAGTCAAGGGTCTAAGGGAAACTATGATAGCCGACTGCAGTATGAATAGATGAAAATGAAGAATAGGAGGTCTGTCTTGGAATACACATATAATCCCTATTTTACGACACAATCTGAGGTAATCTACGAACTGGTAAAAGTACTGCGTATGCATTCAAAGGGTAAGCTCACACACGAAGAGCTGGAGAACCTGGTGAGTCGCTACGTTGAGGACTATTCCAACTTTATATTTGACTTTGAAGGTGACAAAGTCGTGTTTAAGGGATTCCCCAAACAAAAACTCGGCAAAAAACGCATTCGCATCATTGGCATGTGCCTTGAAAAGAAAAAGGACATCAATAATTTTGACGTCGAGCGCGCCGAATTTACTTCACCTAACTTTTTAGATGATATTGCTTAAAACTGCTTAAGTTTTTTATGATTGTTTTTTTACTCTCCTTTACAAGCTCGCATATGCGTGCTACTCGGACTTTATGATAGACCTCGCGGTTTATCATAGGGTTCTTTTTTTACCCAATTGACTATTTATATGTCTTACCGTATAATTGATAAGGACTTGTAGACAGTTAATTAATTCATTAAAGAGCTATTATGGATATTTTTTACGATAAAATTTTACATACGCTATTCTTGTCGATTATGCCAATATCAGAACTGCGCGGTGCGATACCCTATGGCGTATCGCAGGGCATGCCGTTAATGCAAGCGGCGTTTATCGCAATTGTGGGCAACGCTTTGATCGTGCCCTTTTTGCTTTTGATTACAGAGCCGCTCTTTACCTATTTAAAAACCATTAGCAAGTTGCGTCATTGGGTCGAAAAATATGAAAATCGGGCGGCGCGCAAAATGCACAATTATCGCAAATATCGTTTTATTGGACTGGTTTTATTGGTCGGCATACCAATACCGACGACTGGCGTCTACACCGGCGTCGTCGCGGCGCGCATGCTCAATATGCGCTTTCGCACGGCGCTCATTGCCAACCTGCTCGGCGTTTTGATGAGCGGTACAATCGTGACGCTGCTAACCGCCGGCGTCTTACATCTCTAGTTGCTTTATAAAGTGGGCTGTAAGCTGTTTAAAGCGCCTAGCTTTGAGCTCGGTTAGCGTTTCACTTTACCGATAGTATTTTGAAATGGCCCTTTTTATTGGATAAAATGTGGTAGTCGCCAGCGCTCGTCTTGACGGCAGCTTGTTTAAAGTAGCCCGACAGCAGTTTTGCCATTGTGCTTAGACCATCTTGCCAGCTGTAGTTTTCGTGGATGATGCGGTTCGCGTAGTGATAAGTCATTTGCAGTGCACAACCGTCTTTTGATTTTTTAATCGTCACCTTATTGTAGGTGGCGATTGATTTTTTGGCAACGTTAGAGAGCGTTGCTATGATAAATGTCTCCCGATTTACAATTTTTGCCAACTCGTCTTTCACGCTTCACCTCCAACTTAGATTTGTAATCATCATACCATAAAACCGACTAAAATGCTCTGATTTATTGGCCTAATAAGATTAATTTATAGACTTGAAACGGCGCAATTTGTGTACTATACTATAGGTGAGTCTTATTGCTTTAACCCGTCTCGTATGCACAGCTGAGTGCGATTCGGGACGAAATGCTTTACATGTAGAAATAACGCAGACCAATCTATAATACCAAGGGGGGAGATATCCATGAGTAGTAAAGTAATGAAGACAATGGACGGCAACACGGCGGCAGCTTACGTTTCGTATGCTTTTACTGACGTCGCTGCAATTTATCCAATTACACCATCTTCAAACATGGCGGAGTTTGTCGATGAGTGGGCAGCAAATGGCAAGAAGAACATCTTTGGTCAAACTGTACAAGTAACTGAGATGCAATCAGAAGGCGGCGCATCGGGTGCTGTACACGGATCGTTGCAGGGCGGCGCGTTGACGACGACTTACACGGCGTCACAGGGCTTGCTCTTGATGATTCCAAATATGTATAAAATTGCCGGCGAGCTGTTGCCGGGCGTATTCCACGTATCGGCGCGTGCGGTGGCATCACACGCACTTTCGATCTTTGGCGATCACTCAGACGTCATGGCAGCCAGACAAACTGGTTTTGCAATGATTTCATCTGCATCTGTTCAAGAAGTAATGGACTTGGGCGGCGTCGCTCACTTGGCGGCAATCAAGTCGAGCGTTCCGTTTTTACACTTCTTCGATGGATTTAGAACATCGCACGAAATTCAAAAAATAGAACAAATTGACTACAGCGTATTTAACGATTTAGTCGATCACGATGCAATTAAGGCATTTAAGCAAAAGTCGCTCAATCCGGAGCATCCGGTAACGCGCGGTACGGCTCAGAATCCCGACATTTTCTTCCAGGCAAGAGAGTCTGCTAACCAGTACTACGATCGCGTACCCGAAGTCGTCATCGACTATATGGAAAAAATCAGTGAAGTGACGGGCAGAGAGTACAAGCCGTTTAACTACTACGGTGCAGAAGATGCCGAAAACGTCATCATCGCAATGGGGTCAGTTTGTGAAACGATTGGCGAAACCGTCGACTACTTGCTCGAAAAGGGCGAAAAGGTCGGCCTCTTAAAAGTAAGATTATATAGACCGTTCGTACCGCAATTGATGTTTGACGTCTTGCCAAAGACGGTCAAGCGCATTGCCGTATTAGATAGAACCAAAGAACCGGGTGGCATTGGCGAACCGCTTTACCTAGACGTGCGTTCTGCTTTTTACGATTCGGAGATGTCACCGCAAATCGTCGGTGGACGTTACGGTCTCGGTTCAAAAGATACGACGCCGTCACAAATAAACGCAGTATATAAAATGCTAAAAGGCGAATTAAAGAATAACTTTACAATTGGTATCAACGACGACGTTACTCACTTGTCGCTCGACATCGACGAGAAGATCATCACTGCACCGAAGGGCACAGTACGCTGTATGTTCTGGGGCCTCGGTTCAGACGGTACGGTCGGCGCAAATAAGTCGGCGATTAAAATTATCGGTGACAATACCGACAAGTACGCGCAGGGTTATTTTGCCTACGACTCTAAAAAGTCCGGCGGCGTTACAATTTCTCACTTGCGCTTTGGCGACACGCCAATACACTCGACGTACTTAATTGACGAAGCGGACTACATGGCATGTCACAATCAGTCTTATGTCTATCAGTACGACATGTTAAAATCGCTCAAAAAAGGCGGTACGTTTGTACTCAACACAATTTGGAATAAAGAAGAACTCGACGCCAACTTGCCGGGTGAAATTAAAAAGTTCATCGCTGAAAACGACATCAAATTTTACACGATAAACGCGACTAAGATCGCCGAAGAAGTCGGTCTTGGCAACCGTATCAACATGGTCATGCAAGCCGCTTTCTTTAAACTGGCCGAAGTACTCGACATCGACAAAGCGGTTTCATTGCTCAAGGAAGCAATTGTAAAATCATATGGTAAAAAAGGTGAGAACATCGTCAAGATGAACCACGAAGCGGTCGATCACGGCATCGAGAGCTTAGTCCACATCGAAGTGCCGCAGAGCTGGAAAGACGCCGAAGGCACTGTTGCCGAAACTAAAAATGATCCTGAATTTATCGCCAAGGTGTTGCGTCCGATGGCTGCACAGCGCGGTGACGATTTACCGGTATCGACATTTGCTGGTCGCGAAGACGGTACTTTTGAACACGGTACAGCCGCTTACGAAAAGCGCGCAATCGCCGTTAACGTACCGGAGTGGTTATCGGAAAACTGCATTCAGTGTAACCAGTGTTCGTTTGTCTGTCCGCACGCTGCAATTCGACCGTTCTTGTTAGACGCGAAAGAAGAGAGCGCGAAGCCGGAGAGCTTTAACACATTAAAGGCAATGGGCAAGGGCTTTGAAGATTTAACTTATAAAATCCAAGTGTCTACAATGGACTGTACGGGCTGTGGTAACTGCGCAGACGTCTGTCCTGCCAAGACGAAAGCGCTCGTCATGAAGCCGCTTGAGACGCAATTAGAAGCGCAAGTTCCAAACTGGGATTACGCAATGGAACTCGAAATTAAAGACGACAAGATGAGCAAGACGACAGTTAAAGGCAGCCAGTTTGCACAGCCGCTCTTCGAATTCTCAGGCGCATGTGCCGGTTGTGGCGAAACGCCTTACATGAAGTTGATTACGCAGCTGTACGGCGATCATATGATGATTGCAAACGCTACCGGTTGTTCTTCAATCTGGGGCGGTTCTGCACCGTCGACGCCTTACACTAAAAACTGTGAAGGCAAGGGTCCGGCTTGGGCGAACTCACTATTTGAGGACAACGCCGAATACGGTCTCGGCATGAAACTCGCCGTTAACAAAGTGCGCGAAAAGCTAAAGCTCTTAATGGAAGAGATGATTACACTTAACGTCGACAAGGCGCCGTTCGAAGCTTGGCTCGAGGGCATCGAAGATGCAACTGCGTCAAAAGCTGCCACAATGCAGATTTTACCGCTATTTGGCAAGGACTTGGGCGATGCCAGAGCAAATCAGATTTTAGCTGAAATTGAAGACTTAAAAGACTACTTAATTCAAAAGTCCGTTTGGATTATCGGCGGCGACGGCTGGGCATATGACATCGGTTACGGCGGCTTAGACCACGCCTTGGCTTCTGGCGAAAACATCAACGTCTTCGTATTCGATACAGAAGTTTACTCCAATACGGGTGGTCAGTCTTCTAAATCGACGCCGGTGGCAGCAACGGCTAAATTTGCCGCAGCTGGTAAGCGCGTCAAGAAGAAAGACCTCGGCTTGATGATGACGACTTATGGTTACATTTACGTCGCACAAGTTTCAATGGGTGCCGATAAAAATCAAACGTTAAAGGCGCTTAAAGAAGCTGAAAGCTACGACGGTCCATCGCTCGTCATCGCCTACGCACCGTGTATCGCGCACGGTATTCAGGAAGGTATGGGCAGAACGCAAAATCAAGAGAAAGAAGCCGTATTATCTGGCTACTGGCACTTGTGGCGCTTCGACCCAAGGTTGGCAGAACAAGGCAAAAATCCGTTTACGATGGATTCTAAACCGCCGAAGAATAGCTTCCAAGACTTCTTGAAGTCAGAGGTTAGATACACTGCATTACAAAAAGCGTTCCCCGAAGTCGCTCAAGAATTATTTGATCGCGCCGAGGAACAAGCTCAAGAACGCTATCAGAGCTACTTGAGAATGGCGGCTATGGAGTATTAGAATAGAGATTAGCTATAGTTGCTAATGCATGAATTAAAAAGGGGTTGTTGCACTGTTTTAATTGATTGTGCAGCAGCCCCTTGTGATTTTTTATCGGGTATCGCAAATTATTTTGGGTATAGTGTTAACTGCAATTGTTTTACTGCCGATATAATTGTATATACTTGTTGTTTTTACAATTAGGAGTTAGACATGTTCAAGTTCTATCGAGATTGGTATGCGTATAAGCGAGAAACGCGCAAGCTGATGATGACCAATCCCCAACTGACGAAGTCAAAACTAGTCCAAACTGAAAAGGCAGATTATTATAAACAAGACTATAAGTTTAGGATTATGACTGATTTACATCACGTCATGTGTGATAACTTGTTGGCGAATTACGACAGCGTGATTCAGCGCGGTAGCGAGCTGTTAAAAAAACTGGAAAACTCTGATTATCCGGAACTTTTAGCAGAGGCTTACCATGTCTTGGGCATTGCGTTTATCTCAATGGGGATTGCCAATGAAGCCATTCACTGCTACAGCAATGTCATTAGTATAGAAGAAGAAAATGGCAGAACCAATCTAACCAGTGTCGCCTATATCAACATAGGCACGATGTATCACGACTTAGCCGATTTTAAAAGCGCCTTAAAGATGTATCGCAAAGCTTATGAGAGCTTGTTAGAAAGCAGCTTCGGAAAAGTAATAGACGCATCTATTCGCGCCAATTGTGCGGCTAATCTGCTACAGCTTTGTAGCTTTTTAGGCTATCAAAACGAAGCCGATAAGTATTATAAGATCGTTCAAGAAATCAAAGTGGACGCCAGTGAAGCGCATACCCGTCACCTCGTAAATTCTTCTAAAATGTTCTATTTTGGCGCGACCGGCAATCATAAGGAAAGTCGTCGTTACTGTGAACAACTGATTGAGACGACAAGCGACAATAACGATCGGGTATTGTTGTTATCGGATATCATTAATTACGGTGAAATATGTCGCAAAGCCGGATTGGGCTTCAGCGCTTATATAGACTTGCTGACGCAGTTTGAAACGTGCAAATTAGAGGAAGTACCCGCTTATAAATTAGTTAAGTACTACGGGCTCTTGGCAGATTATTACGAATCGATTGGCGCGCATCAAGAAGCCTATCAACACTACAAAAATGTAAGACTGTACTCAGGGCAGTCGCTCGAATTTAGCAACCAACTACAATTGCGTTCGGTAAAAGTGCGCCAAGAATTGGATCGCTTTAGGGTCAACACGGAGTCGGCGCGCCTTAAGAATAAAGAACTCAGCGAAATCACAAAAGAAGCACTTTTGATGCGCAATAAACTGCAAGAGGCGTACAATAAGATAAAGACCATATCGATGCTCGGTAGCGGGCTTACGACGGCGACGGAGTTTAGCGAATTGGCAGATATGGTTTACGCCATCATTCGCGATAAAATGCACATTACGGGCTTTGTATTGATGTCGCACTACGGTGCACAAGACAGTTTGGAATCGGTTTCAATGTATGGCGATTCGGAAGACGAGGCGCAGTTTAGGCTTTCTTTAAAGAATACAGAAAGCCAATATGTCAAGTGCTTCCTCGAAAACAGGACGATAGTCGTCAACGAAGTAACCGATGCGGTGAGGAAAAACGATGCGATTCCAATGTTTGAGCACATTATTGAGTCCGTCGTGTTCATTCCGCTTTCTTATAAGAACGAAGTCATCGGCGTCTTTTCGGTACAGACGATTCACAAGAGCGCCTATGATGCCGAAAAGATCGATTTCTTAAAGTCGATTTCGCCCTATTTGTCAATTGCGCTCAACAATGTCAACAAGGCACGCATTTTGAGAGATGAAATTGATTCGCACAGGAAGACTCAGCACCAACTAGAAGAAGTCAATTTGTATTTGAAGAATTTATCGTCGCTTGACGGTTTAACGCAGGTCAGCAATCGTCGCGCCTTTGGCGAAGCCTATTATAATCTGCTGGACAGTGCAATTAAAAAAGACGTATCGATATCGGTTATTATGATCGATATAGACTACTTTAAGAAGTTTAACGATCGCTATGGTCACATTAGGGGCGATGAGGCGCTTATCAAAGTCGCTCAAAAAATAAATGAAGCGTTTAAAGACGATCAGTCGGTATTCGCCCGCTTTGGCGGCGAAGAATTCATTGCCGTTCACATAGGCTTTACGTTGCGAGAACTAAAGGAGACCAGCGAGCAAATACGCCTCTCGATAGCCAATATTTTAATTCCCAACGAAGATACCGATAGCGGCTATTTAACGGTTAGCGTGGGCGCGGCGTTTTGCCAGCCGGCGTCGTTAAAAGTAAAGGCGTCCTTGATGAAGCGCGCCGACGAATTATTGTATGTGGCAAAGGGCAACGGCAGAAATCGCTCTGAAGTCGACGTACTTTAGTAACTGATAAGTGGGATTATTAGCATGTCGAATGACAATCAAATACTTCATAATTTAATAGAGAGCATCTACGATTTGGCGGAGCAATCGCTCGACGAGGCACTTCGCAAAGTGACTGCTCTAAAATCTTCCAGTGAAGGTCTGACTCGCGTCGCGCTGTATGCGCTGAGCAGCGATATCAACTGTCAAAAACACAATTTTCAAGCAGCTTATAACGATTTACGCTCTATTAAGTGCGACTATACGACAATCGAAAATGCGCTGCTGCGTTCTTTGTGTTACAAGGCGCTGGGGGACGTTTATTCAGCCTATCGCTTGTACAGAAATTCAAGCGACGTTTACCTAGATGCAGTATTTCATGAAGGTTATCGCGAGCGAAACAATTATAAGGCGCTCTTTTACAATAAAATAGCATTAAACTACGTCGCCCTAGAAGACAATATGATGGCAGAAGGGTACTTTTTAAGGGCGCTCGAAAACTACGATAAAAATGACCTTTGTCCATTGACGATGAATTTAGAAGCCGAGATATATGGCGGATTGATTCGCGCTTCAATTTATACAAATAGAATCGAGCAAGTCGAAAAACGATTGAAAAAACTAGAGCGCATAGCAGAAAATGGCGGTCGCTACGCGCAAATCGAGTTCATATTTAGTCGACTTATTTATCTGATTCAGTGCGAAGATGATAAAGGTCTTGCAGATATCTTTGAAGGCGACTTTGAATGGCTCAGAAGCAACGCACAGGATTGGTTGCTGCTGCGCTATGCGGGGCTCTATTACACTTATTTAGAGCGCCAAAAAGCCAATCCGCAGCAGATTGTAAGCGGTATCGAGACCTGCCTCGCATATATAAATGGTCCGCATTTTTCGCGAATGTATCAACAATTGTTAAAAATAGCGTTTAAGGCATACCGCGCAGTTGGCGATTCCGACAAGGCGCTTGAAATGTATCGCAAACACGCCGACGCCGTAAAGTGCGCCGAGTTACATTTAAATGAATTGTCCAAGGAATCGTTAATCGTCTATAGGACGCAGTTTTTTGACAACAGAGAACAGACGATTATCGGTGAAAAAGACACTAAAATTGAAGAGCACAAAGATATTTTGGCTCGCGAGTCGATGCGTTTAAAGATGATTAGCGACATTGGCAAACAAATTGTGGGCGGTTCAAATTACAGAAAAATAGCTGATGTAATAATCAATTATTTAAGTGAAGATTTTAGCATTGATATTTTATCGTTGGAAATGTTTGATGAGCAATGCGATCAACTGATTTGTTTGACGCATCTGAAAGGCGATGAATACGGCGTGTTGCCGCCGATTCATATGTCTGACGAATACAATCTTTTTGCAGATTGCGTAAAAAAACGCCAGTTCGTCTATATAGATGACGTCGCCAAGTACTACAGCAGAGAAGATTTTGACAAGTATTGCAACAGTGAACTGGAAGTGAAATCGCTTTTGTTCTGCCCGGTTTTTTATGAAGAACAGGTAATCGGCGCGTATTCTTTCCAATCGCAACGCGCAAATGCCTATGATATGATAGACATTAAGCTAATCAAAGAAATTGCGACATTTTTGGCGATTTCAATTATGAACACGAAAAAGACAAAATTGCTTCAAGCGGTTGAAAACGATATGAATGCGCTTAACATGGGTTTAAAAGAGGTGCAAAATCAGTTTAGGCTGACTAAGTGTCAAGATGGTTTAACCAAAATATACAATCGCCGGCACTTGGAACAGAACTACAGTGAGTTTGTAGAATTAGCGCAAAGAAAAGGTAAAATTGTCGCTCTGTATTTAATCGATATCGACGATTTTAAAGGTTACAACAATCAATATGGCAATTTAGAAGGCGACAATGCATTGCTCATCGTTGCCAACCTATTAGATAATTATCGCGCAGAAAAAGATAATATACTGGTAAGGTATCACGGCGATGACTTTATTTGCGTAGAAATGCATGACGCTGCAGATGAAGTCGCCGGCTATTGTCGGCACTTTTGCGATATGGTGCAGGGCGCTGGCATTGCGTTTGAAGCATCGAGTTGTGGCGCAATGACGGTTAGCGTTGGCGCCTGCACAATGTCGCCCCACTCGATATGGGAATTGAACAAGGCAATTGATATCGCTTACAAGATGCTTTATAAAGCCAAGAATTCCGGAAGTAGTGCGTCCTGCGTTTCCCAAATTGGAGAGTCGTTATGAACACACACGACAAATACATCAGTAGCGTTAAAGAAATAATGAGCGAGTATCCGGATAGCAAAATGTGTATTCGCGCTTGCGAAGCAAAATTAGAAGATGTAGACGATGAACGGCGCTTATTGTATTATTACGCAATTGTCTTGTCTTATCTTTCTACTGCTCGATTTGAGAAGTCGTTCGAGGTGCTAATTGACATGTTGAAGCTTGCAATTAATGTGAGCAATCACTTTTTTGTCGTATATGCATATAATTTAATGGGCGTGATGTACACGCATTTAAAGATACACTGCAACGCCCTCGAAGCCTATGTAATGGCATTTGAAATGGCAATTTACTACGATATTGACGGCGTGATGAGCATGATTTATAACAATATCGGCGAGGTTATGACCGATTTGGGCGACCATGAAGTTGCCGCCCAATACTATGAAAAATCATATCAGCCGTTTATGAATAAGGATATAACGCAAACGCCACCCGGCTTTCACCCCGCCTATATCGCCAATTTGGCGCGCGCTTACTTTTATTTGGGCAGGTTCGACGAGGGGCGTGAACTACTTGAAAAATTAGACTATCTAGAGGCGGAAGAGGCATATATGTACCGCGTCGAAGCCGAGGTCGCATACCTTAATAAAATGGGCGATTTAGATGGTATCATGACCATTTTTGAGCGGTCGCTAGTTGACATTGACAAAAGAAATGACAAAATCCTTTTGATTAATCTGGCGTTGACCTGTTGTAAAATATTTAATGATAACGAGATCAATATCAATCACCTGTACGACTATTTAGTAATTGCCCGCAGAGAGGCGAACAATCACCAGTTGTTCGATGCCTGTGCAAAATTTGAAAAGTGGTTGGGCAATATTCACATGGACTGCGCTGAAGTCGAAAAGGCGTTGGATGCCTATCAAAGGTATACGGAGTTTGTCGAAAAAGACATTAGCTTTAAAAAGCGCGTCTTGTTGTTGGCGATGCACCTGCGCGTCGATATGAGTGCGCATCATCACGATTTAGTGCTTATCGAAGAAAAAGAAATGGCGATTTCAAAGGCGAAGCAATTAATTGTCCAAACGTCAGATCAAATAGAGCTGATTAAGAGCATTGGCTTAAAGATGGCGACGTTAGTGGATTATCGCGAATTGTCGATTAGCATTTACTCGCAACTGAAGCGCTTGATGTCCGTCGATTATTTTTACATTTTACTTAAAGACGAGGACATCAGAGCGGCGATGCCTTGCGTTTTAGTGGCTGAAGGTGAAATGATCGATAGCATAGATGTCGACTTAAACGATCCGGCAAGTTTAGTTAAGCGGCGCTTTGAAGACAGCAGCCTGTATTATTGTGCCGAAATGACGCGCAATCAAAAAGAGGGCTATTTGCTTTCGAGACCTAATAAAGCGGCAGAAGCGAATAGTGCGGAGTCAGTCGTTATTATGCCGCTGATTCGCGATGGCGAGATTATTGGCGTATATTCTGTTCAGTCTAAACTGTGCAATGCCTACGACAAAGAGCAGCTCGCAATTATAGAGAAACTGGCGCCGTTTATAACAATCGCTGCCGAAAACGCCATATTGGATACCAAAATCGAAAAAAGGCGAAAGCTGAGTCAAGATTTACAATTTCAGATCGATAATTTAAACAATAGAATCATGCTCGAGTCGAAGTTAGATGGACTGACTCGCGTATATAATAAAGACTATTTTTTTGCCAATTGTCAAAGGTTCTTGCACGAGAGCAAGAGCAAGCAGTGCTTATTTGCGCTCTACGTCATAAACATCGACGATTTTGCGGCATATAACGACTACTATGGCATCGCTGCGGGCGATCGCGTTTTAACTGCGTTGGCGGGCGAGTTGAGTGAATACTTTAAAGCGGAAAACAGCATGCTGGCGCGCTATGGCGGCGGTCTCTTTATCAATGGGATGATTGCCGAAAGCGTCGGCGACTTGGTTGTAAAAGGGCAGCATTTAGTCGATAGAGTCAAGGCGCTAAATATTGAAAACGAAAAATCGCCACATGGCGTTATTACCGTCAGCGTCGGCTTGGTTTACGATACGGACAATACCAGCTGTTGTGGCGACCTGGTATTTAGCTGTGCGGAGTGTCTTATGCGTGAAGCGAGCCTATTTGGCGGCTGCCAACTATTTCACAGTAAGTTTTTACAATGTGAACAAAAGGAATTAGGTTTAATATAGCAAAGGCTGTCCTCTTCTCAGACAGCTTTTTTTATTTGCGCTTTTCGTGTATAATGGTAGTGAGGGGGGCGTAGAATTAGACATGAAGAGAATTGGACTGTTATTGACTATATTGGCGTTATTGCTGTGCGGTTGTAAGCAAAGTGTCGCCTCGCCCATCGAATTGATAAAAAAGCCGCGTTTGCCGGAAGATGAAATTTTTCCGCGCGAATACATCTACCAAGACATACCGACTGGCAGCCGCTTGATTCGCCCACAGCAATCGAGCAACTTGAGTTCGATTAGCTATATCGACTGGGACGGCGATCGGCAAAGAGAAGTATACGCCTTTTACAAGACAGCTACTGCTAATAAAGTAGGCGTTATCATTTTAGATAAAGGCGAACAGGGCTGGTCTACAAAGACGACCACCGAAGTCGCCGGCGTCGATATAAAATTTGCCGATTTTATCGACTTTAATGACGATGGCGTCAAGGATTTGATAATGGGCGTCTCGATGAAGGGCGAACTGTTCGACGCATTGGTCGTCTACGAATGGCGCGACGACAACTACGTCGAAGTCTACAGCGACATCTTTACGGATTTGACAGTTGACGACTTTGATGAGGACGGCGTCCCCGATATTATGTTATTGCGCTTTGACAGAAATAAAGTCGCCTTTGTCGGTCTGGTATCCTATGTCGACGGCGAATACGAATTAGTCGATTTAATCGGCTTAGATGAAGACATAATGGGGTATTACAATATTGTATTTGGCAACGCGACCAGCGACATAAAGGGACTGTTCTTAGATGAACGACGCGGCGCTCACTACATGACGAATATTGTCTATTATAAGAATGGCAAGCTGGCAAAACTGTTAGACGACCGCGTGTCGGAGCGCTTTCCGACCAGCTTGACAAAGACTTATCAAATAAAGAGTCGCGACATCAATCGCGACGGCATTATCGAAGTCGGCAATCGCAGCGCGCTCGGACCGGAGCGCGAAAAGAGCAGTGTTTTGACGGCTTACGTCGAAAATTGGTACCAATGGGACGGCAATCGCAATTTTAATTTAGTTTATATGCGCCTTTTTAGTGAGGTCGATGGCTTTTCACTGACGCTACCGCGGCGCTGGGTAAAGATATCGCAGGATGATCAACTGCTGATCATACCGGCGCGCGACAGTTTTAATAGCCGCTTTGTGCACGTTTACTTTAAAGTGGCACGGGACGAAATCTATAAATTATTAACTATTGAAAAGTTAAACTACGATAAGTTTATTGAAAGAAAAGCTGAGCTGAATCGCGCCGGAATAGTCAATTTTGAATTGACGCATGACGATAAAAACTACTATTTAGCCTATTATCAAAGAAATGACGCCATGCTGCCGAGTGCGTATCGCGATTTATATCAGTCGCTTTTTATCGAAAAAGACGAATTGCGCAACTATTTTCAGCTGCTTAGATAGGAGATTGTGATGGGTAAAGTTTTGATATTGGAAGATGACGTGTCGATTAGACAGATGATTAAAATCAATTTGAACAGAGCTGACTTCGAAGTCGTCGAAGCTTCTAGCGGCGAAGAGGCGTTGGTGCTAATTAAAGACAACGCAGATATTGACATGGCGATATTAGACGTCATGTTGCCGACGATTAGCGGTTTTGAGGTCTGCCGTAGAATTCGCAAGAAGAACACGATTATGGGCGTTATGATGTTGACCGCTAAGGGGCAGGAAAAGGATAAAGTGTTGGGCTTGGACTGTGGCGCTGACGACTATATGACAAAGCCGTTTTCGCCCGCCGAAATGATGGCGCGCATCAAGGCGCTGCACCGCCGCATTAAGATCAACGAACAAAAGTACATTGAAGAAGTCATCGAAGACGGCGTCTTTAAGCTCAATATTAATACTAGACAGTGCTTTAAGTGCGGTGAAGAAGTCATGTTGACGCCTACCGAATTCTTGCTCTTAAAAGTATTTATCACCAGCAATAACGCAATATTGACCAGAGAGCAACTTTTAAAAATGATCTGGGGCGATAATTTTTACGGCGACTATAAAATCGTCGATGTCAACATTAGGCGGTTACGCCGCAAAATAGAGTCCAATCCATCGGAGCCGGACTACATCGAGACTGTTTGGGGCAAAGGTTACAAATGGGTGGGATAAATGACGTTTAAGGGTAGTATTCGCAATAAGATGACCTATACATTCGTCGTAATATTGTTTATCACGGTATTTGCCTTTGAATTGATATTTACATTTGGCGTCAACACCTATTATTATTCCAATATAGAACAAGTTTTAACCGATAAAATTGAGACGACGCTGGACATATACAATACCTACTTGGGATATGAATCGCTTGGACGCAAGGCGAAGTTTATACTCGAAAACGACGCCGTACCCGATTACGTCGAAGCTCAGGTGCTCGACTTAGAGGGCAATATCGTCGAAACGACTGCCTATTTTGTCGATAAGCGGGCAGTCGATAGCGACGACTTCAAGCGCGCTCGCGAAGGCAGCGTCGCCGCTTGGCGCGGTCGCAATCGCAGCACCGGAGAGCGCATTATGTCAGTTTCGGCACCGCTTTATCAGGGCGGCGAAGTAAACGGCGTAATTCGCTATACGACTTCGGTAGAAGCGGTCAACCAGCGCGTCAACGAATACTTGATTTCGGCATATATTATCGGCTTGATCATTCTACTGCTCGCCCTCTACTTGAGTACGCTGATGTCGAATCGCGTAATTCGTCCAATTTATGAGTTAAAAGATGTCGCCGATAGCATTGCGGCGGGCGACTTGTCGGCGCGCGCGCGGCAATACGACCGCGATGAAGTTGGCGAGCTGGCAGAGACGATAAACTACATGGCAGAGGAGATCAAGAAGACGGAAAACTTAAAAAACGATTTTATTTCTTCGGTATCGCACGAGCTGCGCACGCCGCTCACTTCTATTAAGGGCTGGAGCGAAACGATTTTGACGGGCAATATCAACAACACCGAAGAGACCAAACTGGGGCTAGAAATCATCTCGCGCGAGTCGGAGCGGTTATCTGGTTTGGTCGAACACCTGCTCGACTTTTCGAAGCTGGAAGCCAATCGCATACAGCTCAGTCCGGTCGATTTCAACATTGTAGAATTGGTTGAGCGCGTCTTTAAGCAGCTGTCAATACACTTAAAACGGCATAGTATTTCCTATGGCATTCATTACGATAAAAAAGAGCTGATAATTTACGGCGACAAAAATCGCCTGCGTCAAGTGCTCATCAACATATTGGACAACGCAATTAAATTTACGCCCGACTACGGCAGAATTGACTGTCAAATACATCAAGACGATAGGGGACTTTCGATTGATTTAGCGGATAACGGTTCCGGGATTGCGCCGGAGCACTTGGCGAAAATAGAAGAACAATTTTATAAAATTGATCCCAACACGGTCGGCAGCGGTTTGGGACTGGCGATAACCAAGCGCATCGTCGGCTTGCACGGCGGCGAGCTAAATATAGAAAGCCAGTTAAATCGCGGTACGACGGTGAAGATATACCTGCCTAATGGAGGGTTGAAAAGACAATGAATTATTTTAATATTTCGACTGCCGTTGTCGATAGAACGGACTTGACCATATATGAAAAAATGGCGTGCGTCGTGATGGCGCGCTACGCCAACCGCAGTCAATTCGAAGGGCTACTCAACATCGCCGTGATTGCCGATAAAATGGGTGTGACGCCGGCAATGGCGCAAAAGGCGCTCGATCAACTGGTTCAGAAAGGGCTTTTGACATTGCCCGAAGAATTGACTATGCCGCCGCTGGAAGGGCGCGGCGAAGTGGCACAGACGGCAGCTGAACAGAAACCGGCAGCTGCGCCGAGCACACATCCGAAGAGCGCGCCAGCCGATTTAGAGGCGCCCTTAAGCGATGCGCAGAGCGCCGCGCTATTGGCGGAGCTGGCGGCTGATAGCGAGGCGTCAGAGGTGCGCGGCAGGCGCCTAAATAGCCAAATCAACATGAGTCGCGTAAAAAAACTATACGCCAAAAAGAAGTAAATTAGCTCGGCTGCGCTAGCAGTTTTGGATGCATTGCAACTTTTTGTTTATAAACGGTATTCTATAGTATATAATAATTTGAGTAATAATAAAAACGCATACAGAGGTCGTTATGGAAAATAAACCAAATCAAATAAATTCAGATAATATGCCGATCAATCGTTGGCTGTTGACGTTTAATCCGGCTTTAGAAGGCGAATACACAGAGTGGCTGGGCGATGAGCAAATGGCGAAGCTGCGCCTGAGTCAATTGCTGGGGGCATTTATACTGCTCTGCTTTGCGGCACTTGACTTTGCATTTGGCGATGCGCTGGGCAAGTTTTCGCTAACTGTCCACTTGCTGGTTGCACTTCCCTTGGCGCTCGTCCTATTTGCTTCGACTTATCTACAGTGGGGGCGGCGTTATTTTAAATACAGTAGCTTGCTATTTGCCGCCATGCTACCGCTCGCGCAGCTGGTCGCCTTTTGGCTGGCGCCGCACGCGCCGTTCAGTTTGGCGACACACGCCGTCTTTTTAGCTTTGACATTCGTCTATGCGGCGGTTGTACTCTCGTTGCACTTTTTACCAATCGTCGTCGTCAATGCAGTCGCCTATTTGGCGATCGTGCTGCGCCTCTACAGTTATTCCGATTTGAATTCGGATTGGCGCACGGCAATCGCATTTAGTCTGTTGGCGTTTGGGGGCATTGCCACAATCGGTTCGTACTATCGCATTTACGGCGATAAAAAACTGTATTATACCCTCAAGGGGCAAAGTAGGTTTGCCGATAAAGTAAATCCAATGACTAAGAGCGATCCGGTGATTAAACGCGTCGAATCGCCGATTAATAAAATGTATCAAGCCATTTCAGATGTCATTTGGTTTATTACAATCGATGGCGACGTCGCCTTTGTATCGCCGTCCGTCAAGGAATTTATGGGTTATGAACCGGAAGAGTTAATCGGCAAACGGGCGATTACACTGATGACGCCGGAGGCGTATCGCGACTTCGAAGCGAAATTGACGCGCCTTTACAAGGATAAAAATATAGTTCAAGACGTTTTTTCGTTTAAGACAAAAGCCGGTTTGTTAAAGATGGGCGAAACGCACGTTAGGGCATATACGGACAACGAACGAGGCGATGGCTACGTCGGGACGACGCGTCCGATTTCCGAACAAAAAGCCAAAGAAAAAGAGACGAATGAGAAAAAGTTAAAAGAGTTGACAGATGAAAACGGTAGCCTTAAAAACGATCTGCACAACTTGACCGAGGAGCTCAATACCATAACCGAAAAGTTAACTGTCGTCAATCGCGAGCTGGCGTCATCTGACAAGGTCGGCAAAAAGACATTTGCGGCGGCGCTCGGCGAATTGCTCGACAATTGGCGGGCTAAACAGCTGCTGCTGATACAAAGTCATGACGATTCAGTCGTCCAGCTACAGAAAAAATTTAATGACAAGACGATGGGCAAGTACGACTTAAAGCACTACTTGGCTAACGCGCGCGATACCATTAGATTGCAGTCCAACACGATAGCATTTGCCGAAAATTGCTATACAATTTACAATTTAATGCTGGCAGAAGACAAAAAAAGTACCGTGGAAACGTGTAACGTACGTACACTTTTTGAGCGGATTGTGTTAGAATTAAAGCAGGCATTTGGCGAGTCCGATTACGTCGTCGACGTCGACTGTAAAAGCGATCTGACAATCGAGGCGGACAGCCGCTTGTTAATCGCGCTGATGCGGCATTTGATTTTGCAGTCGTTGACGCAGTCGCTAAAGTCGGAAAAGCGCGCGACAATTACCATTAAAGCCTATCGCGTCGCCGATGAATTAATCGTCGAATACGGCGATAGCGGTCAGGGCGCCATCGCCGACGACCTCGAACAGTTCTTCTTGAAGTGTTTGGGCTATAGCGGCTATGACGTGGCGGACGCTGAACACCTGTTGGATTATTATGTGGCGCAACGCCTATCTGGAATGATATCTAAATTTGATGAAGAAGATAAAGGCATTGTAGTGATTACCTTGCCGAGTAATAAAATGATGGAGGATAACTAATGACGTTAAAACCAGAAGTGATAATAGGAATGCAAGAGGCAATTGATAAAATACAAGGCGTACATTCTTCTAAATTGGTTACAGATGATTCCGGCGAAATCGTCGAGTGCCATATTCTCGCGGCGGCGGGCAGGCATCCCAAACAGGTATCGAAAGATGTTCAGTCGGTATTGGCAGCAACTTATGGATACCGCATAAATCACCGCATTATCAGCGTTGCGCAACTCGAGGGCAAGGAAATGTCGCGGGTTGTTCCGCGCATTGTCTATAAGTCGGTCGACGTCGTCAAAGAAGGACAAATGATGACCGCCACAGTGACTTGCGCGTTAAAGGGCGTCGAGTACAAGGGTCAGTATACCGGTGTGGCGACTAGAAATGGCGAATTTAGAATTGTTGCCGAAGCCGTTTTAGAAAGTGTCAGATGTCATTTAAAGAACGACGAACACATTGTGCTGGAGGGCAATCGCGTACAGGACGTGGGTAGTTTAACGTTGGCGAATGTCATCGTCACATTTATTAGAGGTGATAAGGAGTACCCGCTCGTCGGTACGGCAATCGTCGGCACGCACGCCCACGACGCCTATGTAAAATCTGTCTTTGACGCGCTCAATCGCGTACTGTTTGTCGAGTTGTAGACTGTGCAGTAAATGGGCGTGCAGTAGGGGCTGTTGCATAATAACAGCCTCTTTTATTTTGTAGTTTTAGGTAGCGCTTAGAATCGTTTGGACGCCGCCCAATAGTTTTGCAAAAAATGCTGATTATAATAGTGTAATCGCGCGATGCGTGATATAATGAATAAGTGTAAATAAAACGGGGTGACAGAAAGGTTGGTAAAATGTGGATTGAAGCGATTGTAATCGGTCTACTTTTAAGTGTTTTTAGAGGCGGTAGATTCTCCAATTTGGAGCGTTCATCGCTGCGCGGCATTATCGTGTTGGTCTTGGGTTTGGTATTGCAGCTAATTCCCTTCTTCTTACACGGCATTGCTTTTTTTAAGCAGAACGCTGCAGTTTTTTCTTTTTTAGGGATTTGCTTCGCTGCGCTGTTTATCGCGCTAAACATAAAGTTGCCGGGCATGAAATTGATTATGGGCGGCACTGCTTTAAACGCAATCGTATTGCTGTTTCACAATTTTAAAATGCCGATAAACTTAACAGATACGACTTTGGTCGAATTGGCGCAGATGAAACTGAACATTACCACTGGCGCAATCGCGAATTATATGAATATGGCGCAGTCCACCAGTATAACGCGCTTTTTGGGCAAACTGTGGACGATGCCGGCGTTTTATCCCTTTACCAGGTTTTTTGGCATTCCCGATATATTGATCGCAATTGGCGTCATTTGGTTATTGCAATACGAATTATCCAATAAAGTAACCGAATACGGACGCGGCAATTACTATAATCATTACTATAATAGATAGATGTACGAGGTGAAATATGGGCATACAATCTTGGATTTCTAATCGGTTGTCGAAGAGAGAAATAGATAAACTAATGAAGACGGCAACGCAGATAGAGGCTTATGAGCCACAGATGCAGGCTTTGTCGGACGACGAACTAAAGGCGAAGACGAGCGAGTTTAAAGCGCGCTTAAAGAACGGCGAAACGCTCGACGACCTGCTAAACGAGGCGTTTGCCGTCGTGCGCGAAGCGGCGGTCAGAACTTTGGGCATGCGCCACTATCCGGTTCAGCTGTTGGGCGGCATCGTGCTCCATCAGGGGCGCATCGCCGAAATGAAAACCGGTGAAGGTAAAACGCTAGTCGCGACGCTGCCGACCTATCTCAACGCCTTGACGGGCGACGGCGTGCACGTCGTCACGGTCAACGACTACTTGGCGGAACGCGACCGCTATTGGATGGGCAAAGTGCACGAATTTCTCGGCTTGACTGTCGGCTGTATAACCAATGACGTGCGCGGCGAGGCGCGCCGTAAACAGTACCTGTGCGACATCACCTACGGTACAAATAACGAATTCGGCTTCGACTATTTGCGCGACAACATGGTGGTCAAGCGCGAAGACCGCGTTCAGGCAAAGCTCAACTACGCCATTATCGACGAAGTCGACTCAATTTTAGTCGACGAAGCGCGTACGCCGCTAATCATATCGGGTAGCGGTAAAAAGTCGACCGATTTGTACGCGCGGGCTAACCAATTCGTCTTAACGCTCAATAAAGAAGCCGACACCAGCATCGACGAAAAGGCGAAGTCAATCGTCCTCACCGATGAGAGCGGCGTAGTAAAGGCGGAACGCTATTTTAATATAACAAATCTATCCGATCCGGATAACATGGAAATACAGCACCACATCAATCAGGCGTTGCGCGCCGTGTTCTTAATGAAGCGCGATGTCGATTACGTCGTCAAAGACGGCGAAATCTTAATCGTCGACGAGTTTACCGGACGCCTTATGCACGGCAGGCGCTATTCCAATGGCTTGCACCAAGCGATCGAGAGCAAAGAGCGCCTCGAAGTGCGCAAGGAATCGCAGACGCTGGCGACGATTACACTGCAAAACTACTTTAGGCAATACAATAAGTTGTCCGGCATGACCGGTACGGCGAAGACCGAAGAAGATGAGTTAAAGCACATCTACAATATGGACGTCGTCGAGATTCCGACTAACAAGCCGATTGCCAGAGACGATATGGACGACGTCATCTTGCGCTCTATCAAGGGCAAGTTCGACACCGTCGTCGAGGAAATTGTCAAGCGCCACGCCACCGGGCAGCCGATGTTGGTCGGTACGATTACCATTGAAGTATCGGAACTGCTCAGCAGCATGCTCAAAAAGCGCGGCATTAAACACGAAGTGCTAAACGCCAAACAACACGAGCGCGAAGCCGAAATCGTCGCGCAGGCGGGTCGCTTTGGGGCAGTTACGATCGCGACCAATATGGCGGGTCGCGGTACCGATATCGTCTTGGGCGGCAACCCCGATTTTATGGCGATGAAAGAAATGCGCAAACGCGGTTACGATGAAGAAATATTGTCAAAAGTCGACTCGCCGCTCGAAGACGACAATCCAGAGGTCGTAGAGGCGAAGGCGCAATACCGCGAAATATTGAGCGCCTTTAAGGCGGAGACCGACGAGGAAGCCGAGCGCGTCAAGGCGGCAGGCGGTTTACACATTATCGGCACCGAGCGCCACGAATCGCGGCGTATCGACAATCAGCTGCGCGGTCGTGCCGGCAGACAGGGCGACGTCGGATCGACGCAGTTTTACATATCGTTTGAAGACGACCTAATGCGCTTGTTCTTATCCGATCGCATGAAGGGCATGGTCGAACGACTCGGCATGGAAGAAGATATGCAAATCGAGGCGGGGCTTCTGACCAAGTCGATTGAAAACGCCCAAAAGAAAGTCGAAGGACAAAACTTTAGCATTCGTAAACACGTCTTACAATACGACGACGTCATGAACAGACAGCGCGAAATCATCTATAACGAGAGGCGCAAAGTGCTCGACGGCGAGAATTTAAGAGACCACATCTGGGGCATGGCAAACGACGTCATCGACAATATCGTCGAGCAGCACACGTCGGTTTCGGAATATCCGGACGACTGGAATTTAAAGGCGTTGGAAGACCATTTGCACAGCGTTATCTTTGCCGAAAAACTAGCACTGACCTATAGCGACGACCTCACATTGGAATCGTTGACGACTTTTATTAAAGAGCGCGCAGAAGCGGTTTACAACGAGCTAGAGGCGCTTATTTCAGCCGAGCGCCTGCGCGAAATCGAACGCTATTTACTGTTAAAAGTGGTCGACGACAAGTGGATTGACCACATCGATGCAATGGAACAGTTAAAGCAGGGTATCGGTCTGCGCGCAATCGGTCAGCAAGACCCGGTAAAGGCGTATCAGTTAGAGGGCTTTGAAATGTTCAGCGAAATGATTAACGCCATCAAAGAAGATACGGTCAGAACGATATTCCACGCCAAGGTGACGATGGAGACGCAGCGCCAAGAGGCGGCTGTAATCAAATCGTCGCATAAGGGACAATTGCAAAATGCCGGACGCAAGGCACCGGGCACTTTCGTCAGGAAAGATGCCAAAATTGGCAGAAATGATCCTTGTCCCTGTGGCAGCGGCAAAAAATATAAAAAGTGTTGCGGCAAAAATTAAAAGCGCTGTATTATGTCATCTCGACCGAGCGCGAAGTGCGTAGTGGAGAGATCTCGGGTTGTGAAGTAAACACTTAAATTAGCGATGAAAAGGACAAAGGGGTGATAGCGTGTTGCTTTTTGAGCAGGGTAAACAGACCCTCAAGACAATAAACGTTAAAATGCAAGATTTGAGTGATTCACTTTGACTTGGCGAGCAAAAAGGGGCAACTGTCCGACGTAGAGGCGGCGTTGCTCGATCCGGCGATTTGGCAGGATCAGTCCAAGTCGACCGATTTGATGAAGCGGCAAAAAAACTTAAAGCGAATCATTGAACTGTACGAAGACATGGCGGCGCAACTCGAGGAACTGGAAATCATCGCCGATTTGGCGTTGGCTGAAGGCGACGATTCAATGGCGGAAGAATTTGAATCGTCTTTGGCGGCGTTGCTTAAAAACGTCGATAAGATGAGTTTAGAAACGCTGTTCTCCGGCGAGTACGACAACGAAAATGCAATATTGTCAGTGCACGCCGGCAGCGGCGGGCTCGATGCGATGGACTGGGCGGATATGCTCTACCGCATGTATTTGCGCTGGGCAGAGCAAAACGGCTATAAGTTGACCGTGCTCGACTACAACTACGATCCGATTGGTGGATTAAAAAATGCAACTGTTAAAATAGCGGGCAGCAACGCCTATGGCTATTTAAAATCGGAAAAGGGCGTGCATCGCCTGGTGCGCATTTCGCCATTCGACTCGTCGGGCAGACGACACACTTCGTTTGCCGCCGTCGACATCATACCGGAACTGGACGATGACGTCGAAATAGACATAGCTGCGGACGACTTAAAAATTGATACCTATCGCTCTTCGGGTGCCGGTGGTCAACACGTCAACACGACCGATTCGGCAGTGCGCATTACGCATTTGCCTACGGGCATCGTGGTGCAATGCCAAAACGAGCGCTCGCAAATGCATAATAGAGAAGTCGCCATGAAAATGTTAATGGCAAAGTTGATCGACTTAAAAGAGCGCGAGCACAAAGAGCGCATCGAAGACATTCAGGGCGATTATTCGGAGATCTCGTGGGGCAGTCAAATTCGCTCATACGTCTTTCAACCCTATCAAATGGTCAAAGATCATCGCACCGGCGTGGAAAACGGCAATGTCAGCGCGGTGATGGATGGCGATTTAGAGGCGTTTATGATAGCGTTTTTAAACAGTTTATAGTATTATTATGAAATGTTTAACAATTCTAACTTTTTTATAGTTCACTACCCGAAATTCGCGTCAAGCTTTGGAATATCTGCGCTCTAAAAATTTTCACCGTACACTCATTCGGTACGCCTTAAATTTTTATAACGCACCTATCCTCAAATCTTATAGCGTTTTTCACGCACTGGCATGAATAATCTGGGTGAAATAATCCAAATTAAAGAAAAAGTAATATTAGTACGATAATAATAATAGTATGTAATTCTTATCTGGCTAAAAAATGCGGAGCTTTGCTTTGTTTAATAAAAACTTTAAGACATATCGCAATTTGGCGCTCATTGCGCAAATTGGCATAATGATGGCGGTGTATATCGTGGGTTCTATTGTAGCGGGACACTATATTGACGAGTGGTTGAACAGCTCGCCAATAGGATTGCTGGTGTGTCTTTTACTTGGGGTGATAGCCGCCTTTTATAATGTCTTTAAAATGCTCTTTAAGATCGGCGGCAAGGAAGAGGACTCTGACCCGTGGAAAAAGTAAAAGCATTAGAAAAAAAAATCATTCGCGCCACTGTGGTCTTATTGGCTGCTTTGATCTTGGTTGCCGCCCTGTTTTTGCGGCGCGTTACCGTTGTAATGGGACTCGTATTTGGCGGCGCAATCGCGATACTCAATTTTATGGAATTGTCGCGCACCTTGCAGCGCGCCGTGCACAAGCGCCCGGCTGACGCCAGCGCCTATACGACGTTTAAGTACTTTATACGGTTTGCGTTGAGCGGCGTCGTGCTCTACGTCGCAGCTGTCAACGATGAGGTCGATTTTTTGGCGACGATTGTAGGTTTGCTATCGGTGAAATTAGTTGTCTACGCGACTAATCTCTTTGATGATAGAGAGTTTTTCAAAAAAATATTGAAAAGAAAGGAGGATTGAGTCATGCAAGAGGGTTTTGGACCTAAGTATTTATTTGATCTCTTTGGTATACCCATTTCTGAAACGGTATTTGTCACTTGGATTATTATGGCGTTTATCATGCTATTTGTCAGCTTGACAGTGCGCAATTTCAAACAAGTACCGGGTAAAATGCAGAATTTTATTGAAATGGTTGTCGATGGGATAAATACGCTTGTCAAGCAGACGATGGGTGAACACAACATTGGCTTTGCACCTTACATGGGCACGCTGTTAATCTTCATCGGCTTGGCGAATATTGCCGGTCTATTTATACTAAGACCCCCAACTGCTGATATTAACACCACGCTGTCTTTGGCGATGATGACGTTTTTTGCCATTCATTTCTTTGGGCTCAGGCGCAAGGGTGCAGGTTATTTAAAGGGCTTTATCGAGCCGTTCCCGCTGCTCTTGCCACTGAACATCATCGGCGAGCTGGCGACCCCAATTTCGTTGGGCTTTCGTCTATTCGGCAACGTGCTGGGCGGAATGATTATCATGTCGTTACTATACGGCGCGCTCAGTTCACTGCAAGGCGCTTTGAGTATTTTGCAGTTTGTGCCGATTCCGGCAGTGTTGCACATTTACTTTGATTTGTTTGCCGGATTATTGCAATCATTTATTTTTACAATGCTGACGATGGTGTTTGTATCGATGGCTACTGATTAGGAGAGCGTATGGAACAGACGAATTTTATTTTAGATTTTATTAATTGGTTGTCGACCTTTGAACCACATGCGCTCGTTCTCGCAGCATCTGCTATCGCCGCTGGATTGGCGATGATAGCGGGCATTGGTCCGGGCGTCGGTCAGGGCTATGCGGCGGGTAAAGGCGCAGAAGCTACGGCGAAAAATCCGAAGAGTGGTCGCCAGTCGACGATGATAATGTTACTGGGGGCGGCAGTTGCCGAAACTTCGGGGATTTTAGCCTTAGTCGTCGCCGTCATCTTGCTGTTTGGCAATCCGTTGCCCGATCACGCAATATTGAGTACGGCAAATGCTGCCAGTGGCGCGTTGGTCTTAATGTGCTCGGCAATTGGTGCCGGTTTCGCCATGATCGCCGGAATTGGTCCGGGTGTCGGTCAGGGCTATGCAGCCGGCAAGGGCACTGAGGCGGTTAGTAAAAGGCCGCAACTGCAGCCAATGATCGTCCGAACGATGTTTTTGGGACAAGCAGTTGCACAGACAACGGGTATTTACGCATTGATTATTGCAATTATTTTAATTTTTGCGAATCCTTTGATCGCAAAGTTAACGAGCATTATTGGATAAATTTTTAAGGAGGAAACAGATTATGAGTCCTATTTCAGGTGAAGCATTAATTTTAGCATGTTCGGCAATTGGCGCAGGTTTAGCAATGATTGCTGGTATTGGCCCCGGTATTGGTCAGGGTTATGCCGCCGGTAAAGGCGCCGAGGGCGTCGGCAGACAGCCGGAAGCACAAGGCGATATTATCAGAACGATGTTGCTCGGAGCAGCCGTCGCTGAGACGACCGGTATTTACGGTCTTATCGTGGCAATTATCTTGTTGTTTGCCAATCCGTTAATTGGTAAATTCTTGGCAATTGTCGCTCAATAAACACTGATACACTAGGAGGTGTTTATCAATGATTGACGTTTTAGCAGCATCCGTCAACCGCGGTGAACTGTTTGGCTTAGTCGAGTTCAGGTGGGAGTTCGTTATCATGATATTCAACGTGCTCGTGCTGTTCTTGTTCCTAAAGTGGAAATTGTTCGGGCCGGTATCGGCATTTATGCAGGCGCGCAAGGAAAAAATTCAAAAATCCATCGCGGATGCAGACAAGAAAAATGAAGAATCAGATGCATTAAAAGCCAGTTATCAGGAAAAGCTCGATAACATTCGCAACGAAGAAATGGAAATACTTAAAAATGCGAAGCAAAAGGCTGAGCAGCGCACTTCTGAGATGATCAAACAGGCCGAACGCGACATTGAAGAAATGTTTGACAAGGCGAGAACTGACATTCAAAGAGAGCGCGAAAAGTCGATTGTCGAATTAAAAGACGAAATTGCCGGGCTCGCTGTAATGGCTGCATCAAAGATAATAGATAAGGAAATTGACGATCAAAAACACGTAGCTATCGTCAACGATATCATAGAGAGAGCGGGCGGTGCATCATGGCACATGTAGTTGCAGATACTTATGCCACGGCTTTGTTTGAAATTGGCGTGGAAGAGCAAATACTCGATGGCGTCTTTGAAGAATTCAAGTTCATTGCCGAAACGCTCAGTAGCGAACCGGATTTTTACGAAATATTTAAAACGCCTAAGATTAGCATCGACGAGAAAAAACAGGTCATCCAAACTGTGTTTGGTTCGTTTAGTGCGCCGATGGTTAATTTCTTAAAAGTGATTACCGATAAGAGACGCGGCGATTGTATTGTCGACATGTTCAAGTCATTTGAAGAACAATACAACGATTATCACAATAAGGCGAAGGCGATTGTTCGATCGGTCGTGCCGCTGAGCGATGAACAGAAGGCGCAGTTAGTCGAACAGCTCAGTAAGACGAGCGGTTATCAGATCGAACTGGAGAATGTCATCGATCCGTCGCTAATCGGCGGTCTGATTATTCGAATACAGGAGATAAAGTATGAAGCTTAGACCGGAAGAAATCAGCTCGGTTATAAAAGAGCAGATTAAGCGCTATGAGGATAAGCTCCAAATAGAGGGTGTCGGCAATGTCATTCAGGTAGGTGACGGAATTGCCAGAGTTCACGGACTTGCCAAGTGTATGTCCGGCGAGCTGCTGGAATTTCCCGGGGACATCTACGGTATGGCACTTAACCTAGAAGAAGATAGTGTCGGCGTCGTATTATTGGGTGCGGATACCGCAATCAAAGAGGGCGATATCGTCAAGCGCACGGGGAAGGTCGTCGAAGTCCCCGTAGGAGAACAAATGGTTGGTCGCGTCGTCAACGCACTCGGTCAGCCGATTGACGGCAAGGGATCGATTTCGAGCGATCAGTATCGTCCCGTCGAATCACAGGCGCCGGGCGTCATTGCCAGAAAGTCAGTGCATCAGCCCTTGCAGACGGGGATTAAGTCAATCGACTCGATGATTCCGATTGGCAAGGGTCAGCGCGAATTGATTATCGGCGACAGACAGACCGGTAAGACAGCCATTGCGATCGACACAATAATCAATCAAAAAGAAGAATCAGTAATATGTATTTACGTTGCAATCGGTCAGAAAAAATCGACGGTTGCGCAAATTGTTAAAGAACTCGAAGAACGCGGTTCGATGGATTACACCATCGTCGTTTCGGCATCGGCATCAGAACCGGCACCGCTGCAGTATTTAGCGCCATATGCCGGCTGTGCAATGGGCGAACACCTGATGCACCAGGGCAAAGACGTCTTGATTATCTACGACGATTTGTCAAAGCACGCCGTCGCCTATCGTTCGATGTCATTGCTACTGAGAAGACCGCCGGGGCGCGAAGCCTATCCGGGCGACGTCTTCTACTTGCACTCGCGCCTGTTGGAGCGCGCCGCTAAACTAAGCGACGCCAACGGCGGCGGATCGCTGACGGCATTGCCGATTATCGAGACGCAGGCGGGCGACGTGTCGGCGTATATTCCGACAAATGTCATTTCAATTACAGATGGTCAAATATTCCTCGAATCTGAACTCTTTAACTCTGGACAGCGCCCCGCTGTAAACGCCGGTATTTCGGTATCGCGCGTTGGCGGTAGTGCCCAAATTAAGGCGATGAAGCAGGTTTCCAGTAAGATTAAATTGGAATTGGCACAGTATAGAGAATTGGCTGCTTTTGCACAGTTCGGTTCAGAGCTCGACAAAGATACACAGGCGACGCTCAGCCACGGCGAGCGCTTAATGGAAGTGCTCAAGCAAAAGCAATACAATCCGATGAAAGTAGAACATCAAGTTGCAATTATCTACGCTGCTACGAACAAGTATTTGGCGGACGTCGAAGTTAAAGATATTACTGCTTTTGAATCCGGATTAATTGAATATATCGACGATGTCAAACACGATGTCTTTAAGGAAATCAAGGAAAAAGGCAAGATTGACGAAGCGTTGGACGAAAAGCTAAAAGCGGCAATTGTCGCCTATAAAGAGCTGTTCTTTAAGGAAAAACAAGCGGAGCAAGCGGACCAGGATATCGCTTAACCCGGACATATAGGAGGTTATTATGGCTGGTGTTGGAGCTAGAGATATCAAGCGTCGAATTAAAAGTGTCAATTCTACAAAGCAGATAACCAAGGCGATGGAATTGGTTTCTACGGCAAAATTAAAGCGGCGCCGCAATGTACTGGATAAGTCAAAGCCATACTTCAATAAGATTAGGGCGACGGTGCGCCATATTATGGAGCACGGCGACGGCATCTATCATCCGTATTTAAAACAGCGCGAGATTGCCCACACGCTATACATCGTCGTGGCGGCGGACCGCGGACTCTGCGGTGGCTACAATGTAAATGCCTTTAAGTGCGCATTGAACGATATGGTTCAAAGAGACAAGGCGAAGTTGTACGTCGTCGGTAAAAAAGCTGCTGATTTTTTCAAGAATCAACAGCTCGACGTCATCGACAAGCTCATCGGCATTTCGGAATCGCCGAGCTACAAAGACGCTCAAAAAATTGCCAAGCGCGCACTGCAAATGTACAGCGCTGGCGAAGTAGACGAAGTTAAAATCGTCTATACGAGAATGGAATCGACGATTATGCAAGTTGCCGACATCATTAAACTGTTGCCGGTCAGCATTGAAGACGACGATGAGCAAGTTGAACAGTCAAACGCAGAACAAACAGAGGCATTCGACGAGGAAGAAGAATATATCGAAATAACAAATTTCCGACCATCGCCCGAAGTAGTTCTCGATTATTTGATACCTAAGTATTTCGAGAGTGTGGTCTACGGCTGCATGGTAGAATCGGCAGCAGCAGAACAGGCGGCGCGCCGCATGGCAATGGAAAATGCAACGGACAACGCCGAAGAAATGATCGAAGATTTGACACTTTCATTTAACCAGGCGCGACAAATCACCGGAGGGAGATTTACATGGCAAAGAATATAGGTAAAGTCGTCCAAGTCATCGGTGCCGTACTGGACATTCGGTTTGAAGAGGACGAACTGCCCAATATCTACGACTCGGTAGATGTGGAGTACAATGGTATAAAAGTAGTGGCGGAAGTGGCACAGCATATCGGTGGCAATACCGTGCGCTGTATCGCGATGTCGTCAACAGATGGATTGGTTAGGGGCATTGAGGCCGTCAATACCGGTACGCCGATTGAAGTTCCGGTCGGGGAGCAGGTACTCGGTCGCATGCTCAACGTCGTCGGTGAACCGATTGACGAAAAGCCAATGGACGACGTAAAAGAGTTGTGGTCAATTCACCGCGAAGCGCCAAAGTTTGAAGATCAGCAGACCACGACTGAAATTTTTGAGACCGGTATTAAAGTTATCGATTTGCTCTGCCCGTATGTAAAAGGTGGAAAAATCGGCTTGTTCGGAGGTGCCGGTGTCGGCAAAACGGTATTAATTCAGGAATTAATTAACAATATCGCCAAAGAGCACGGTGGCTTGTCAGTATTTGCCGGCGTTGGCGAGCGCACGCGTGAGGGTAACGACCTCTATTACGAAATGATCGAATCCGGCGTTATCGACAAGACTTGTATGGTATTTGGTCAAATGAACGAGCCGCCGGGGGCACGTATGCGCGTCGGTCTTACTGGTCTCACTATGGCGGAATACTTTAGAGATACCGAAGGTAAAGACGTACTGCTCTTTATCGACAATATCTTTAGATTCACGCAGGCGGGTTCCGAGGTTTCGGCATTGCTCGGTCGCATGCCGTCTGCCGTTGGTTATCAGCCGACATTGGCGACAGACATGGGACAATTACAAGAGCGCATCACGTCGACGAAGAAGGGCTCAATTACATCGGTACAGGCAATTTATGTACCTGCCGACGACCTGACTGACCCGGCGCCGGCGACGACATTCTCGCACCTCGACGCGACGACAGTACTCGACCGTAAAATATCTGAAATGGGTATTTATCCGGCAGTTGACCCGCTCGATTCATCATCGCGCATATTGGCGCCGGAAATCGTCGGCGAAGAGCACTACGCAGTCGCCAGAAGCGTGCAAGAAATCTTACAGCGCTATAAAGAGCTACAAGATATCATCGCAATTCTCGGTATGGACGAATTATCTGAAGAAGATAAGGTCGTCGTATCGCGCGCCCGTCGCATTCAGCGCTTTTTATCACAGCCGTTCCACGTCGCTGAGCAGTTTACTGGCTTTAGCGGTAAATACGTACCGATTAAAGAGACTGTGCGCGGCTTCCGCGAAATTTTAGACGGTAAGCACGATAAGCTTCCCGAGAGCGCTTTCTTGTTTGTCGGCACAATTGAAGAAGTTGTCGAAAAAGCGAGGAAGAGTTAGGGGGTACCATGAGCAAACAAATGCAATTGGATATCGTTACGCCGACCGCCAATCTATATAGTGGTTTAGTCGACATGGTCATCGTGCGCACGACGGAAGGTGACATTGGCATTTTGCAAAATCACGAGGCGACAGTGGCGCCCTTATCGATTGGTGCGATTAAAATTAAAATAGACGAGGACTATAAAGTTGCCACCTGTAATGGTGGGTTTGTCGACATCACTGCCGATAGCGTGACAGTGATTACCGATTCGGCGGAATGGGCGACAGACATTGACGTGGCGCGCGCCGAGCAGTCTAAAGAGCGCGCCGACGAAAGAATTGGCTCGTCTGATGAAAAAGTCAATATGGACCGCGCAAGAGTCAGTTTATTGCGCGCCGTCAATCGCATAAGAGTCGCTGAAACCTATGGCGGAAAGAAAGACGCTTAATAGCTAGTTAGATAAAATCGCTAAAGCCTATAGTAAAGATATAGCCTAGCTTATTTACGCCAGTGCGTGAATAAGCTGGGCATAGGGCTTTGGCGTTTTTTTGGGAAAAATATCATATGATAACTCGCTTTAATAGATTTGGTATTTTTTAAAACAGTGATTGGGCATTGCCGATTTTTGTGATAAAATGTAGGGAAGAATTGGCAATAAAATCATTCTGTAAGCTAGAAAAAAAGAGGGGGGAATTTGAAAAAAATAGGAAATTACGTCATTGCTATAGTGATTATTTTGGTAATTGGAATCGCCGCTGGATTTTTCTTAAACGCACACTTCAATCGCGATGCCGAACCGGAATTGACTAACGCCATGGTCTTTGATAAGTTAAAAGCGGTTAGTAATTTGACGACGGCGCAACTGTCGTATAATGGCATTATCAGATTTGAAGAGGGCGATATCCCCTTTATCAACAAAAAGTCTTTTATCATGACTTATTTTGGCGAGATACACGCCGGTATAGATTTAGCTGAGGCGCGCATTAAAGTCGGCAAGTCAACGGTCAGAGTAGAATTGCCCGAAGTCCAAATTCAACACATTAAAGTGGATTCCGACTCAATGGAATTCTACGATCAAAAGGCGTCTTTGTTTAACCAGGTCGAAAATAAAGACGTCGTCGAAGCGATTAAGTATGCAGAAGAAGATCTACAGGCAAATGCAGATATAAAGGCGCTAAAGCAGCGCTCTAAAGAGCAAACCGAGATTATAATTGATAGCATCATGGCAGACCTCGTCGGCGATAGAGAATTAGTGATCGATTGGGAATAGCACGCTGTTTATAACCGCTGAAAACTCGATGAATATTGAGGTTTTGGCGATTTTAGTATAAGAGGAATGTAAATGAAATTAGTGATACCGACGATCGAAATCGAACGACAAATAAGCGATTTTAGACGTGAGCTCATCGAAATCGATGGCGATAAATTCGGTTTATTATCGCTAAAGAGAGTGGACAATATTCAAGCCTGGCTCGATAAAATCGAGGCGCTGTCCAAAGCGGAGACTTGTCCAGAAAACGCCCTTTTACAAAAACACTATCTGTACCTAGATGAAGCAGATAATCGGGTTATTGGGCTCGTTCAAATTAGATATGCCCTAAATGAGTTTTTGAAAAAGCACGCCGGTCATCTCGGTTTTTCGATTCGTCCGCTAGAACGGCGCAAAGGTCACGGGGCAAAAATGCTCGCAGCCAGTTTGCCGTTATGCAAATCGCTCGGCATCGATAATGTACTGTTGGTGTGCTACGCCGAAAACGAGGCGAGTAGAAAGACGATATTAAAAAATGGCGGCATCTTTGAAGAAAGGTTGCCCAATCCCTACGACGAGGGCGAAGTCGAGCGCTATCGTATTGATTTATAGATTTGTCGATTTCGGCTTCGCCTTAGCTATGTTTGCTTCGTAAACACCGCTCCTGAGGTCGCGTCCGGGTAATTCTGGTAACATCGAATTGACAACTTGACTGTACAGTTACTATAAAATTAGAGTTGAGGTGCCACATGAAAAAGTATAAAATAGAAAAAAATTCAGTTCAAGAGACATTGTTAATACCGCTTTACGGCAAAAAAGTCGCAGCGGAGATGTATCCCGATTTGTTCGAGGACAAAGCGCCAATTGAATTATGGACAAAAATTGACTACGATATGGTTAAACAACCAAAGCTTAAACTTAAAATAGGTGCTATTATGGCGGCTACTAGGCAATATGATTTAGCTACAGTTTGTCGCCACTATTTGGCGGAAAAACCGCAGGCGGCAGTCGTCAACCTCGGCTGCGGATTAGATACGACCTTTAACTTCGTCTCTAACGGTCGGGCAACTGGTTATAATTTAGATTTTGCGGAGGTAATAAAGGTGCGCAACGAACTGTTGCCGCCGACTGAAAAGGAACGCAATATCGCCGTCGACTTAACCGATTATTCGTGGTTTGACGAGATCGACTTCGATCCGGAAAGAGGTGCTGTTTTCTTTGCATCTGGCGTATTTTACTACTTTAAGAGAGCGGCTGTGCGCGATTTGTTGATCAATATGGCAAAGCGGTTCCCAGGGGCAAAAATTGTCTTTGATGCAACAAACGCCAAGGGTTTAAAGAAGATGCTAAAGACTTGGCTGAGTTCGACGGATATGGCGGATGTCGGCGTATATTTTAGCTTTGAAGACGCCTCTGAGATAAAGGCTTGGAGCGCCGACTTTAAAAGCGTAACACGCAAGGGCTATATGACGGGCTATCGTCCGCTCGACAAGCGCTACGGCTTTCTGGCAAATTTATTGTTTAAGCACGTCGATAACGCCAATTTGGGTAGCGTTATCGAAATAGAGTTTAATTGCTGATAGAGGAGTTTTTATGAGTAATAAAAAAACAAAACAACCCTATAATATGTCGCGGGCGATGATTATTCTTTGGGTATTCTTGTTTTTTCCCGTGGCGATTTATTTCGCCTTTCGCAAAAGAAATGTGGTTAAAGATATTGACTACTATATTAAAGAGTGCAACGGCTACATGATTTTGGGTGTCATAATGATATTATTTGCTTTGCCGACGCTGACCGATTTAAGCGGCGTTTCCGATGTTGCGTTTACTTTAACTATGGATGTGATCATGGTGGTTTCCGGTGTAGTGCTGCTAGTATATAATTTTAAGAGTAAATCTATGTATCGAGGGTTTGTAAAGTATATTAGGATTCTGAAGCACGATGAAAGCGGTACAATCGTCAATATTTCCGATGCCATTGGCAAAACGCCGCAACGCACTTTAGAAGATCTCGAAAAAATGATTAAAAAGAATGTGTTGCCGGACACTTATATCGATTACAGTATGAGAAAGATAGTCGGACCAATTGTCGGGGTAAAAGTCGTCAAACGCACGACTAAAACCGCAACGCTAAAGCCAGAAGAAATTCACGTCGTCGCGTGTTCGAGTTGCGGTGCCAAAAATCGCGTGTTTCGAATGAGGCAGACCTGTGATTATTGCGGTTCGCCCTTGGAATAATTTGTAATTAGCTATCAACTTCGATTTAATCGCCGGCATTAGTATGTTAGTGGCAATGCTATTTACCATACGCATAATGGCGAGAAATTTTAATATTATAATTGCTCGTACTTTGCCGCTAGCCAGTTGACAACCAGACCGCAAATGATAAAGGCAAAGCCAATCATCGTCTGCCTGCTCGAAGCGATGTGCAAAAACAAGTAAACCCAGAGCGGTCCCAAAATCATTTCGGCAATGGCGATTAGCGATGCGTTTAACGTGCTGGTGTACTTTAAACCGATATTATAGCAGCCGTAGCCCAGCGCGATTTGGACGGCGCCGAGCAAGCCGATGGCGATGTACTCAGCCCCAGTTAAATGTAAAATTAAAAATCTGTCGCCGCCGATGGCGACAAATAAGATCAGTCCGGCAAGCAAATTGCCGAGAGACGTCAGTCCCAGTGGATTGATGTCTTTTAATTTGTTGGAGGAAATCGTCATGCCGGCAAAGAAGATGCTCTCCAAAAAGGCGAGCAAATTGCCAAAGGCAGAACCCGCCGTGCTGCCCGAAGTCATAAATAGCACGACGCCGATCGTTATCAGTACAATGGCGGGAATTTTGTTGAATTCCCTTTGCTTTAAAAAGAAAAAATTGACTAAAAAAATCCAGAAAATGCTGGCGTACTGCATGCCGATGGCAATCGGTGCGCTGGTGTACTTTAAGGCGACGGTTACAGACGTGCTCAATCCAAAATAAGAAATTAAAAAAATGATTAAATTCAAGTCGAGTTTGAGCTCTTTTCGCTTTATAAACGGCGACAGTACAAGTCCACCGATTAGCGCCCTGTAGCAGGCGACAAATAGTGGTGGCAGATCGACGCCGCTGATAATCGGCGCGTTGAGGCTCCAGAATAAAGCCCCTAAAAATATAAAGATATTTCCTTTTCTCGTCATTGTAATCCCCTTTGTTACGAATAAAATAATTATATAGCGAATGCGATAATATGACAATAGTTGTATTATATTTAGGATAAAGGGTATATAATAAGTGCATGAAGTAGTGTAAACCACTTGAGTGAAAACTAAGGGGGCGTTATGAAAAAAAGAGTGTTAATCGGTTTGATTTTAACAGTGGCATTGCTTTTGGCGGCGTGTAGTGCTCAAGATGATTCAAGTGATAAGACGACGGAGCAGTCTAGTGTGCAAACGACGGTTACGACGACGGAAAGTACGACGGAAACCACGACAGAGGAAGAAGATAAAAAACCGGTCATCTATTTATATCCAACAGAAGTGTGCGATGTCAGCGTCGAGCTAAACTACAATGGCGAACTAATGACGACCTATCCCGCATACAATGGCAAATGGCAAGTGACGGCGCTTCCGGATGGCAGTCTTATCAATAAGGCAGATGGCAAACCCTACAGCTATCTCTTTTGGGAAGGCAAATCCAAAGCCGATTATGATTTTAGCAAAGGTTTTGTCGTAAAGGGCGAAGATACGGCGGATTTTTTACAAGTTACACTTTCTAAAATGGGGCTGCTACCCAAAGAATACAACGAGTTTATCGTCTACTGGCTGCCGCAAATGCAGGGCAATGCCTATAATTTAATTGCCTTTCAAGGCGAAAACTACAGCGCAAATGCCGAGCTAATTATCGAGCCGCAACCGGACAGCATCTTGCGAGTATTTATGGCGTATAAAGCGCTCGACAAAGCGGTAAGTGTGGAGCAACCAACTATCGAACCCTTTGTACGGCACGGCTTTACAGTTGTCGAATGGGGTGGTTGTGAGGTAAAATAGTTACTGAAACTAGACATACACGGTTATTAAAAGTGAGGATGCCATGGCTTTAGAAAAGGTCAAAAAGTATTTTGAACAATACGACTTACAAGATAGCATTTTAGAATTTTCCGAATCGAGTGCAACGGTGGAATTGGCGGCAAAAGCAGTCGGCACCGAGGCTGCGCGCATTGCCAAGAGTTTGTCATTTAATACAGGCGAGGGCGCAATACTAGTCGTTTGCGCCGGCGACGCCAAAATAGATAACAAAAAATTTCGGGCGGCGTTTAACTGTAAAGCCAAAATGATTGCGCGCGATAGCGTTGAGGCATTAATCGGTCACGACGTCGGCGGCGTCTGCCCGTTTGCCGTAAACGAAGGCGTACGCGTTTATCTAGACGATTCGCTAAAGCGCTTCGAAACGGTTTTTCCGGCTTGTGGCAGCGCCAATAGCGCCATAGAGTTGTCAATTAATATGTTAGAAATAGTTTCACGGTCGATTAAATGGGTAGATGTAAGTAAATACTAGTCATAGTATAACAAATATTTATTATATGAAGCATTAATTGAGACCGAAATATTAAGAATCACTAACTTATTTGATTATGCTTTTTAGTTGTGCTATGCTTATTATGTTGTAATCTGACGCTGCGCCTGAAACTGTTATAGTGACGGGCTTGGGGCGGTGTCGATTAAAAAATAAGGAGGAAGTATGAAAGTTCAAACGAACCAAGAGACAGTCGATGCGATTAAGGCTGTAATTGAGCAACAAGAAGACAAAAATAAGAACATCAGAATATACATCGCAGGTATGGGTTGAAGCGGTCCCAGTTTTGGGTTAACTCTGGATGAGTTACAAGATGATGATGTAAAAGATGATTCTTATGATGTTACGTTTGTGATGTCAAAAGATATTTATGAGCAATTGGGCGATATGGTCGTTGAGTATTCAGCGGGTGGCTACGTCGTAAGACCGGTTACACAACAAGCGTCTGGTTGCGGTTCTTGCGCAGGTTGCTAATAAACGAAAGAATGTAAGACCCCACTTTACTTAGCGGTAAAGTAGGGTCTTTTTTCGTGTGAATAAATGTACACTTTGTCGTTCTAAATGATTGTTTTCATTTCGACCTAAGTGGAGACATCTTTCTCGGTGCCAGGCACAGCTTTGCAGCACGCTTTTCCGTTGCGGTGCCAGGCACAGTATTGCAGCGCGTTTTTTCATTGCAGTGCCAGGCACAGTATTGCAGCGCGTTTTTTCATTGCAGTGCCAGGCTTATTTTTGCAAGGTTTTTGTCATGTCGAGCATTGCCGAGACATCTCGTTTTTGACTTTGATTATGTTTGCATATGTCGCAGACATTTCACATCGCGCGCCAGTGCGATATTTCACGGCGCAATAGCGCCAACACCCAGCGCAGCTGGATTTCATCGAAAAACGCCTGCGTTTTTCTCGATGCCAGGCACAGTTTTAAGTACTATTTGTGTAAAGTTTGCCCTTTTTAAAATAATTGTAGATGATAGTAGCGACTAAAACAAATGACAACACATCGGCAATCGGTTGCAGTAGGTATATGCCAAATTCGCCGTACAGTTGGGGTAAGATAAACAAGAGCGGTATGTAAAGTGTGCCCTGTCGTGAGGTAGCTATAATTAATGCGCTAAAGTATTCGCTGACATTTTGCATGAACATGCTACTGGTTGCCAAAAAACCGAAAAACGGCAATGTCAGCGTTTGTAGTCTCAGCAGTTGAACGGCAATGGCGACGACTTCGCTATTTTTTATCAATGCGCCGACGAGCGGCTCCGCAAAGATATACAGTACGACTGAAGCAATTATCAAAAAGATTGTTCCGACGATTAACGTCAGTTTAAAGCCCTGCTTAACTCTATCGTATTGTTTTGCGCCAAAGTTCATTGCACAAATCGGCTGAAAGCCCTGTCCCCAACCGACCATAATCATAAGTGCCAGAGCGATAATGCGCGAGCTGACAGTCAGCGCGGCGATTAATGCCTCACCGTATTTTGCGGCGATGATATTGAGTAATACCAGTGCAATGCTAGTGATGCCCTGTCTCGAAAAATTGGGCGCGCCACCTGCCAGAATATGGTAACCGCGTGCTTTGCTGAACTCAGCACGCTTTAAATGCACGGCGATATTGCCGTTTTTGCCGGCGAGTAGGGTCAACACAATCGTTGCGATAATATGCCCCGTCAGCGTGGCGTAGGCGGCGCCGACAAAACCCATTTTAAATCCAAAGATATAAATCGGATCGAGCACGATATTGCTGAGCATGCCGGAGAGCAGTCCCAACATGCCGTCTTTGGCGTTTCCGCACAGCCTAAGTTGATTGTATAGCGTGATTGAATAGAGCGTAAAGGGAACGCTGATGCCAATTATTTTTAAGTAATCAATTGTAAAGGCGAGCAGGGCGCTTGAAGCGCTGGCGCCGATAAAACTCGCCAGCGGTTTAACGAAGATTTCGACTAAAACGGCAATAAGGACACCGCTCGCAATGGCAAAGACGAGCCCCAAAGCAGAAATAATTTCTGCTTCGGCATCGTTTTTTTCACCGAGCCGCTTTGACATGATATTGCCGCTGCCGTAGCCAAACCAAAAGCCAATTGCCTGTACGATGCTGACAAAGCTAAAGACGATGCCGATTGCAGCAGTCATCGACTTGTCGTTTAGCGTGCCGATAAAAAATGCATCGGTCAGATTGTAGAGCACGCTTATCAGCATGCCAATAATTGTCGGAATTGCCATTTTTATCAACAGGGGCATAAGCGGTGCGGTTAAGATATCGCGGCGTCGCGCTTCTTTTTTGCTAGGCGATTTTACATTCGAAATAGTCATCTTAAACCCCCGTCACTTCGCCTGTATTGCCATCGACTTTTACCATGTCACCATCTCTAAAAGTAGTCGTCGCATAGCCGACGCCGAGCACCGCCGGTATGCCGTATTCGCGGGCGACGATTGCGGCGTGACTCAGTGCCGAACCGGTATCGGCGACGACTGCACTGGCGAGTTCAAAGAGCGACGTCCACTCCGGCGCCGTAAACGGACAGACCAGCACGTCGCCTTTTTGCATCTTGTAAAATTCGGCTGGACGCTTGATGACGCAAACTCTTGCCACGACGACACCGGCGTTGCCGCTAATGCCGTGCAGCACATTGCCCTTTTTGTCGTAGAGCACTAGTTTAGAGGCGTCCCATACGCTTTGTGCAAAGGGCAGGTTTTCATTTCTGGTCGCGATTTTTTCAATTGCTTGGGCGCTTAAATGCTCGCTACTTAACGCCGCGATTAGTTCGTCATAAAATAAATTTGCTACGCCTAGCTGATAGTTATCGTCGCCCAGCAGCAGCACATTGATTCTCTTTAGACATTGCCTTAGATAAAAATCGATGATTTCATATAGATATTGCCCCTCTTCGCGCGCATAGTGAAAATATCTGAAGTTGTCGATTTTATTTTTTAATTGCGGATATTTTTTGCCATAGATGTCTTTGAGTGCATGCGTTAACTCGGCAAAGTCTTTTTCTTCTGTCGGGGCGATTTTACCATCGTCTTTTGTTATTTGCGGTTTTACTAATTTAAGGATTCTGTCGGGGTCTTCAATAAAGCTCTTGCCCGCTACGCAGTAAGAGACATAGTCGAGTGTATAGCCGTGGTCGCGCATAAAAGCGTCTGTTAAGTCTTTAAAGTCCGTATGATTTTGGCAGAGTGTATGGTAGTCATTACCTGCCAATAGCGACGCTTGCAGAGCGTTATTTTGCTTGACATAACGCGCTATTTTGGTTATTTCACGGGCAACTTGCGTCGTTCTATTGGCTAATCCCCAATAGAGGTCAAATGAACTGTAATGCGGATCGACTTTTTTTACGGCTTTTGTGAGCGCTTTATCCAGTATCGACGGGATAACGGCATATTTAAAGCGTTTATAAGAAATGTCTTTTGTCAGCTGATAGCTGTCGATTAGAAATGCCTTGCATTCAGCTAAGTTCATCTGTGCAAAGTCGAGCGACTTATAGCGATTGGCTCTAGCGCTGTATTCGTTTAGGAATTGGCGGCACTGCTCTGCGCAATAAGCGTAGTCTTTAAGTTTTTTTAAGGTTCCAAATATTTTATAAATTTTGTGATTTAAACGCATCTTCTCGCGACTGATGCTCATTAAACCGGCGTCGTCCATTACGAGATTGGGGCTTAGCGTGATGCCGTTTTCGGCTAATATCGTTATCTTTTGTTCACTTACCGCAGTGAAGTAGTCAAATTCTAGTGCTCTAAAAGCAAAGGGGATTTTTTCGACTAAAAAAGACATCAGTTCGCGATTGTGCTTTTTGATTTTGACATTTTTTACGTAGGTGGGGATTGGACGGTCTTGTTCGACACGGTTTTTTTTCAGCGTCGTTATGGCGCGCGTCTGCAAAATATAGAGCGTTTGCTCTTTTATCGCCCATTCAATATCGACTGGGTAAGCGTAGTGGGCTTCTATTTTTAAGGCGACATCTAATAGCGCCGTGATTTCTGCATCGCTCAGTACACGGGCGCACCGCTTTTCGCTGGCGACGGCAATTTCTTTGGTTTGGTCGCTGTCGTAGACGATTTGCATTTCTTTATTGCCGATGGCAATGTCTACAATTTTGCCGGATTTGGCGACGACGTATGCGTCGGCTGATACGCGGCCGCTGACGACGCTTTCGCCCAGTCCATAATTGGCGTTTATCAGCACTTCAGTTTGTTTATTGGCGACCGGGTTGACAGAAAATAAAACGCCCGATTTTTCGCTTTCGACCATGGTCTGAACGACGACTGCAATGGCGAGCGCACTTTGGTCGTATGCTTGATTGCATCGGTAAACGACGGCGCGATCATTCCATAGCGACGCATAGCAGTTGCGTATTTGCTCGCATACGGCATCGCTACCGCGCACGTTTAGATAAGTCTCTTGCTGTCCGGCAAAGCTGGCATCGGGTAAGTCTTCGGCAGTTGCCGAGGAGCGCACCGCGACGCTGACGTCGTCGCCCAGCATGGCGTAGTGCCGTTCGATAAGCGCTTTTGTTTGCGCGTTGAATGCGCCGCTCTTTATCAACTGTCTAAATTGCCCTGCGGCATTTAGCAGCAAAGCTTTGTCACTTCCGGCTGCGGCGAGCGTTTTCTCAATAACTGCGGCGATGCCGTTTTCTTCAATAAAGCGCTTATAGACAGCTGTCGTTATGACAAAGCCAGCGGGCACGTTTACACCGATCGATGCGAGTTCGCCGAGGTTGGCGCCCTTGCCACCCGCCATTATGATATCGTCTTTTTTAATTTCGTCAAAACTCAATATCATGGTTCCCTCTTTTAAATAAATGGCTGTACTGTTTTACAGGCTGTCGTCGCGACTGAGCAGTGGATTAATCGACTTGTAATCGATGGCGTTAAACTGACACGGTGGAGAGCTTTAGGTTATCGTTGCGCTCTACAATGTGCTTAATTGACCATTCGTTTTGGAATAGCACGGCGGGCATATTGCGGTCGGTTTCGACCAGTAGCGTATCCATCGTCTTGGAAAAGCGATTAAAGTTAAAGTCATCTGCCACAATCCAGCGGATATAGCGGTAGGGCAGCGCCTCCATGACGACGTTGACGCCGTACTCGTTTTCCAATCTGTATTGCAACACTTCTAATTGTAGCACGCCGACGACGCCGACGATCAGTTCTTCGACGCCGATATTGGGGCGCTTAAAGACCTGAATTGAGCCTTCTTCGGAGAGCTGTTTGATGCCCTTTAGAAACTGTTTGCGCTTGAGCGCGTTTTTAGTGAACACTTTGGCGAAGTGCTCCGGTGCAAACGACGGAATGCCCTTGTACTCTAAAGTGTTGTCGCCGCCCGACAAGGTGTCGCCAATGTGGTAAATACCGGGGTCGTGAATGCCGATGATATCGCCCGGAAATGCCTCGTCGACGATGGCGCGGTCTTGCGCCATAAATTGTGTCGGCTGCGCCAGTCTGACCTTTTTGGCGGATTGCACGTGCATCACCTGCATGCCCTTGTTAAAGACGCCCGAACAGATGCGCATAAAGGCGATGCGGTCGCGGTGCTGCGGGTTCATATTGGCTTGAATTTTAAAGATAAAGCCAGAGAAGTCCATACTTTTGGGGTCGATTAGCCCGAGGTTGCTGTCGCGCGCCAGTGGCGGTGGCGTCAAGTTCAAAAATGACTGCAAAAATGGTTCGACGCCAAAGTTGGTCAAGGCGCTGCCGAAGAACACCGGCGTCAATTCGCCGCTTAAAATAGCGCTCTCCGAGAAGTCGTCGCCGGCGATGTCGAGCAGTTCGATATCGGCCAACAGCTTTTCGTGTAAATCGCTGCCGATTAAGCTGACCAGGGCATCGTCCTCTAGCGCGCACGATAAAATGTCGGCCTTTTCCATGCCGTGATTGCCGCCGTCAAATTTGATGATTTGCTCGGCGCGGCGATCGTAGACGCCCTTAAAATTACTGCCTTCGCCAATCGGCCAGTTCATCGGGTAAGACTTGATGTCTAAAATCGATTCTAATTCGTCGAGCAGGTCAAAGGGGTCTTTACCAATGCGATCCAGTTTGTTGATAAATGTAAAAATCGGAATACCGCGCATTTTGCAGACTTCAAATAGTTTTTTGGTCTGCGCCTCGACGCCCTTGGCGCAGTCGATCACCATTACGGCGACGTCTGCCGCCATCAGCGTGCGGTAGGTGTCTTCCGAAAAGTCTTGGTGACCGGGCGTATCTAATATATTAATACAGTAGCCGTCGTAGTTGAATTGTAAAACCGACGAAGTGACTGAAATACCGCGTTGCTTTTCGATTTCCATCCAGTCCGAAACGGCGTGTTTTTGGGCGCGGCGCGACTTGACCGAGCCGGCCTCTCTAATGGCGCCGCCATAAAGTAAAAATTTTTCCGTTAATGTTGTCTTACCGGCGTCCGGATGTGATATAATAGCAAAAGTACGACGTTTGTCGACGGCTTCGTTAAATAATTTTGTATTCATGAGTTTTCCTTCCGTAGTCCCATTTAGGGTGTAGTTTCATCTAAAATATTAAATGACTGAAAGCGGAATGTCAACTCAATAAGGGGTTTAGTTATGGAGAAAAAGGGTTTCAAAAAATCACTATTGGCAGATTTGAGCCTGTTGGTCGTCGCCTTTGTCTGGGGCGGTGGCTTCGTCGCGGTTAAGGACGCTTTAAATACACTCAGTCCAATGCTGCTTATGGCATTTCGATTTACCATTGCCTCGGCGATTATTTACGTGTTTTTTAGAAAGAAAATCGGCGCGATTACAAAGGGCGACTTAAAGGGCGGCTCTATTGTCGGCTTGATGTTGTTTACGGCATTTGCCCTACAGACGATTGGGCTACAGTATACGACGGCGTCGAAACAGGGTTTTTTAACGGCGATTTACGTCGTCTTTGTACCGCTGCTCTATTGGCTGTTCTACCGCAAGGCACCGGCTAAAAAAGTCTTTATCGCCAGTTTTTTGGCGATTGTCGGCATTGGTCTAATCAGCTTGGATTCAGGTTTTAGCATGAACTTGGGCGACGGTTTAACGCTCGGCTGTGCCGTCTTCTTTGCCCTGCACATTTTGTCGATTGAGTTCTTTTCCAAGGACATGAACGGCTTTAAGCTGGCATTTTTGCAAATGGCAGTGGCGGCAGTGCTCTGCATTGTGATGGCGCTTTTAACGGAGCCGGTCAGATTGACTTTGAATCAACGCGAGTGGACGGCGGTACTCTATTTGGCAGTCTTTTCGACTTTTGCCTGCTTTACCATACAGACCGTGGCACAGCGCTATACGTCTTCGGCGCACGCCTCGCTGATCATGAGCTTAGAATCGGTCTTCGCGGCGCTACTCGGCGTATTGCTACTCGGTGAAGTCATGACGGTTAAAATTGTCATCGGCAGCGTTTTGGTGTTTGCCGCCATTCTATTAATAGAAGTAAACTGGAGCAAAAAGAAGACAATTGAGGAGCATTCGTGATCGCGAGCGTTAAAGACTTAATCAACGGCTTGTTGCGCGCCGTCGAATACGAAAGAGAGGCGGAGCGGGCGCGCCATATTGAAGAAATTAAAAAATTATCGGGTTTTGAGCGCGAGGCCAAGGGTCGCGCTTTAATCGATTTGAATAAGCGCAAGGTGGGGCGCGCCTTGGGCGGCGACTACCTTTATAAATTCAGAAAGAACAAGCGCCGCACATTGCCGGAGACGCAGTTAAACGTCGGCGATCAGGTCATTATCAGTCAGTTTGACCCGAACGACGTCGACAATCCGACCGGCACGGTCTACGAAGTGACGGGCAGTGCAATCGTCGTGGCTTGCGGTAGATCGCTACCGATGAACAATAGTAGGCCAATCAGGCTCGACCTCTACGTCAACGACATTACATTTCAGCGCATGACGCAGGCGCTGACCGAGTTAAAGGGTCAATTTCACAGCAAATTACAAGCTATTTTGTCGGGGCATTACAGCGCCAATTCGACGCCCAAGGGCGTTGCTAATGCAGCGCTAAACGATTTGCAAAACAGGGCAGTCGACTACGCTTTGGCGAACAATGGTTACTATAGTATACAGGGGCCGCCGGGCACAGGCAAGACGCACACGGCGGCGCATTTGATTGCGGCAATTGTCGAGAGCGGTCAGCGCGTTTTGGTGACGGCTGATTCCAACGCGGCGGTCGACAATATTTTGCGCAAGTTAGTGGCGCTCGGCGAACGACCGCTGCGCATCGGCAATCCAATTCGCGTCAATCGCGATTTAAAGCAGCACACTTTAGATTTTAAAATTATCAACCATTAC
>PDWJ01000444.1_pt1 | contig 62230 bp, 59 predicted proteins | sample 1430881 | NCBI WGS metagenome assembly PDWJ01 (sample SAMN01162460, study PRJNA174530) | Oral metagenome, whole genome shotgun sequencing project. | biome: Marine environment; feature: Marine mammal; material: Swab sample of the gingival sulcus; isolation source: swab sample of gingival sulcus... | reverse complement strand
ACTCCTTGCTTATGGATGAGATCGGTTCACCCTCAGAATATCTTAGAAGAATCTGCGCTCGTTGTACCTCCCGGACTGGGGCAGTTCTGGACTGGCTTAGCTTGAGTAACTTACCTCGCTGCTCTTCGGTAAGTCTCAAGTCTGCTCTGTTGCTCTTTCGTGCCATAGCAGTCACCTCCATTGAGTAAGATGAAGATAGTATACTTGGGCGACTGATATATGTAAAGATTTTAGCGAAACGATATACTGGTATTCCGGACAAGTCATCCAAGCAAATAGTCTAATCCGGAATGATATGCTGATTCATCGTATTGTGCTGGAGAATTCCTGCCATTATGATTATTCAATAGATCAGGTGGTTCATGTAAGGCAATGATCTCATAACCAACGCATGAACCAGATGTCTGTCAAGGAGTCGGGAAAAAGATTAACAGCGCTGCTGGTTATGCGTATTGTTATGTGCAAGAAAGTATATCCTAATGCAAAGGGGAAAGTAATGAAAAAATTAGAAAAATTAAATTTCCCTAAAGATTTCATAGATAAATTTATTTGTGGAAACGCTGTGGACATAATGAAGAAAATACCTGATGGTGCAGTTGACTTAGTAGTTACCTCACCACCATACAATCTAAAAAATTCAACAGGAAACGGAATGAAAGACGGCAGAGGGGGAAAGTGGTCGAATGCAGCACTTATCGATGGATATTCCCATTATGATGATAATATGCCCCACGAAAAATATGTTGAATGGCAGAGAGAATGTCTTTCCGAAATGCTCAGAATTATTCCAGATAATGGCGCTATTTTTTATAATCATAAATGGCGCGTTCAAGCTGGTTTGCTTCAAGATCGCCAAGATATTATCACAGGATTTCCTGTTAGGCAAATAATTATATGGAAGCGAAAAGGCGGCATAAACTTTAACCCTGGCTATTTTCTGCCAACTTATGAAGTCATCTATCTGATAGCGAAATTAAAATTTAGATTATCCGATAAAGCAAATGCTCATGGTGATGTTTGGGAGTTTAGTCAAGAAAACAACAATAAACATCCTGCGCCATTTCCAGAAATATTAATTGAAAGAATAATATCATCAACAAATGCAAATATTATTCTTGATCCCTTTATGGGGTCAGGAACTACAGCTGTTGTAGCAAAAAAATTGGATCGAAAATTTATAGGTATAGATATTTCTCCTGAATATTGTAAAATGGCAGAAAAGCGCCTTATTAACCCTAGTTCAATAGCAAAAAAAAATAATAAAACTCAAGCTAAACAACAATCATTATTTGATGTTGAGGAGAGTCAATGAAAACATATACTAAAGAGAGCTTAATCGAGGCACTTAAAGATATTCGAGTACAAGGTTGGATTCCAACTGGAAGAAAAAATAATGATGGAGGTGTTGGCAACACTTTAGAGGACCTATTAAAGATTAAAGAAAATAATTTACCTATACCCAATGCCTCGGAATGGGAACTTAAAGCCCAGAAAAAAAATACTAACTCATTGATCACCTTATTTCACATGGAGCCATCTCCTCGTGCTTTCAAATTTGTTCCCTCTATTCTTTTACCTGAATTTGGCTGGAAGCACAAAAAAGCGGGCAACCAGTATTCAAATGAGGAAAAAAGTTTTCGACAAACAATAAATGCATTGAAATATAGCAGTAGAGGATTTATTGTCAGAGTAGATAGCAATAATAGAAAAATCTTTGTTGATTTTGATCCGAGCAAAATTAAAAATGATAATCATCCTGAGTGGAAACGAGCAGTCGCACATAAAATATTAGATCCCAAACCGTATTGGGGTTTTGATGATTTGTATCATAAAGCAGGAACAAAATTACATAACTGCTTTTTCGTATGGGCTGAGTCGAAAAGAATAAATAAAATTCTTCATTTTCATTATCAAGATATATTCATGCTAAAGAGATTAGATCTGAATAAATTTATTGATGCTATAAAATTAGGGAATATTTATATCGACTTTGATGCTAGAACTGGACACAATCACGGGACAAAATTTCGACTAGAAAAAAAAGTCTTAATTGATTTATATGCAGAGGTTAAGAAATATTAAAAAATTACATAACAAGTCGTTTCACCGAACTCGTTCTATTCGCCGGTGAACTCAGCGTTATCCGGAAAGGAAAAGGTATTGATCTCAAACCCATGGAGAAATAAGAAATTCGCATCTGAAAGCCTGGATGCCATTGACCTGAAATTTCTACCAGGGACTGAGCAAGAGGTTGATTTCATTATCAAAGAACTTGGGTCAGCTATCGGCTCAGCAATACTTGATATTGGTTGCGGTGCAGGGCGTCACGCAATCGGGTTAGCAAAATCAGGATATGTGGTTACAGGTATTGATGTCTCTCCAACGATGCTTGCAGAGGCTGAGATAAGAGCAAAACAGAGCGATGTTAAGCTAACCCTTCTTGAAGGCGACATTCTGAAACTATCTGACTTCCTGCAAGGTCAAGCTGATACATTCAATGGAGCAATTTGCATCTGCGAATCTGGACTTGGATCTCTGGGTTGGGAAAAGGATCTATCTGTATTAAGGGTGATTCATAATTGCTTGAGCGGTGGAGCCAGGTTGATTCTTACCACATTCAATGGGGTTAAGAAATACAGAGGAGAAAGAATCAAGGCGAAGAGTTTTGATTTCCTGAACGGTCTGGTTCATTGGCAGTTACCGGATGACTGGGGCAGTACCGGAGAAAAACTTGAAGAATTCCAAAGAGTCTACATTCCATCTGAAATGATAATGCTGTGCGAAATGGCCGGCTTCATTGATATTGAGATTTTTGGATGCAAGCCCGGCGAATTCAAAAGGCAACCACTTGAACCTGATGATACAGAGATGATGATTGTGTGTAAGAAATCAGCGGATAATCACAGCATGAACCGGATGTCTGTCAAGGAGTAAGTTATTTTTACAGCTGTGGTTATGCGTATTGTTAGAGAGGGGAGACATGAAGAACCAGCTAAAAGTGCCTCTTGCATTTAACTCAGATCGAGTAATTGTAAAACCGGCTGATGCCAGCAAAGATGAAACCTATTACTGCCCTGGCTGTGGTGATGTGTTAGTCCTTAGAAAAGGGACAAAGAAAATTCCACATTTTGCTCACAAAGCATCAGACAGTTGTTCCAACGAAACGATTATTCATTCACTTGCTAAGAAAAGCATCGCTGAGGTGGTTGACCAATTCATCCGCAATAAGAGTGCTTCCCCCATAGTTAAACGGAGGTGTTCAGTTTGCGGTGATCTACATGAGCAGAAATTGCCGCAGACTGTTTCAGCTGTTTCCGTAGAGAGAAAACTAAACACAGGATTCATTGCTGATGTTGCGCTCTCAAGTAATGATGAGGTTCTTGCGGTTATTGAAGTTCTTGTAACACATGAAGTATCAAAGAATAAAGCTAAGTTGATAGGCATTCCTTTCATTGAAGTATCAGGAGAAGAGATTCTTAAGGATCCAATGAACTGGTATCCGCTCAAGGACTACTTCAAGCCGTTCTCTTGCACTAGATGTGAGTCGGCAAAGCGAGAGTTCTGGCATAAGCTTCAGGAAGTATCAAACTCAACAGGTATTACTCTACCAAGAGAGTATTACAGAACAACAACATATCGTTGTTGGAAATGCAAAAAGGAAATCCTGGTTTTTGATTGGCCTGGTAATCGAGATCGTAACGCAACGCCAAATGAACCAAGACCAAAATCCATACAGTATCGTTATTCGAGCACAGTGAAGCATAAATATTGGGCTAACACATGTCCGTATTGCCGTCAAATACAGGGTAACTTTTTCATGTTTAGCGAGCCAGATAGTAACTTTTTTGGATTCCAATCCGGCGAAGATACTGTTGAGGACTATCAGCATGATATGTTGGTTCTTGCGGTACGACATGATACATTCTGAAAAGAATGTATCTCTAACTGCATAAACCAAAAGCCTGTAGGGGAACCGGACAGAGGTTAACTGATGTGGTTACGCAGATTGCTGGAGCTTCAGACTGTCAGACCTTCAGCTAAACAGAAAGATGAGAAACCCGAAAGCCAGGCTGATTGGTGGAAAACAGCCTGATCATGTTGACAGTCAGTCAATATTTCCGCAGTACAACAATTTCCAGGGTTACCGGAAAACAAGAGAATTTGACAGGGAGACGGATATTTCAGTAACAGGGGAACAAAGGATAATTCAGAGAATTTCAGTGCTTGGGTTTATTCATTTATTCTAAGAACAGTCAGGGATCAGCTTTTTCACAAGCCTGCAGAGTTTTCGAATCGGGACAGAAAAAGCAGGGTCTGATTGTCTCCTCTGCCCCAGGACTGGTGCTGAAGGTTATTCAGCAACGGAAGCCCGCCATATTCAAGTGTGATTGTCAGGGAGGTGTTTTACTTGCAGACATTCCATTCCCGCTCAATCGGAGAGATGATGTCACCCTCATACTCAACTGTTTCTGCAGGCATCTCTGCTTTATTCTGAACACAATGAACCGGCTCAGCTGCCGGCTCTCATCGTTTTGTGATGATCACAGGTTTTCAGACAGTGCCGGATTGCCGATAATCTCAAGCGCATATTTCATGAAAAGAGTAAAGTTTATTGCCTGCGCAGCTTTCTATTATTTCTGCTCAGGCAGAGAGGTTATTCAGAGTGCCTGTGTGGGTGAGGGACTGTTGACCCTGTTGTATCGTTAAGTATCATTTCATACAGGAGGACACATTGAATCTGCTGCTTGCTCTGGCTCTGTCTCTGCCGTGTCCGGTGACCGACGCAGCGAAAACTGCACTTGAGGGTGCCGGTATTACACCGGAAGAGATGAATTTCGACAGACACTGGGTTACAGGAGTTGAACTTGCCGACAGTCTTGTTGTGGGTTGTCTTCAGGACATCTGGCTTCTTCCGGAAGCAGCTGAGGCTGCTGCGGAGGAGGCTGTTTTCCTCTGTGGGCCAGAAGCGGTTTCAGGAGGGATGGATTCTCTGCTGACTCTTATGGAAGAAGTTAAACTTGATTACTCCAGAGCAATTGATACACTGGCCTGCGCAGATACCCTTGCCATGCTCTGTGCCGGTATGTGGGCAGATAGCGATTCAGCTGGAACTCCTGGAGAATGGGGGCTTCTTTACTCATCAAGAGGGGCGGAAATCCCCTTTGACAGTGAGGACATGGATATTGAGCTGGACAGGTTTACTGAACTTCTTGCCAGGTGGACTGAGCCTGAAAATCCCCGGCCTGAGCTTGTTATCGGTCTTGTTCAGGGAATGGAGATTGAACGGTCTTGCGGCACAATCAATGCTCCCGGTGTCACAGGCGGAGTAATTGACTTTGATGATACAGGAGAGGTAACCTGGGTCATAGGAGGGACAGGAAGAAATACCTATACAGAAGACTGTTCCTTTGACCTGATAATAGATGCAGGCGGCGACGATCTTTACCTTACCGGAGGCGAAGGCGTGGGCATACTTGAAAGCCCTGTCTCTGTGGTTGCTGATCTTGCAGGCAATGACAGCTACATTTCAGACCGGCCTGTTTCTCAGGGTTCAGGTTTTATGGGATACGGGGTTCTGGTTGATCTTTCAGGAGATGACACCTACAGAGGTTCATCGTTTTCACAGGGCTCCGCAATGATGGGCGGAGGGCTTTTTGCCGACCTGAACGGCTGTGACCACTGCCTGGGGGGCGTGCATTCACAGGGAGCTGCAACACTTGGCAGCTCATGGTTGATTGACCTTCAGGGAGACGATTTCAGAAAGGTCAGCGCTTATGGTCAGGGTTTTGCCGGTCCGGCAGGAAAGGGGCATCTGGTGGACTGCCAGGGCAGTGACACATATCTGGCGGGATTTACCTATTCACATGAGCCGCTTCTGCCACAGGATCACACAGCAATGTCCCAGGGATTTTCCACCGGTCTCAGACCCTTCTGTGCAGGTGGTGTGGGAACCCTTTGCGATCTGGGCGAAGGAAATGACACCTACCGTGCAGAGGTGTTCGGCCAGGGGGGAGCGTATTTCTATTCTCTGGGAATTCTGTATGACGCCGGCGGTCAGGATGTCTACTCCTCTGCGCAGTACAGCCAGGGTTCAGGTATTCATCTGGCTTCAGGGATTCTGATGGATGTTCAGGGAGATGATCAATATGTAAGCAGGTTCGGCCCCTCTCAGGGAGCAGCCCATGATCTTTCCACAGGAATGCTTCTGGATATGGAAGGAGAAGACTGTTACGCAACAGACAGCGGACAGGGGGCGGCAATGACCAACTCGGCGGCTGTGTTTGTTGACATGTCGGGAAGTGACCTCTATGCAGTGAGAAACATGGGGTACGGAGCATCCGGATGGGCAAGAGGCTCGGCAGGTTCAGGGCTGTTTCTGGACATGGCAGACAGGGACTTCTACATGACATCAGGCGCAGACGACTCCCTCTGGATCAGGGAATATTCAGCAGGTCTGGATCTGCCGGCGGAAACACCTGTTCCTGAAGAAGAAGTTGAGGAGACAGGAAACCCGTCTGAACTGGAGATGGACTCCCTGTTCAGTATAGCTTCCGAGTGGGGGGTATCAGGGAACAGGGAAAGGGTGCTTGCCCACAGGGAAGAGCTTGCTTCCAGAGGCGCAGGTGCTGTTGACTACATACTGGAAGAGCATCTTGATTCATGGAGCGGACTTGAGCACAGAGCGATAAGGGCGGTATTCAATGAAAACTCCAATTACGCCGCAGAGAGACTGTTTGAGCTTCTGGCGGATACCCTTGCTCCCAACGAAAAAGTCAACGCTGTCAGCTGGCTGGGAGAAACCGCAGGAGAAGAAGCAATGCCGGTTCTGAAAGCTATGCTTGCTGATTCAATGTCCACAGGGCTGACTGTTTCAGTACTGAAAGCTTTGGGGAACATCGGGAACACAGAAGCGCTGCCGGCGGTATTACCTTTCGCAGAACATGAGAGCGAAAGGATAAGGAGGCAGACTGCTGTGACACTGGGAGAGATGGGAGAGGAAGCACTGGAGACGCTTGAGCGTCTTGCAGGCGACAGCTCCCTTGCAGTCAGGTCCGCAGCTCTTCGTTCAATGGATGGAATAAATGATGGGCAGGATTGATATAAGAGCAAGAGGGTTTGACACCGAAGCCTTATATGGGTATTTTGCCCCGGCGGAGGGGTGACTCTTCGTTAAACAGAAGGAGAAATTAAATGAAAAAACTTGCCATTATTTTCATGGCCGTAATGGTTGCAGCCATAGCAGGATGTGCCGGAGACGATGATCCCAGCGGAGCAGGCAGCCTTGCGGTAGTTACTGATCTTCAGCTTGACGCTTCAAGTGCAGGAACAAGCATTGTTCTTGTCTGGAGTGAAGTTGACGGCGTTGACGGTTACAAGGTTTATTTCCAGGAAGATGCCACAGGTAACTGGGAAGAGGTTGGAACTTCAAGCACCACCGGTTTCACCCACGATGCAACTTCAGCCGGTCACTACAGTGTCAAGGCATACAAAGGTGATGACATGTCTTCAGATTTCGCCACACCTGTCAGCACCATGCCTAACATCATAACCCAGACCTTCACGATCTATGATAACAACTCAGCGCTTGACAGTGGATTCTTCTTTGGTAAGAGCGCAGCCCAGAGTTCGACCGGCCAGGCTCAATCGACTGATTTCAAGCAGGATATCTATGCCTATGATGACACAAAGGGTGACATGCAGGTTTCCCTCTACTCCGGTGCTTTCGGCGAGTTTGGAAACGGGTATGTAAGTTACTTCCAGGAGCCTGACCCCAGCGTCAGTTACTGCGATCTGACTCCCAGTCAGTGGAGTCCCAACAGTTATCCTCTTTACTCAGGCGACAGCGTAGTCTTCGTTGCTCTTACTGGAAGCCCACAGGCTGGGCCTGTTCAGTATATCGCGAAGATGCGCGGTATTACCATTGCCGAGGATGGAAATACTGAAAACGGAACAATGGTTACATTCAGCTTTGAGATTCAGGGTCCTGAGCTTCACAACACAGGTCTGCTCTCTGTCTTCACAACAGCTCACAACTAGTCTTACCTGATATGTCAGAGGAGGAGGGGCTTCCCTCCTCCTCTTTCCATATAGGCACAGGAGAAACACACATGACAGTTTTACTTATCAGTCTTCTTTTTCTGACACCTTCATCAGGTATGAAACAGGGCGGGGCACCTCCGATGCTTCTGGATCAGGAAGGTTATTCGGCTTCTCAGGCAGAGGGCCTTCCCTCAGGTCTCAGCGCAGCTCTCGATAATGCTTACAACCTTCCCGGAGGAAGCTTCGGAGTGGGAGTAATTGATCTGAACACCGGTGAGAGAATGACCAGAAACAGCTCAGAAAGCTTTATGATGGACACTCCTGACATTGTTGCTGCGGCATACAGTGTTTCGAGACACCTGTCAGGGGAGTTCAGGCTGGACAGTATTGTAAGAAGGGATACCCAGCTGTGGATGATGTTACGGAACGGTCAGCAGGGTTCCAGAGAACAGCTTGTTGCCGCTGTGTACCATTGCGATGGTTTTGAACCGCTGGCCCGGTGGCTGGAAAACAACCATTCAGGAACAGTTTTCAACAATGTTGCCAGAGACTGGGAAGGTGCGCCTGAATATGACCCCAACTATACCACAGCCGATGACTGTCTGGACTTCATGGAAATTGTTTACAGCGCTCTTGATGACAGGGCAGTAAGAAGGATCACCACCAACCCTCCGCTTTCAGATGACCTGAACAATCTGATCCAGGATGACAACATCGTTTACGGCTGGACAAGCGGTCGGGGAGACACCAGATGTATCAACCTGATTGTTTTCAAGCCCGACGGGTCCAGATACGGTGTTTGCGTTCTTGGCAATGACCTGTGCTGCCCTGCAAAGGCTGATCTTGCCTTCAGGCACCTCTGGTTAAGCCTCTAGAGTAATTTCTGACACAGTCTTCAGTGCCCGGCGGGAATGCCGGGCGTGTCAGCTAAGAAGCCACCGCTGCCGGTGGCTTCTTAATGTCCTTTCCCGGGATGGGTAGAATCTCGCGTCTTTTCAGGCAGCTCACTGTTTTCAGACTGTGGCGCTCAGAAAATGCGGAACAGAAGATTAGTTCGGATAGGTGGTGAACTCGGTATCAATGTAATACCCTCCGTAGTAATCTTCAGAAGAAGCGACTACTGACCCGCTGCACAGGTTGGATGAAGTGAATGTGCCTGTGATCGTAATACTGTTCATTACTCCACCAGCTTCGTAGTTTCCTGACATGGTCCAGGATCCGTTAATGTCGTAATCTATGTAGCCAGTGAATGTTGGAGTAAGATCCGGTGCCCCTGATATATCAAGGGTAACAGTACATTGGCCTACTGTCATGTCCGTTGTCACATAGAAATAAATGGTCTTTCCCTGATCTGTTCTACCTTCCCAGTAACCGGCTATGGCTTCTACCGGTGTATCTACCTGAATTTCGTTACTCCATGAGCTGAGAGAATTTTCGTCAATGGTTTCAAGAGCGTAGTAGTAGGTCTCATCCTGCTGGACATCAGAGTCATTGTATGTCAGATCGCTGATGCTGCTGAAAGAGGCAAGGGGAGTTCCCGGGTTCTGAGAAACACCTGAGGCAGTGGAGCGATACAGTTTGTATTCCGCAAAGTCGTCGCTGGTGCACTGATCCCAGGAAAGCTGTACCAGAGAGAAATCAACGGTAGACGAAATGACTGAAGGATCCGGCGGAGTAGTGTCTGTGTCTGATGGAGACGAACCGCACCCGATGACTGCAGAAAGAAGGGAGAGTAATATTAGCGCAATACATTTTCTCATGAAGACTACTTCCTTTATTAGTTAGTGAATTAAGAGCACATGTTACACAAAAGAATCTCTGTACGCTGAGTAACGTAAATAGTATTTGAAACAGGTATGGTAATGTCAAGCAGGGAATCAATAGACTAAACCACACCAGATCGGCAGCCTGAAAATATTGCTGCCGGATCTGCTGCGGACATACGGTTTCTTTTCATGGCAGCTGTTCCAAGTGGCACAGAGAACACTTCTCTGTTATTTTGCTTCTATGAAACTTTCACTTGCTGTTATTGCACTGAACGAAGAGGACAGGCTGGCCAGTTGTCTGGACAGTGTTCCTTTTGCGTCTGAGAAGGTGGTTGTTGATTCCGGCAGTACCGATTCCACCGCTTCAGTTGCAGAAAAGTGCGGAGCCAGAGTTCTCAAGAGAAAATTTACCACATTCAGCGAGCAGAAACAGTTCGCCCTTGATAATTGCACAGGTGACTGGGTGCTTGTGCTGGATGCGGATGAAGCCCTTTCCTCTGAACTTGCGTTGGAGATTCAGAAGCTTGTGAAGAAAAATTCACAAATAGCTTACAGGCTTCACAGACGGGTCAGGTATATGGGTCGGCTTCTGAAATACGGGCCGTGGAAAGGTGAATCAGTCCTTCGGCTTTTTCCAGGAGGCAGCTCTGAATACGATTCTTCCTCTGTTCATGAAAGACTTGTTCCTTCCGTTCCTGTTGTTTTGGTCAGGAACGGCTGGATAGAACACAGAACATACCGGTCGCTTTCAGAGCAGTTTGAGACTACAGGCAGATACGCATCTCTATGGGCAGAGCAGAAGTCTGCTGCAGGTGTCCGGTCCAGTATTCTGAAGATCGCTTTAAGGGCCAAGTGGAGGTTTTTCAGCGCGTATTTTCTTCAGCTGGGTTTTCTTGAGGGATATTCCGGTTTCATGGCTTCTGTGATGGCTGCAGTATCGGTTTTCATCAAGTGGAGCATACTCAGGGAGAAGCAGTGCGGAAGGTAGTTCATGTTTCCACTGCATCATCCTGGCGAGGCGGTGAGAGGCAGGCGCTTTTTCTCGCTTCCGGCCTGGCAGATGAGGGATTCAGTTCCATTGCCGCTGTTCGCAGGGGAAGCGAGATGCACATACGGTGTGTAGAAAACGGTATTCCTGTTGAGCCACTTCCCTTTATGGGCGAGTTTGACGGGTTTTCGATGCTGAGGCTGGCAGCACTGCTGCGCAAGACCCAAGCAGATATTGTACATGCCCATGATGCCCACGGGGTATCGTTTGCCTCAATTGCAGGATGGCTTCAAAGGGTGCCTGCCGTTGCAACCAGAAGGGTGGATTTTCCTCTGCGGAGCGTATGGAAGTACAAGGGTCTGGCAAGGCTTATATGTATCTCTGAGGCCATTCGCAGTATCTGCGCTTCTGCAGGGCTTTCCCCCTCTGAAATGCCTGTTGTGAGAAGTGGAATAGATACTGAATGGACCAGAGGTATTGCAGATGACAGAAATGGTGTTCTGCAGGAGTTCTTTCCAGATGGCGGAGTATCATATCTGCTTCTGAACACAGCCAGTCTTGTTGACCACAAGGGTCAGAAGTACCTGCTTGAAGCAATGCCTGCCATCCTTGAACAATTTCCAGACGCCGGTCTTGTAATTGCAGGGGAGGGGCTTCTTCGGGATTCGCTTACAGCACAGGCTGAACATCTTGGTATTGGGAAGAGGGTGATACTTGCAGGTTTTCGCCTGGATGTGCCGAGATTGCTTGTGGCATGTGACATTTATATCATGTCCAGCCACATGGAAGGCCTTGGAACCTCGCTGATGGATGCCATGGCAGCGGAAAAACCTGTGATAGCAACAGATGCAGGTGGAATGAAGGAACTGCTGGAGGATGGTGTAACCGGCATACAGGTACCTGTCTGTGATTCTTCAGCTCTTGCCCATGGGGTTATCTCCCTTCTTTCTGATACGCAGAAACGGCAAACTCTTGCTAAGAAGGCCAGAGAAAAGGCTCTGGCAGAGTTTTCCATTGCCCGTATGGTCAGTGGAACTGCCTCTGTGTACAGGGATATCCTTTCAGATATTGACGGAAAAGCATAAACCGCTATTTTTCCGCAATCCCGATAATTCTTAAAACACACGAGAGGAGATAACAATGGCAGTAAATCTCAGAGGCAGAAGTCTGCTTACCCTTCTTGATCTGAGCCCTTCAGAGCTTCGCTATCTGCTTGATCTTTCACATAACCTGAAGCAGGAGAGGCTTGGTTTCCAGACATTCCAGAGGTTCCAGGGCAAGACTCTGGCTATGCTCTTTGAGAAGCGCTCCACCAGAACCCGCTGTGCTTTCGAAACAGCATTCGGTGAAGAGGGCGGACATCCTGTGTTCCTCAGTTCCTCTGACATACAGCTGGGTTCAAAGGAATCCATTGAGGACACTGCAAGAGTTCTGGGCAGAATGTTTGACTGCATCATGTTTCGCGGATTCAGCCAGGAGACTGTTGAAGCCCTTGAAGAATACTCAGGAGTTCCGGTTTTCAACGGACTTACCGACCTCTATCATCCAACCCAGATACTTGCAGATCTGATGACCATTGAGGAACATATCGGTGAGCTTAAGGGCGTGAATTTCGTCTACACCGGTGACGGCAGAAACAACATGGCAAACAGTCTGATGATAGGCGCTGCAATGGTTGGAATGAACTGCACCATAGCAGCTCCTGAAAGCCTGCAGCCTGAGGAAGAACTGGTAAACACAGTTCTTGATATTGCAGAGACCTCCGGTTCTGTAATTAAAGTTACTGCAGACATCAAGAAAGCTGTTGCAGATGCTGATGTTATCTACACAGATGTGTGGGCTTCAATGGGCGAAGAGGACAAGGCTGCAGAGCGTATTGCGCTTCTCAAGCCATACCAGGTGAACGCTGAACTCATGGAAGCCACCGGAAATCCTGAGTGTCTGTTCATGCACTGCCTTCCGGCAGTAAAGGGTAACGAGGTTACCTTCGATGTAATCGAGGGTCCACAGTCTGTTGTATGGGACGAGGCTGAGAACCGCAAGCATACCATCAAGGCCCTTATGGTGGCTGCTGTCTGCTGAGTGCTTCCGGCGCTTTAATTATCTCTGTTCTGTGGCGCTTCAGGCGTTGACAGACTGTCATGCGGTGTGCGACTGATTTGACAGAATCATTTTCAGGGCATGACATACTGCATAAAAGGCTGCATGGCGATATGCTGTGCAGCCTTGTCTGCTCAACGCTCTGCAATGTAATGACAAAATCTCGCGGGATATTCCAGCGATAAAAGGCGACTGTTTTGTATGCCGGAAGAGATTTTACCGGACTCCGGACAGTTTACTGGTTCTCTTCTCTGAGGAGCTTCAGGTAGGAGAGGTGTCTGGCCCTGTCAATCTCGCCGTTTTCCACTGCTTCCCTTACTGCGCAGCCAGGTTCCGTTTCATGAAGACAGTTTCTGAACCTGCAATTGGTATGGTTTCGAAATTCAGGGAAGCAGTCCTTCAGTTCATCTGTGGGGATGTGGTCCACCGAGAAGGCTCTCAGACCAGGGGTGTCCATAAGAAATGTATCTTTCCACAGTGGAACAAGCCTTGCTGAGACAGTTGTGTGCCTGCCCTTTGAGGTTTTTAGATTTACCGCTCCCACCTTCAGATCCAGATCAGGATTAACTGCCTGCACCAGTGATGTTTTTCCTGCAGCTGATATTCCTGCCAGTGCCACAGTTTTTCCTGTTATCAGTTCACGGAATTCATTAATGCCCTGGCAGGTTACAGTGCTTGTAAGGATTACCTTGTAGCCAGCCCTTTGGCAGTAGACTCTTTGAAGCTCTTCAGTGTCAGCTGCGCCTTTTTCTTCTCTGAGATCAGTTTTGTTCAGCACCAGAACCGCCTGAATACGGTTCCATTCCGCTGAAGCAAGTGCCCTGTCAAGAAATCCCCTTTTCAGCGGAGGGCTGGTTATGGAGGCTACAACTGCCACAAGGTTGATATTTGCTGCAAGTATCTGCTTTTTTCCCAGCGGGGAAGTTCTTGTGAGGCAGCCTTCTCTTGGAAAAACTTCCTCAATGTACCAGGTTTTCCCGTTCAGCTTTATGCGAACCCTGTCTCCGCATACCGGATTTCCTGTCTTTCTGAAAACATTGCTGGATACCCTGGCTACAGATGTGGTGCCATCGGAAAACAGTACAGTTGCACCCCGTCTTCCTGATGAGGCTATTCTGGCTTCACTGATGCTTCTGGAAATATTCCACCTCTGTATCTGTAAGACTTTGTATGAATTGCTCAGTATGTTCCGGATAATAAATACCGAATGGCACAACAACCACCTTTGAAACTCCCATCTCTTTGAGTTCTGCTTCAGTTGCGCCTTCCCATGCCGCTCTATCTGTTGACACATAATACAGCCCGGGGTTGCTTATTCCCCCTGCAAGGGCCATACCTGGAATAAGAAGCTCATTGGCTGCTGTAATGCCCTGTGAAGGGAACTGAAATCGTGAGTAGAACTCTCTCAGGCTGAGAGAATTGGATATTTCTTCTGCTGTGTAAGTCCACTGAAAGGCAGGAAAGAGAAGAATGGCGCAGATGGCCATTTTCAGAGCTTTTCCGCTGTAGATTTTTCGCAGTTCGAAAAAAATAAGCGGAGCGGCCAGCAGAAAGAGCTGATCGATATACCTGGGCAATACCAGAGAGCCCATTGCAAGGGATATGGTGAGCAGAATAAAGTTAAGAGAAAATGGAGCAGCAAGTTTCCACTTTTTGAAACCGTAATAAAACAGGGCAGCGCCTGGAGCCCCAAGCACCATTATTGATCTGAGAAATGCCCAGGGCAGCAGAGTAAAAGAGTTCACTGTTGGATATGCCATTGCAGAGACCGAGTATCGGACTTCTTCAGATGCCCAGTTGAACGAATTGCATGACACTTTGTGGAATGTGAGCCATACTGCTGCAGAGAGAAACAGAAGAGCTGTCAGTTTCCAGTTCTTTAATCCTTTCCATCCTCCGTAAATAAAACCTTCAGGCCTTGCCAGCGAAGCAATTACAGCGCCGGAAGTTTCAGCTTTTGCTGTCTGAGCCATAAACATTCCCAGCAGAAATGGAATAGCCGGATTTCCTTTGAGAGAGAGAAGGATGAATGCAGGATTGAAACCCAGAAAGAGCGCAGTTTCTTTTCCTGAAGGCCCTGCCGCTGCCTGGGCAGCGGCAAGGGTCAGTCCTGCGATTGTCATGGTTAGAAGCGAGTGAAAGAAAACGCTTCCAGGGAGCCTGAGAAAGCTGATAAGCATTTCCAGCGGTTTAGGCACTGTATTAGGGTAGTATAGTTTCCAGTCAGAGAACTCGCCGTTTTCAGATATGGTCAGAGAACCTGTTCTGACCAGCTGCGCCGCCCACATATCGTGAGCGTTCCGATCAGGATCAGGCAGATCTCCCTTCAGTATCACAAGCAGAATCGTCAGAGGAAGCAGCGCGGCTGCAAGGGAAAGCGCTCTCAGTTTTTCGGCTCCGTAAATCTGATTATAAGTTCGTTGTCCCTGCCCCAGCCCAGGATTTCCCTTACCCTTTTTTCCATGTAAGAGGAGTCTGATTCAAGGAGCAGAATGGTGTTTTCCAGGGAATCAATACGGGATTCCAGAGATTCATTTTCCCTTCTCAGTGAATCAACCTGACTTTGTATTCTGGTGATTGCCACGAAGCCGTTTCGGTTAAAAAGCAGTATTGCCCCTACTATAAGGAAGACGGCGATAACCATAAGGGAGGTCAGCAGCCCTGAATGCCTGTTACGGTCATCGCCTGTTCTTCCGTACATCCGGTTCAGCCCTTGAGGACTGAGCGGCCTGCAAATACCGCTGTGCTTTCAAGAGCTTCTTCTATTCGCAGAAGCTGGTTGTACTTGCAGGTTCGGTCTGTTCTGCAGGCAGAGCCGGTTTTTATGAAACCTGTGTTTCTTGCCACTGCCAGGTCGGAGATGAAGGTGTCTTCAGTTTCTCCGCTGCGGTGGCTGATTACCGCCGCCATTCCGTTCCTGTGGGCAAGATCAATAGCTTCAAGGGTTTCTGAGACAGTTCCTATCTGGTTGAGCTTGATGAGAATGGCATTTGCAGAGCTCTCTTCAATGCCCTTCCGCAGCCTTTCCACATTGGTGACGAAGAGGTCATCGCCTACGATGTGTATTTTGTCGCCCAGTCTCTCTGTCATGAGCTTCCAGCCAGCCCAGTCGTTCTCGGCAAGTCCGTCTTCAATACTGATTATGGGGAATTTTTCAACAAGGCCTGCCCAGTAGTCAACAATTGCCTCAGAGGTAAGACCATTCGGGTCTTCACCGTGCATGTAGTATCTGCCGTTTTCTCTGCAGAACTCGCTTGAGGCAGGGTCAAGAGCTATGAATACATCTTCCCCGGGGGTATATCCTGCCTCTGCAATTGTGTCTGCGATGAACTGCAGTGCAGACTCGTTGTCGGGAAGATCAGGTGCAAGCCCGCCTTCGTCGCCTACAGCTGTGGACATTCCCGCCTTTGCAGCCTTTTTCTTCAGAGTGTGGAATATCTCGGTACCGGCCTGAAGTGCTCTTCTGAAAGTGTCAAATCCTGCTGGAACCACCATGAATTCCTGAAGGTCGATGAGATTATTGGCATGCCTGCCGCCGTTGATGATGTTCATCATAGGAACAGGCAGTACTCTGGCTGATGGCCCGCCCAGATAATTGTAGAGGGGAATCATCTGACTGTCGGCAGCCGCCCTTGCTGCTGCCATTGATACTGCCAGAATTGCATTTGCTCCAAGTGAACCCTTGTTGGAAGTGCCGTCAAGTTCTTTCATGACAGAGTCGATTTCGTACTGGCACGATGCTTCAAGCCCAAGTACTGCAGGGGCGATTTTTTCGTGAATGCTGGTTACAGCTCCGGTGACAGCTTTGCCCATGAAAGCATCTCCGCCGTCTCTGAGTTCAACTGCTTCGTGCTCTCCTGTTGAAGCTCCGCTTGGTACAGCGGCACGGCCGAAGCTGCCGTCTTCCAGTATTACATCAGCTTCAACTGTAGGGTTTCCCCTTGAGTCCAGTATCTGCCGCGCTTTTACCTCTATTATCTCAGCCATTGTATTCTCCCTTGTTCTATGGTTTTACAGGAAATATAACTGCTATGTGTCAGAAAGCAGATAAGCTAATGCTTTGCAACTGCTTAACTCTAAATGGCCCCTTCCGGCTGAGGCTATGCTGTCAGTCTATGTCCAGTTTCTTCATCTTTGCAAGGAGGGTGGTTCTTTTCAGACGGAGCATGTGTGCAGCATCTGTTCTGACGCCGTTGCATGAGTTCAGAGCCTTCCTGATATAGTATCGTTCAACTGAAGCGATAATTGATTTAAGGTCAATTATTCCACTCTCTGAAACACCTTCAGGAGTTTTTGGAACAGTTTCAGATATCCAGTCTGGAAGATGCTCCGCGCTTATCTCTTCCATTCCCGCAAGAATAACAGCTCTTTCCATTACATTTTCAAGCTCTCTCACATTCCCGGGCCATGAGTATGCAAGAAGAGCTGTTACTGCTTCATCGGAAAGAGTGCAGCTGCCGAAAGGCCCTTTCATTCGTTGAAGAAAGTGTTTTGCAAGGGGAATTATGTCTGCGCTTCTTTCCTTGAGAGAGGGTATGTGTATTTCAAAGACATTGAGCCTGTAGTAGAGGTCCTGCCTGAATCGTCCCTCTGCCACATCACTGCGAATATTGCTGTTGGTTGCGGAAATCAGCCTTGCGTTTACAGGAACCGAAACAGTGGCTCCTACCGGGGTTACCTCTCTTTCCTGCAGTGCTCTGAGAAGTTTAACCTGCATAGGCATACCCATGTTACCTATCTCATCCATGAAGAGAGTGCCCCCTTCAGCAGCCTGAAAGTGACCTATAGTTGTTGAATGCGCACCTGTATAAGAACCCTTTGCGTGGCCGAAAAGCTCACTTTCCAAGAGCCCTTCCGGTATTCCGCCTGAGTTCACCGAAACGAAAGGCCCTCCTGATCTTCCGCTCATTCTGTGAAGGGCTCTGGCGATTATTTCTTTTCCGGTACCGCTCTCGCCGGTGAGCAGAACTGTACTGTCGGTTATGCTGACCTTTTCAACAAGCTCCATTACCCTTTTCATGGGGCTGCTCTGAATAACAAGGGATTTTCCCGAGGAACTCCTTTGAAGCCTCTGTTTTCTTATCACCGAATCAACAGCAGCTATGAGCCTTTCAGCGGAGAAAGGTTTGGGAATGTAGTCAACGGCTCCAAGGTCCATTGCTTCCTTGATGCCTTCTATGGAAGCAAAGCCGGTAATAACCATTGCAGCCATGTATGGGTGCTTTTCCCGTGCGATTCGAATAATGTTGATTCCCGAACCGTCTGGAAGCCTGATATCGCTGACCAGAAGATGATACTCTTCATCCCGCATCTTCCTGAGAGCTTCTTTGCTGCTTGTTGCAGTGGTGCAGATAAAACCCCTGAAGGTAAGAACTTCAGAAATGAAATTTAGTATTTCAGGTTCATCATCAACTATGAGAACCCTGTATCCCTTTCTTGGGGTATCCATGTATATAGTATCCGTAATGTCCCAACTTTTGTCAACTTGATGACAGGAGCCAATTGAAAAACCGCCACTTTTTTGTCGCCACTGCTGCAGTGCTTGTTCTGGTGGGATGCAGGAAACCTCCTGTTCCTCAGGATAGTTTTACTATCACTATAGATGACTACAACAGGGTATCAGTTGATTCTGTAGAAAGCCCTGTTCTGCCTGCTGATACAGTTGTTTCTTTTGTCGTTCAGCCTGATTCTTATTCTGACAGTATTCTTCCGGCTGACAGTCTGTTTCTTTCAGCAGATTCGCTGTTTACTGATTCACTGGTCTCTGACTCCCTTTATGCCGATTCTCTGTGTGCTGATTCCATGGCTGCTGATTCTACCGATACCCTTGCAGCTGAAGATACCCTTGCAGCTCCTGAGTTGCCTTCTTCGTGGAGATTCATGGAGGTTGAGATACAGGGTTCTCTATACCGTTCACTCTCTTCAGCAGAAGGAGTTAATCCGGATATTCTTGGAGCCCATTGTGTGAGACATCTTGTGTGGGAGATGAATCCATGGAGCGGATTCATTGCAGGAGACACTGTGAGAATACTGTACGACCCCCAGGTTTCCGACAGGGAGAACACAGTAATGGCAATAGAATATGTTCCTGTTTCAGGCTCTTCCAATACAGGCTTCAGTGCGTATACCTGGAAACGAACCGGAGACAACTGGCCTTCCATCTGGCTGGCTGACGGAACTGAACTGGTTAAGCTTCTCGATAGAATGCCGGTTAGAACATTTGAAGAAATAACAAGCGTTTATGGAGAACCCAGAGGAAACCACAGCCATGCAGGAATTGACTACAAGGCGCCTGAGGGAACACCGGTTTTTTCAGTTACAGGTGGAACTGTGTCAAGAACGAACTGGAATACCCGCTACAACGGAAGTTGTGTAGAGATAGACTTCGGTGGGTATTCAGAGATGTTCCTGCATCTTAACACAATAGAAGCCGGCATCTCGCCGGGAGCCATAGTTTCCCCTGGTGACCAGATAGGAACTGTGGGGAATACAGGCATTTCTACTGCAGCCCATCTTCATTATCAGATAAATGATTCACAGGGATACTCCATAGACCCTTACCTCTACTTCAGCAGCCACAGAAGGAGCCTGCCTGCTTCTGATCTTGAGGTGTTCGGCGCTATGGTGGAGATGTGCAGAGAGGCAATGGGCAGCAGCAGATGAAACCCTTCACAGTACTTACTCTGAACTGGAACGGCAAAGAAGTGCTTCAGCCTATGGTATCTTCACTGGCAGAGCCTGTGGAGCGTCTCGGCGGTGAACTTCTTGTTTTTGACAACGGTTCCTCAGATGGCTCCGACATTGAAGCTGAAAAAGAGTGGGGTGACAGAAGCTGGTTCCGTATGGTCAGATCTCCTGAGAACCTGGGTTTTGCCGCTGGAGCCAACAGGGCTGTACTTAAGGATATTGATTCCCGAATAGTGGTTCTTGCCAATTCTGATACAGCTTTCAGGCCAGGTTCTCTGGAAACTCTTCTTCGTAAAGCCGATGAACATCCTGAAGCAGGCATGCTGGGGCCCAGACTGTTGTGGCCTGACGGGACTCTGCAGAGGTCACTGAGGGATTTTCCCTTTCCTGGAAAACTGCTCAGGGAGAACATTCCTTTCTTAAAAGGCAAAGCTGCCATAAATGATCCACACTGCAGGGAAAGATATGTCGACTGGTTTGTAGGCGCGGTAATGGTTTTCAGAAGGGATATTTTTTTATCTGCAGGCGGTTTTGATGAGGATTTCTTTTTCTACCATGAGGAAACAGAGCTTCAGTACAGGCTTTTCAGAAATGGTTACAGATCTCTCTTTGTTCCAGAGGCGGAAGTTATTCATGTTGAAGGCGCTTCTGCCAGAAAGAAGTTTGGTAGCGAAACTTACACCAAGTATATTCATGCCAAGGTGAAATTTCTTGAAAAGCACGGCTACAGGGGTTCCAGAACACTTTTCCGGTTATTTATGGGGCTGTTGCAGGTTTGCAGATTCACAGCGGGGCTTCTGGTTCCCCGTCTTGGCAGAAAAGATGTCAGGTTTACTGCATTCTACTGCCGGAGGGCTCTGGGAGAACTGTGCAGGAGTAACGGACGGAAAAACAGATGACAGCTATTCTTGGTTTGAATTGCTATAAACACGACGCAGCAGCGGCTCTTATTGTAGACGGAGTTCTCAGAGGAGCAGCAGAAGAGGAAAGATTCACCAGAAAAAAGCACGATGCAGATTATCCAGCCAAAGCTGTCAGGTTTCTGCTTAAATCTTCCGGACTTGAGCCTTCAGATATTGATCATGTGGCTTTCTATATGGTTCCAAGGCAGATAAGAAAAGAATCATTCAAAACCTGGCCAATGTACAGGGCACAAAAAGGCGCTCTCAGATTTCTGGCAGGACAGCTTGCCGGAGCAAAGAAAATGGCAGGAGTGCCTCAAATTATGAGAGAGCATCTCGGAAGCTCTTTTAATCCAGTGTTTCATTTTGTGGATCATCACAGGGCGCATGCCTGGTCAGCATGGCTGGGGGCAGGCTGCAGGAATGCTGCGGTGCTTACCATGGACGGTGCAGGAGAGCGGCATTCCAGTCTCACAGGGGATATAGGCTCCGGCGGCATAACAGAGTATTCACGAACTCCGCTTCCCCATTCTCCAGGGCTCTACTACTCTGCAGTAACAGCTTATCTTGGTTTCACCCCTGATAACGATGAATACAAGGTGATGGGGCTTTCCAGCTATGGTCAGCCGGAGTTTCTTGACCTTTTCAGAGAGATTATTCAGGGAAAGAATGGAAAGTTTCTGGTCAATTTCAAACTGCTTGATGTTTCCAGAGGCGTTCACAATGCAAGGTTCAGCGGTCAGGTCAGGGATGTTATCGGTCCTCCACGCCTTCAGGTTGAAAAGGACCCGAATGAAAGGCATGCCAATATTGCATGCAGTGCCCAGAGAGCCCTTGAAGAAGCCGGTATGTCAGTTGCACGATTTCTCAGAAAACGCTCTGAAAACGATCTTCTGGTAATAGCAGGCGGAACAGGTCTTAACTGTGTGATGAATGGTCTTTTTGAACGGGAGAGCGGTTTTGCAGAAGTTGCTCCCTTTCCTGCTTCCAACGATGCCGGCACCTCTGTGGGGGCAGCTGCTGCTGTACACCGTAAGGTGTGTTCAGGCATTCCCCTTGAACCAGTTCAGAGTATGTATCTTGGCCCGGGTTATACCGAAGCTGAGATAACTGCGGATATTGAGATGGCAAAGCTCAACCCTTCTAAACCTGATAACCTTGCAAGGCAGGTTGCCTCCATGATAGCAGAGGGCAAGGTTGTGGCTCTCTTTCAGGGCAGAATGGAGTTTGGTCCCCGAGCTCTTGGAAACCGGTCCATACTGGCTGATCCCAGACGGCCGGAGATGAAGGATATTGTTAACAGTGTAGTCAAGCATCGTGAGGGCTTCAGACCTTTTGCTCCTGTGTGTCTTGAAGAGGATGCAGGCAGATATTTTGAAGGATGCGCATCTTCACCTTACATGATAAAGACTTATCCTGTGGTGAAAGGGATGGGAGAAGTTATTCCAGCTGTTACCCATGTTGATAACACAGCAAGGGTTCAGACTGTCTCCTGCAGGCAGAATCCTTTCTATTTCCATGTGATAGAGGAGTTCTCAGCCATAACAGGTGTAAGTGTTCTGCTGAATACCTCTTTCAACATCAGGGGTGAACCTGTTGTCAACACTCCTGTTGATGCGGTAAGATGCTTCTACGGCACTGGTATTGATGCCCTTGCAATGCCGCCGTACCTGTTTCTCAAGAAGGATTGACAATAAATGAGCACCATACTTGGAAGAGGAACCGTCCTATTCGTTGATCAGGATTTGAAGAGAGCTTCCAGGCTCCGTGACAGCGCCTCTTCTCTGGGCTACAACTGTACTGTGGAGTACACAGCAAGAACTGCTCTCAGAAGGGTAAAATCCAGATCTGTAAATGTTATAGCGGCAAGTTCCGATCTTCCTGATCTGCATATGAATACTTTTCTTGAGTCTCTCTCAAGGGCTAATGTAGATTCCAGTGTGGTGATATATGGTAGAAACATAAGTGCATGTCAGGCAATCTCATGGATGCGTGCTGGCGTGGTGGACATTCTTCTTGATCCAGAGAACGGCGAAGACCTGAGAAACGCATTGCAGTCGGCATTTGCCCGTTCCTCGCTGAAGATTGCCACAAGGTCAGCTTCAAAAAACTCCTCATCTGCACAGGGGCATGACGAAAGCGGAATGCTCTACCGCAGCAGGGTAATGACTGAACTGATGAAGAAGGCAGCAAGGGTTGCGCCGGTAAAGGCCACAGTGCTCCTTTCAGGAGAGAGCGGAACTGGAAAAGATGTGCTTGCCGGTGAGATTCACCGGCTGAGCAGAAGAGCCGGAAACTACATAGCCATCAACTGCGCTGCAATTCCTGAGACTCTCCTTGAAAGCGAGTTGTTCGGTTATGAGAGAGGGGCGTTTACTGGAGCAGACACACGAAGGCAGGGCAAATTTGAAGCTGCCGATGGCGGAACCCTTCTTCTGGACGAGATAGGAGATATGCCCCCTGGTATACAGGCCAAGCTCCTTCGGGTGCTGGAAGAGGAACAGATCACAAGGCTTGGAGGAAACACACCGGTACCTGTGGATGTAAGGGTTGTTGCAGCCACCAACCGTGACCTTTCGGAAATGGTTCAGGAGGGAACATTCAGGGAAGATCTTTTTTACAGACTGAAGGTCATTGAACTGGATATTCCGCCTCTCAGATCCAGAAAAAGCGATATTCCTCTGCTTGCAATGGCTCTTCTCAGACAGTCCGCAGAAAAGCATGGGCTGGCAATGCCTGAGGTCGATCCTGAGGTGGTGAAAAGGCTTAAGACATACAGATGGCCCGGCAATGTCAGGCAGCTCAAAAACATGATGGAAAGTCTTCTGATAACTTCAGGGAACAGAATAGAGCCTGATGACCTCCCTTCAGAGTTCGAGAGAATAAAGGAAGAAACCTGCAGTACACTTGAACTCTGTCTGCCTATGGAACTCTCCCAGGTGGAAGAAGAGGTAATCAGAAAGACACTTGGCCTTGCAGGCGGGAACAGAACAAAAACCGCTTCCATGCTCGGTATAGGCAGAAGAACACTTCAAAGAAAGCTGGAATCATACGGAACAGAATAGAAGGGGAATACCATGAGAGTTGTCACAAGACAGTTCGCAGGTTTTAAATCAATCCTCCTCGGTTTGCTTGTGGTAGTACTTGTTATCTGGCTTCTCATCGGCGGGCCGTTCTACATTGTAGGCCCGGAGGAACAGGGTGTTGTGCTCACATTCGGAAAGATGACCTCGGTGAGCGGCCCGGGGTTTCATTTCAAGCTGCCCTGGCCGGTTCAGACAGTCAGAAAGGCCCCTGTGAATGTTGTTCAGAGGGTGGAGATAGGGTTCAGGTCTGTTGAATCAGGAGGAACAACCAGTTATGTAGGGTTCACTGACCGGGATATGCTCAGGGAGGCCCAGATGCTCACAGGTGACGAGAACATCATCAACTGCTCGGTGATAGTTCAGTACAGAATCGGTGACATCAGCGCATACCTTTTCAATGTCCGCGAGCCTGATGAGACCCTGAGAGACATATCTGAAGCCTGCATCAGACAGGTCATAGGAGACAATGCTGTGGATGCTGTTCTCACAACTGGAAAGCTTGAGATTCAGAACAGAACAATGGAACAGGTTCAGGAGATGGCAGACAACTACGGCATGGGTATTAATGTGGTGGCAGTTCAGCTCAAGGATGTTCAGCCGCCGGCGCAGGTCTCTGATGCATTCAAGGATGTTGCCACAGCCAGGGAAGATATGCAGGCTTACATAAATGAAGCAGAGGGCTACAGGAATCAGGTTATACCTGAAGCAAGAGCCGATTCTGTTACCACTGTGAATGAAGCGCTTGGTTATGCTGCAGTCCGTATCAATACAGCCCGCGGCGCTGCCGGAAGGTTTGTCGCTGTGGCTGCAGAATACTCCAAGAGTCCCCAGGTAACCTCCGCCAGGCTTCACCTGGAAATGCTGGGGAGTGTGCTTGCCGGTTCCAGAATAACCGTTGTGGACCGCGACGCAGGCGCTCTGACACATTACAATCTTGAAGGAGGCATGTAATGAGATCTCCTTTGCATATAAAAGGCTGCATAACTGGAGTCCTTGTAATTCTGGGGCTGATGGTGTTCTTTGGTGCCTTTTTCACCATTGATGAAACTCAGCAGGCGGTAATTCTTCAGCTGGGCAAACCGGTGAGGGTCATTGTAGGTGACAGAACGCCTGAGGAACTTGCCGAAATAGAGGCATGGATGGAAAGCAATGCTCCAGAGGTTGCTCTGAGTTCAGGAGCAGGCCTTTACTTCAAGGTTCCATTCCTGCAGCAGCTTCAGATCTTTGATGACAGGCTTCTGGAGTATGATGATGATCCCTCGGATGTTGTTACAAGGGACAAGAAGCATCTTCAGGTAGACTGTTATGCAAGGTGGAGAATACAGAATCCTCTGCTTTTCCTTCAGAGTGTACAGTCAGTGAGCGCTGCAGGGTCCAGGCTTGACGATGTGATTTATTCTGTTCTCCGGCAGGAGATAGGCAGAAGCGATCTTATTCATATCGTCAGGAATACCAATGAACCTGTAGGCCTTGGGGAGTATGTGACACTTGTGGAAAATGTTGCCTACTCAGATACAACCGAAGAGAACATAATCATGACCGATGGTGAGATAGTCGAAGTAATCAGAATGATACGAGTCCCTTCAGGTCAGGGCAGAGAGAACCTTCTGGAAAGGGTTACCGAAGCCACAAGGATTATGACCGAGGAATACGGTATTCGCGTGGTTGATGTGCGAATCAAACGAGCGGATCTGCCTGCGGCAAACCAGCAGGCTGTGTTCACCAGAATGCAGGCAGAGAGAAACAGGATTTCTACCAGATATCGTGCAGAGGGCAACAGAATGGCCCAGACCATTCTGGCTGAGACCGATCTCAGGGTCGACAGCATAAGGTCACTTGCCGAACTGAATGCCCTGACCATTCGAGGCAGGGCAGACAGTACCGCAGCGGCTGTTTATGCTTCTGCCTACCGGTCCTATCCTGACTTCTATCGTTTCATGCAGTCCATGGAAACTCTGGAAGAGATCATCGGTGAAGATGATGAGATAGTACTGAGTACAGAAGGTGTCTTTCAGTATTTCGCGCTTCCCCCGGGAGAGATGCGATAGATAATTCAAAACGATTTTTTCTCACAGGAGCAACAGGGAGGCTGGGTACAGCAGTTGCTTCAAGACTGGGTGACAAATGGGAAATCAGTCTCTGCTCCAGAAGCAGAGGCTGTGATCTCTCTGTTTCCCAGGCAGATTCAGTTGTGTCTTCAGGTATTCGGAAGGTGCTTAACTGCGCCGCCCTCTCATCAAGGGCGGAGTGTTCTTCTGATCCCTTTACGGCTTTTGCGGTGAACAGCAGATGGCCTGCCCGACTGGCATACTGGTGCAGGGAAGAAGGAGTTCGTCTTATTCACATATCCACTGACCTTGTTTATGCAGGGGGGATACCTCCCTACACCGAATCGTCTTCGTCTGTGCCCAAGTCGCTCTACGGCTGGACAAAACTATTGGGAGACAGGGCGGTTCTTCGGCTTAACCCTGATGCACTGGTAGCCAGAACTTCTGTTCTCACAGGAAAATCAGGGGCAAAAAAGCCCACTTTCTCAGAGGAAATTCTGTCAGGTAAAGCCAGATCATTCTTTGTGGACAGCTTCAGAAACCATACTGATATTTTTCTGCTGGCAGAGTGGCTTGAAGAGATGCTCCTCTCAACCGCCTCAGGTCTTATTCTGGCTGCAGCGCCCTATTCTCAGTCAAGAATGGCCTATGCTTCTTTACTTCTGGGGCTTGACTGTCACCTTGAACAGGTTTCTGTTCCGGCTTCTCTTCCAGGGGACCTTACTCTGCGGCCTTCAGTAAGGTTAGAAGCCCTTCATTCGCAGGTGCATGCCTGTGTATGACCTGCCGTTGGCTGCTATCTGCTCAGGAGTTCCTGCCGCGAGTATTTCTCCTCCTCCGTCTCCTCCGTCCGGCCCCAGGTCTATTACCCAGTCGGAGTTGACTATCACATCCAGGTTGTGTTCAATAACCACCACTGTGTTCCCTGCGCTGACAAGCCTGTCCAGAACCTGAAGGAGTTTGTTTACATCGTGTGGATGAAGGCCTGTGGTAGGTTCATCCAGAATGTAGAGGGTATGTGATGTGGAGGGTCTTGACAGCTCCCTGGCCAGTTTGACCCTCTGAGCTTCACCGCCTGACAGTGTCGGAGCAGGCTGCCCGAGCTGTATGTATCCCAGTCCTACCTCATCAATCACTTTCAGGGTAGAGTAGATGGAAGGCACCCGCTCAAAGAGTTCCATGGCCTTTTCGATGGTCAGTTCAAGAATGTCGGCGATGCTGTGTTCCCTGAATCTGACCTTCAGCGTTTCCCTGTTGAACCGCTGGCCGCCGCAGGTCTCGCATTCAATGAATACATCAGGCAGAAAGTGCATCTCTATTCTCTTTACGCCTGCGCCGTGACAGTCTTCACACCTGCCTCCCTTCACATTGAAACTGAATCTTCCCGGTTTGTAACCTCTTATTCTTGATTCAGGAAGCTCTGCAAAGAGGTTTCTTATGGAGTCAAAAACCTTGGTATAGGTTGCAGGGTTTGACCTTGGAGTGCGGCCTATAGGGTCCTGAGATATGCTGATAATCTTGTCCACATACTGAAGGCCCTCTATCTTACTGTAAGGCCCCGGTCTCATTCGGGATGAGCCGCCTGTCAGTCTGGATACTGCCGGGTAGAGTGTCTGGCTTATAAGTGAACTCTTACCTGAGCCGGAAACTCCTGTTACCGATACCAGCCTGCCCAGAGGAATATCGGCATCCACTGATTTCAGGTTATGCAGAGAGGCGCCTTTGAGTTTTATGAAAGGGGTTTTGCCTGTTCTGTGCTTTCCCAGCCTCTCTATGGTCATTCTTCCTGACAGGTAGGCTCCTGTAATGGATTCGGAATGCTCCATTATCTCCTCTGGAGAACCCTGGGCGACAACTTTGCCGCCGTGAACTCCGGCGCCGGGGCCGAAATCAACTATATGGTCTGCTTTGAGCAGAGTGTCTGTATCGTGTTCCACAACAACCACAGTGTTTCCGATGTCACGAAGATGCTCCAGAGTTTCCAGCAGCCGGGCATTGTCTCTTGGATGGAGCCCTACAGTGGGTTCATCAAGGACATAAAGAACCCCTGTGAGGCCGCTTCCTATCTGGCTTGCCAGCCTTATTCGCTGGGCTTCTCCGCCGGAGAGAGAGGGTGCTGCTCTGTCCAGTGTGAGGTAATGAAGGCCTACATTCTGCAGAAAACCAAGCCGAGCCCTTATTTCTTTCAGAAGCCTTTCTGCTATGCTTTTCTGATAGGAATTCAGTTCTATTTCCTGAAAGAAACGGAAAATCTCACCTACCGGCATACTGGAAATGTCCTGTATCCCTTTTCCTCCAAGGGTAACTGCCCGGGCCTCTTCTCTTATTCTGGACCCCTGACATTTCTCGCAGACATACTTGCGGAAGAACTTCTCGTAATACTTCCGCATATCATCGCTTCCAGTCTGGTGGTAGAGCCGGTTGATTCTGTTGACCACCCCTTCAAAAGGACCGTTCCATGCACCTGAAGAGTGAGATGATTTCCAGTTTATTCGGTATTCCTTCTCTCCTGAGCCGTAAAGAATTGTATTTCTTACCTCTTCTGAAAGCAGTTTCCATGGTGTACTGAGCTTGAAGCCCATCTCTTCAGACATTGTGCGGAGTGATGCGGCAACCCAGCCCTGCGGAATGCCCCAGGGCACAACTGCTCCAGCCTTTATGGACATGGCAGGCTTTGGTACCAGCAGTTCCGGATCCACCTTCAGGGTATATCCAAGCCCTGAGCACTCAGGACACATGCCTACAGGATTGTTGAAACTGAAAAGCTGGGGAGAGAGTTCAGGGAGGCTGATCCCGCAGTGAACACAGGCATTGTGTTCGCTCATCAGAAGTTCTTTACCTGTGTCTGCATCTACAACACAAATAATTCCGTTGCCCAGCTTTACAGCGGTTTCTATTGAATCGTTCAGACGGCTCTCTATCTCCGGTCCTTGAACAAGCCTGTCAACCACCACCGAAAGGGAGTTTTTCTTTTTGGGATTCAGCCCTTTCAGTGCATCAAGTTCCATCATTTCACCGTTAAGAATTATTCTGACGAAGCCTTTTTCCCGTATCTCTTCCAGACGCTCCTCGTGGGAACCTTTCCTGTTGCTTATAACAGGTGCAGTGATGTAAAGTCTGGTGGACTCCGGCATACCCATAACCGTATCGGTCATCTGCTGGGTTGTCTGTGTTGTGACAGTTCTGCCGCAGGAGGGGCAGTGCGGAACTCCTGCCCTTGCCCAGAGCACCCTGAGGTAGTCGGCTATTTCAGTAACCGTGCCCACAGTCGATCTTGGGTTGTGGCTTACTGTTTTCTGCTCAATGGAGATAGCAGGGGAAAGGCCGTCTATGGAGTCGAAATCAGGCTTCTCCATCTGGCCCAGAAACTGGCGGGCATAGGAGGAAAGTGATTCTATGTAACGCCTCTGACCCTCTGCATAGAGAGTGTCAAACGCAAAGGAACTTTTACCGGAGCCTGAAACTCCGGCACAGACAACAAGGGCCTGCCTGGGCATTTCCAGGCTCACGCCTTTGAGGTTGTGCTCTCTGGCTCCCCGAACAGTGATTTTTTCTGAGGACATCTTACTCCCGAGCATTAAGTGAATCCTCTAATATACCTAAGCCTGCGGTTTTCATGCACTCGTGTGCCACATTTGCTCCATTCGCAGGCCACGGAAGAGCCATTCTTTTTCTGGTAACCTCTATAAATATGCAAGGCAGCAAGATATGACTGACGGGCATAGTGGCAAGGGTATTGCTTGATACAGTGTACAACAAAGGAGCCGAAAATCAGCGCTCAAAAGAATACTAATAAATAAATGCAATAAAGGAGGAATTGAATGGGCAAGGTAATAGGAATAGATCTGGGAACGACTAATTCCTGTGTTGCTGTCATGGAAGGCGGCGAGCCGGTAGTAATACCCAATGCAGAAGGAACAAGAACCACTCCGTCTGTGGTGGCATTTAACGACACCGGAGAGAGGCACATCGGTGTTGTTGCCAGAAGGCAGGCTGTTGCAAACCCGGGAAAAACCATTTTCTCAATCAAACGGTTCATGGGAATGCACTTCAGCGAAGCTGAGAAAGAGATCAATCGAGTACCTTTCAAGGTTGTTGAAGGAAAGAACAGCGATGCCTGGGTTGAGGTTTCAGGAAAGAAGTACTCTCCTCCTGAGATAAGCGCGATGATTCTTCAGAAGATGAAGAAAACCGCTGAAGATTATCTTGGCGAAAAGGTTACACAGGCTGTGATTACAGTCCCGGCCTACTTCAATGACAGTCAGAGACAGGCAACAAAGGATGCAGGACGAATCGCAGGTCTTGAGGTTCTCAGAATAGTCAATGAGCCTACTGCTGCTGCTCTGGCATACGGAATGGACAAGGAAAAGGGTAATTCCACCATTGCCGTCTACGACCTTGGAGGCGGAACCTTTGATGTGTCAGTGCTTGAGATAGGCGACGGTGTCTTCGAGGTTAAGTCCACCAACGGTGACACGCACCTTGGAGGCGACGACTTTGACCAGCTTATCATGGACTGGATGGTTGAGGAGTTCAAGAAGCAGCAGGGAATCGATCTTTCTCAGGATCCTATGGCTGTTCAGAGGCTCAAGGAGGCAGGTGAGAAGGCAAAGTGTGAGCTTTCCACCACCATGAGCACAGATATCAGTCTTCCCTTCGTTACAGCTGACGCATCAGGCCCCAAGCATCTGAACATGACCCTCTCAAGGGCTAAGTTCGAGCAGCTGGCTGCTCCTCTGGTGGAGAGAACTGTTCAGCCGTGCCTCAATGCCCTGAAAGATGCCAGGATTCAGGCTTCAGATATCAGCGAAGTTATTCTGGTGGGCGGAATGACAAGAATGCCGCTGGTTCAGCAGAAGGTCACAGAGATATTCAAACGGGAGCCCCACAAGGGCGTGAATCCTGATGAGGTTGTCGCAATCGGCGCAGCGATTCAGGCAGGAGTTCTCAGCGGTGACATAAAGGATGTTCTTCTCCTTGATGTTACTCCTCTTACCCTTGGTATAGAGACACTGGGTGCCGTGTTCACTCCTATCATTGAGAGAAACACCACTGTTCCAACAAAGAAAAGCCAGATATTCAGTACTGCCGCAGACAACCAGACAAGCGTGGAAATCCATGTGCTCCAGGGCGAGAGAAAAATGGCAGCAGGCAACAGGACTCTGGGCAGATTTAACCTTGAGGGTATACCGCCTGCCCCCAGAGGTCTTCCTCAGATTGAGGTTGAATTCGACATTGATGCCAACGGTATCGTTCATGTTTCCGCAAAGGACAAAGCCACAGGCAAGGAACAGAAGATAAGGATTGAGTCTTCCAGCGGCCTGTCCGAGAGCGATATTGAACAGATGGTCAAGGATGCTGAATCCCATGCAGCAGAGGATGAAAAACGCCGTGCAGCAGTCGAAGCCAGGAATAAAGGCGAGAATCTTGCCTATCAGGTGGAGAAGCAGATAGGTGAGATGGGAGAAAAGCTGGACACTGCGGACAAGGCGAAGCTTGAAGAGGCTGTGTCCAATATGCGTAAGGCCCTTGAAGGGGATAATGATGAAGAGGTTGCTGCAATGAGCTCAGAGCTGGAGAAGATATGGCAGGAAATCGGCGCCAGATTCTACCAGCAGCACGGTCAGCAGGAGGCGGGAACCGCTGGTCAGCAGAATGAAGCCGGTGCGGAATCTGCTGATGCAGTAGATGCCGACTTTGAAGTGGTGGATGACTGATGGCAGATCCCAGAAGAAAAGCCGGAACTGTGAAAAGGCGCAGTTCCGGCGGTCGCAGAACGGTTTCCGCAGATGAGGAAGCTGTGAAGATAGAGATAAGCAGTGAAGAGCCGGAAGCTGTCAGCGGTGAGCAGGCTGCTGAACCTGAGCAGAGCGCAGAAGCAGAGCAGAATGGAGAAGCTGAGAAGTCAGAGGAAAAGGACGAACTCCTTGAGAGGTACCAGCGTCTGGCTGCAGAGTTTGATAACTACAGAAAAAGACAGGCCAGAGACTTCAACAGGCTGATTGATCAGGGGCGAAAGAAACTGGTCTCTGAACTCCTTGTGGTTCTTGATAATTTTGACAGAGCCAGAACAACTGCTCAGGGCGATCATTCTGACAAAGAGATTGTTGACGGAATAATGCAGACCTCTGATCAGCTTGTGAGCATTCTGAGAAAAGAGGGGCTGGAAGAGATTGTTACTGAACCTGGTGATGCTTTCGATCCTAACCTGCATGAAGCAATGTTCGCCGAAGACCTTGAAGAGGGTGAAACAGACATAGTTCTTGAGGTTTATCAGAAGGCCTACAGATTCGGCCAGGACCTTCTGAGACCAGCCCGGGTCAAGGTAGGCAGGGCTGCTGCCAGGAATGGAGGTTGATGCTGCTTGAGCAAGGACCTTTATCAGATACTGGGAGTTAAGGAAAACGCCACTGCGGAAGAACTCAGGAAGGCATACAGGGATCTGGCCAAGAAGTATCATCCTGATGCCAATCAGGGCGACAGGGAGGCAGAAGAGAAGTTCAAGGCTGTCTCTGACGCTTACGACATACTGGGTAATCCTGAGAAGCGGGAAAATTACGATCAGATGCGCAGAGGCGGCCACGATCCATTTGCCGGTGCAGCAGGAACCGAAGGTTTTTCTGATCTGAGCGACATTCTGCGATCCATGTTCGGTGGAGCAGGTATGGGCATGGGAGGCATGGGCAGACCGCAGGAAACTGCTGCAGTTGAGGTAGAAGTTCCCTTTGTTACTGCTGCCAGAGGTGGAGTGGTTGAGAGAACCGTTCAGCTTCCTGTTTCCTGCAGTGCCTGCAGTGGAGCAGGCGGCTCAGGCAGAGAAACCTGTGGAAGCTGCCAGGGTTCAGGAAGTTCTGTGGGCGGGGGTATATTTGCTTCCAGATTCCCCTGTGCCAACTGCGGCGGCAGAGGTTACACCTTCCAACGGAAGTGTACTGCCTGTGGCGGCAGCGGCAAGGTGAACGGTCTGGAGAAACTTTCACTGAGAATTCCTGCAGGAACTGCTGACGGATCAGCTGTGAGAACTACCATCGGAGGAACTCCGGTAACTGTTCACCTGCGGGTTAAACCGGACAGGTTCTTTTCCTCCCAGGGAAGGGATATACTCTGCAGCGTTTCTGTAACTGCTGCTCAGGCGGTTCTCGGCGCTTCTCTTATGGTTCGGACCCTGGATGGAAAGGTAAAGCTTAAAATCCCTGCGGGAACCCAGCCTGGTTCAGTTCTGAGAATGAGGGGTAAAGGTATAGAACTGAATGGAAGAACAGGCGATCAGCTTGTCACCGTTAACATTGTGCTGCCCAGAAAGCTTTCTCAGGAGCAGATCGAACTCTGGAAGAAAGTAAGGACAGACGCATCCTGACAGTATGGAGGACCAATTGAATTACTCATATCTGATTCTGGTGGCAGCAGGTCTGGCTCTCTCCGTTTTCGGATTTATTCGCAATGGAAAATCCGGAGGAAGAAGCTTTTCTGCAGCACTGATGTTCCTTGCAGGAATGGTTGCTCTGGTGCTTGGTATACTGCTTACTTCTGTTCCAGGCTTTTTTGGCAGCTGAGATCAGCTTATGAAGCCCAGCCTCTTAAGTTTGGTATAGAATGAGTTCAGAAGTGGATTGCCGGGGTGGTTTTCTACTGCCTCGGCGACCATTTTTCCAGCGTCTTCAAACCTGTCTTCCTTTACAGCTGCTCGTATTCTGTCCACCCAGAGCATTGCTTCAGCTGAATGGGCGTTGCCGGAGTCATTAGGGTTTTCTCCTGCAGGTTCTGCTGCAGTTTTCTGAATACTCTCAGGTTCACAGCTGCCTTTTTCAATCCTTGCCCGAAGATTATCCAGACCGGGAGCATCAGGCATCAGCTCAAATGCTTTTTTTGATGCAGCTGCGGCTTTTGCAAAGTCTCCTTCATCCAGCTTTTTAATCCCTATAGCTACAAGATTAGTTGCCTGTATTCTGGTTTTCATTTCAGCAAGTTTCGACTCTGCTTCGGTACTTTCAGGGAACAGGCTGGCAGCCTTCCTGAGGTATGCAAGGGCTTTAGCCTCATTTCCATTTGAATAGGCCTCATCAGACAGTTTGAAAGCTTTCAGCAATTTTGGGTCCATTGTCCCTTTTCGGTTCCTTTCAATAGAAGTAACGGCAACACCGGAACTCGTGCGATAATTTTCATTTCTTTCCATGGAAAGAATAACTTCGGTAATAGTTATTTCTCCAGGGTCTTCCCTCAGGGCTTCCCTGATCATTTCAAGAGCTTCGTCCCTCTGGCCGGTTTCCGCATACTCCCTGGCCTGTGAGATAAGATATGCAACTTTGCTCTTGTTCAAACCAACGCCCCGCAATTCCCTGTTTTCTGGAAACAATATGAAAACTTTCGCATAGGAAGTGGTAACACCCCACTACAGCAATTCAATATAATTCTCAGAATTAACCGGAGTAACCCCTGGAAAACTGAACAACTGAAAAGAGATGCAATGTCGCTGAAAGACCGCTTAAAGAGGATGAGACCAGCTCCCAGAATGGAAGCTGTCTCCCGAAAAAAGGTTGAGCTTGTTGACCTTACTCTCAGAGACGGTCAGCAGTCTCTTCTTGCAACCAGAATGTCAACTGCGCAGGTCATCGAACTTATGCCCATGATTCTTGATACAGGAGTTCGGCTTCTGGAGGTGTGGGGCGGAGCAACTTTAGACAGTGCAATGAGGTATCTCAGTGAGAATCCTTTTGACAGGCTCATGAAAATGAGGGATATCGCGGCGCCGTACAAAGCAGGGCTCAGGGCTCTTTCCAGAGGACAGAACCTGTTTGGTTACGATCCCTATCCTGATGACATAGTCCGTGATTTCAACAGGGAGGCGGTGAAAGCAGGAGTAACGGTTATGAGGATATTTGATGCCCTTAACTTTACTCCCAACTTCAGAGCTGCTCTTGACGGTGTGAATCAGGCCGGAGGCACCTTTGATGCTGCTGTCTGCTACACAACAGGAGATCCGTATGATACAGATCACTTTGTGAAGAAGGCTCTTGAGCTGGAGAAGCTCGGTGCCCACATGGTTAGCGACAAGGATATGGCAGGGCTGAAAACACCTGCAATGGCATGGGAATACTACAGGGCTCTCAAGGAAAACCTCAATGTCCCGGTGGTTTCCCATACTCACTGCACTCCGGGATTCGGCCACATCTGTGCGGTGATTGCGCTTCTCAGCGGAGTTGACAAAATTGATACAGCATTCCTGCCTCTGGCAGGAGGTTCTTCCCATCCTTCTATCGAAATAGTTTCTCTTTTTGCTGAGATTCTGGGAATAGATACAGGGCTTGACCTCTCCGATAGTATTCTTCAACCGCTTCACAGCAGAATGCGTCAGGTGGTGGAAGATGTGGAGAAGGAGTTTGGTCTTTCCATACACCGTTCAGTCTGGCCTGGAAGGGATACCCTGCTGCCCATGGCTGAGCAGACCATTGATTGTTTGCGCAGAGGGAAAATCCATGAGGCCCTTGCTGAAATCCACAGGCTTGAGAGTTCCTGCGGTTTTCCGCCGCCTAACGAGAAGGTTCTCAGTGCCCAGATTCCAGGAGGCATGTACTCAAACTTTGTCAATCAGCTTGCCAGAGACAACAAGTCGGAATACCTGGGCAGAGCCCTTGAGGCGGTTCAGGAGGTAAGGCAGAAAGCCGGCTGGTGCCCGCTGGTAACCCCTACTTCACAGATAGTGGGAGTAAAGGCTTACTTCACCGCCATGGGCAAGTCTGTCAACCCTGTTCAGTACTTCAACCTGATAGCAGGATTCTACGGAAAAACACCTTTCGAGATTGATCCGGATTACAGAGAAGAGGTTTGCGGCTTCAGAGATGAGCGGGAGTACGATTCCTCAGATTTCAACAGGGAAATACCATGTGCCGAGGGCACTGCTCTTCCCCTTGCATCCACGACCCATGAAAAACTGCTTTACTACCTCTTCCCTGACAGTTCAGGAAAGAGTTACCTGGAAGGGCTGAGAAAGAAGGAATGGCAGAAGGTTGAGGATGCAAGACAGGCTGAGCTGAAAAAGGATCTTCAGAAGAAACGGGAGAAACTCAGGAAGAACGCACTGGTTAACAGGTTTGCTGAGGACATGAATGGTCTTTCGGAGAACCTGTCCAAAGCTGTAGGTAACGGTACAGACACCTATAGTGAAGAGTCGGAACAAGGTTGACGAAACGATTATCTGTCATGTTTCTCTGCCTTGCTCTTGAGAATAGTGTTACTATATTAAAGAAGTGTGGAATGATTTGAGGTGTATTGCAACCACTCTAAAAAAAGTGCTAAAAAGCCGTCAGCCAGAAGCCTCAGGCCGTCGGTAGACGGCCTTTTTCTGTACTGCAATGAGGAAATGGAGAAACCAATGAGAAAACTGTTCACAAGTGAATCAGTTTCAGAGGGACACCCTGATAAAGTCTGCGACCAGATATCAGATGCAGTTCTTGATGCGCACCTGAAGCTTGATCCTGATTCGCATGTTGCCTGTGAAACCCTTGTTACAACAAACTACTGCGTACTTGCAGGTGAGGTGCGCGGAAACGGTGAAGTTGACTATGAGTCAGTTGTCAGAGAAACCATTCGGGACATAGGCTACACTCTGCCTGAAATCGGGTTTCATTACAAGAATGCCGAGTTTGTAAACAGGGTACACTCCCAGTCCCAGGACATCAATGAGGGTGTAGTGAACAATGAAGGCGCTGGAGATCAGGGTATGATGTTCGGCTATGCCTGCAACGATACCAGAGCTCTGATGCCCTATCCTGTGCACCTGTCCCACAGGCTTCTTGAGAAGCTCAGTGAGGTGAGAAGAGCTGGAAACCTCCATTGGGCAAGACCTGATGCCAAGAGCCAGGTGACAGTAATCTACGAGAACGGTATTCCAGTGGGCATTCAGGACATCGTCATGTCAATTCACCACTCTGCTGATATTGATAACGAACTGATGGAAAAGGAAACCAGGGAGAAAATCCTGGCACCTGTTCTTGAAGGATTCGTTCCTCAGCTTCCGTGGAGTGGCCGATTCCTCTACAATCCTTCAGGCAGATTCGTTATCGGCGGCCCTGACGGAGACACTGGTGTTACAGGCCGTAAAATCATAGTTGATACTTACGGCGGCATGGGAAGACACGGCGGAGGAGCATTCAGCGGCAAGGATTCCACAAAGGTGGACAGAAGTGCGGCTTACATGGCCAGATACATTGCAAAGAACATTGTTGCTGCAGGTATTGCCTCCCGCTGCGAGATACAGCTTGCATACGCCATTGGCAAAGCCGAACCGGTCAGTGTTCGGGTTGACACCTTCGGAACAGAGAAAATTGCAGATATTAGTGATATTGAAACCGCAGTCAGGGACATTTTTCCTCTGAGACCATATCAGATAATCAAGACTCTCGGCCTCAAGAAAAGTATTTTCAGAAAGACTGCAGCATTCGGCCACTTCGGCAGGATTCCCGGTGATGACGGAAGTTTCAGTTGGGAGAAGACCGCCAAGGCTGAAGAACTGGCTTCAAGACTACTGGGATAATCCTGTTGTTCTGTTCTGTTCTGTGCCTTCTGATTATCGCCGGTAATGCCGGTTCAGAGGGGCTTGACGCAAGACTTGAACAGACCAGGCAGTATCTGGAAGAGCTGGAAAACAGAGAGGCTTCCAGCGAAGAGATTCTGGCAGGTATCCATGAGCACCTTCAGGCGGCAAGGGACTACTACAATGAACTTGCCGTCAGGGAGGCAGTACTTACCTCTGATATCAGAAGTATAGATCAGCGCTGGCTGGTTACCGATTCCTCCCGGGCAGCCTTGGAAGAAAGTGTAAACGGCTACATAAGGTTTCTGTACTCAAGGAGAAACATGGTAGGCCCTGCGGTGATATTTGCCCCTGGAGGCGTTTCAACATATCTGAGACGAATGGCTGTTGTTGATCACATGGCCCGCATAGCCGCAGAGAGAATGTATCTGCTTCAGCTTTCCGGGGACTCTCTTTCAGGTTACAGGGATTCACTTGAGGAACTGGCTTCAACAGTCAGAGAACTCAGGCTGCAGATGGAAGATGTTCAGGAGCGAATATATCAGGAGGAGGAACGGCAGACCATACTCAGGCAGTCGCTGCAGAGCCAGATTGATGCAGCAAGGGATTCCGCAGCTGCAATGGAACAGAGAAGACAGCAGCTTTCCTCTTTTGTATCAACACTCAGCACAAGCAGCTCATCAGGTGCTCCTCCTGTGCAGGAAGTCAATTCCAATGCATACCTTTCGGTTAACAGAGGCAGCATAGACTGGCCGGTTAACGGAACAGTGGTAAGGTTCTTCGGTGTTTCTTCCGATCCGGTATATGGCACTGAGACTGTCAGTGACGGTATCTCAATCGCTGTTCAGGGAACAGGAGCGCAGGTGTCTGCCATCGGCCCCGGTATTATACTGTATGCCAGTGAGTTTCTGAACATGGGCAAAATGGTAGTAGTTGATCACAGTGACGGTTATTATTCGGTCTATGCCCATCTGGGAAATCTGCAGGTAAACCGTGATGATATGGTATCAAACGGATCTGTTCTGGGTACAGCAGGAATACTTCCAGGGGGCAGAAACGGCTGCTACCTTGAGATACGAATGGCAGGGGATCCAGTTGATCCCCTTGGATACCTGAGGTGACTGAATGAAACCTTTAGACTCTATCACAGGCCAGAATCAGGCCAGAAGGGTTCTTCTGGCAGCTGTTGAGAGCAGGCGGCTTGCCCACGCATACATCTTTGCAGGCCCTGAGGGCAGCGGGCGGCTTACATCTGCTCTGGATCTTGCCAGGGTGTTGATGTGCAGTGAGGAGGAAAACGGTTTCTGCGGACACTGCACTCAGTGCCGGCAGATTTCCGCATTCAGCCATCCTGATGTAAGGCTCACCATTCCTGTTCTAAAGTCAACATCACCTGATGATATAATTGAAAAGCTCAATGCAAGGGCTGAAGATGGAATAACACCCATTCGCTTTTCCGGTAACACATACATATCCATTGAGCAGGTCAGGGCTCTTGAAGGCCGTCTTTCCAAAAAGTCCTACACAGGAAAAGGCTATGTGGAGATTATTCTTGACGCCCATCTTATGGGCAGGGAAGCTGCTAATGCAATGCTGAAGACCCTTGAGGAACCACCTGCAGGAACTCTTCTTGTGCTTGTGACATCGCGGCTCAGGAACCTTCTGCCTACTGTACGGTCCAGAGCTCACACAGTTCGCTTCGGTCGTCTTCCTTCATGTTCAGTGAAAGAGGTTCTGCTTTCCAGAGGGGTGGAAATGGAGAAAGCTGAACAGCTTTCCATGGTTGCAGACGGCTGCCCTGGAAGGGCTCTTGAGCTGAGCAGAGAAGAAATACGGGGATCTGAAGAGTCAATGGAGCTGTTTTCGCATCTGGTTTCTGGAGAATCGGGAACAATGGAGCTGTCAGCTCTGGCTGCAGAGAAAGCAAGGGAGCACGGCAGGGAAGGTCTTCTCAAACTGTGTTCCGACATGATTTCCCTTGCCCACGATGTTAGAAGGGCCAGAGCAGGCTTGCTGCCGCTGATTAACTCCAGCTTGCCTTCAGCTGAGACTTGTGATGATATGATGCTCACATGTTTAATAGAGAGAATGGACAAGTGCATGGTCAGGCTAAAGGCAAATGTGTCACCGGTAATGGCTTTTTCTGCTGCTTTGGCAGGGGCAGCTCCAGGGAACAGGAGATAAGCAGCGTGGAGCAGAAACTGGAAATACTGCAGCTTGCTTTCAAGTCAAGAAGGCTTTCCTACCATGGGAACAGATCCGATGTTCCTGTGGAAACCGGTCTTTATGCAGTTGTATCCGTGGACAGAGGGGAGGATATGGGCAGAGTTGTTGCCAAGTTCACTCCGGATCAGGTCAAAACAGATATGGTTGAGGGGGACTTTCTCCGGCTTCCTGATGAAAATGATATGCAGAGATACCGCTCAAACACCAAATTTGAAAAGGAAGTTCTTGAATACTGTGCTCACAGGGTCAAGGTTCGTAATCTTGACATGAGGCTTACCGGAAGCGAAGTGCAGCTGGACAGGAACAGAATAAGAATATTCTTCACAGCAGACCAGAGAACCGATTTCAGAGGGCTGGTAAGGGATATGGCCTCCGCATTCAGAGCCAGAATAGAGATGCGCCAGATAGGTGTAAGAGACGATGCCAGACACAAGGACGGCGTGGGTATATGCGGAAGAAGGCTCTGCTGCGCCGGCTTCCTGAATGATTTCAAATCTGTTACACTGAAGTCTGTCAGAACCCAGGGGCTTTCTCCCAATCCTTCAAAGGTGTCCGGTGCGTGCAGTCGCCTTATGTGCTGTCTGGAGTACGAGGCAGAGTTTTACAGAAAAGCCGCCAAAACCTTTCCAGGGGAAGGTCTGACTTTTAAGTTTGCAGGAAAACCTGTTACTGTAAGGAAGTCTGATATTTTCAGAGAGACTGTAACAGTTGTAGGAGAAGATGAAGCTGAAGAGATTCTGGATATAGAGGAGTTTCACAGAAGAAGAACGATTTCCGCTGCAGACAGGCCCAGGAAGGGAAAAGCTTCAGAGAGGCTCTCTGCTGCAGGGGAAGAAAAGAATCTGGAGAGAGGCGGTGAGAGCCCTTCAGAAAAAAGATACAGGGGACGCCGGCAATACAGGCGCAAAAAAGCCGGTAACAAAGAGGAGAAGAACTGATGGCGCGATACATGGTCACAAGTGCATTGCCGTATGCTAACGGTCCGCTTCATCTGGGGCATCTGGCAGGTGCTTACCTGCCTGCCGACATTTTTGTCAGGTTCATGCGGCTCAGAGGACATGATGTGCTGTTCTGTTCAGGAACTGATGAACACGGCGTCCCTATTGCCATAACAGCTGAGAAACTGGGCATTACTCCCATAGAGGCAGTTGACAGGTTCCACAAGGTGATTGCCTGTGATTTCAGCCGGTTCGGTATTGATTTCGATAATTTCTCAAGGACCACCAGGCGGGAGCACATAGAGTTTGCCCAGAAGGTATTTCTTGAGATGCTTGAGGCAGGACACATTGTTCCCAGGGACATGAAACAGTTCTACTGCCCCTCCTGTGACAGGTATCTTCCTGACAGATATATAAGCGGAACCTGTCCCAAATGCGGTTCAGAAGAGGCTCGCGGCGACCAGTGCGAGAGCTGCGGAACATGGACTGAACCTTTTGAACTGAAAGAGCCAGGCTGCGGTATCTGCGGCACTTCTCCGGAAGTGAGGGAAACAAGACACTGGTTTCTTCAGCTCAATCATTTTCAGAAGTGGCTGGAGCAATGGATAGAGACCAGAGAAGGCTGGAAGCCAAATGTACTCAAATACTGCAGAAGCTGGCTTGAAGACGGGCTCAGGGAAAGGGCAATAACCAGAGACATCTCCTGGGGAGTGCCTGTTCCTCTTCCTGAGGCAGAGGGCAAGGTGCTTTATGTGTGGTTTGAAGCTCTTCTGGGCTACATCAGCAGCACAAGGGAATGCCTTGCTGCCAGAGGTTTGCCTGATGATGAATGGAAGAAATACTGGCAGTCCCCTGAATCCCGTCTGGTTCACTTCATAGGAAAGGACAACATTGTCTTTCACTGTGTTATAGAACCTTCCATTCTTCACGGTCTGGGCAATTTCGTAATGCCATGGAATGTTCCTGCCAACGAGTTTCTGAACATTTCAGGTGAGAAATTCTCCACAAGCAGAGGTACCGGAATATGGATGTGTGACTATCTTGAGCACTTCAAGCCTGATCCTATGAGATATGCCCTTGCTGTTAATGCGCCGGAAACCAGAGATACAGATTTTTCCTGGCTTGAGTACCAGTCAAGAAACAATGAGCTGGCTGATGTTCTGGGAAACTTCATAAACAGAACACTTAAGTTCACCCAGTCCAGGTTTCAGGGAAAGGTGCCTGAAGCTGCCTGCGACAGTGAGTTTATGAAGAAGGTATCTGCATCGGCAGATGAAATAGCTTCACTGATGGAGTCGTTCAGTTTCAAGAAGGCAGCCTGTGCGGCAATGGACCTTGCCCGTGAAGGCAACAGGTATTTTGATCAGGAGGAACCCTGGAAGACCCGAAAGACCGATCCTGAAAGATGTGCCTCAGCTGTTGCCACATGCCTGAATCTATGCGCTGCTCTGCAGGTAGTGTTCAAACCGTTCGTCCCCTTCTCGGCAGAGAAACTTGCTGCAATGCTTGCGGTGGATGGGCTTACATGGGCAGACGCAGGCAGGGAAGTTCTTCAACCAGGTCATGAACTTGGTGAGCCGACTATTCTGTTCTCCAAACTAGAAGATGGATTTGAGAGAGTTATGATGAAGGAACCTGAAGAGAACAAGGCTGCGAATGAAAAGAAGCAGAGTTTACCTGAAGAGGAGACGGTAAGTTTTGAAGACTTTATGAAGATAAAGTTCAGAGTAGGCCGAATCACCTCTGTTTCAGAGATAAAAAAATCGAAGAAACTCTACAGGCTGGAAGTGGACACCGGTGACAGGGTTCGTACAGTTGTTGCAGGGATGAAGGGCCACTATTCGCCAGAGGAACTTCAGAACAGGCTTGTGGCAGTAGTGTGCAACCTTAAGCCTGCAAAGCTCTGCGGAGTGGTTAGCGAAGGTATGATAATGGCCAGTGACGGAGAAACCGGAGTCTTTGTTCTTGAGCCGGACAGCAGAGCTGTTCCCGGTGACCTGATCCGCTGATTTTCTGTTTTGTTGAACCGTAAGGCCATAGTCTCGATACATGATGTTACTCCGATTATGGAGTACAGATCAAAAGAGATCGTTGATCTTGTAATGCATACAACAGGAACAGACCTTACCCTTCTTGTGGTTCCTGATTTCAACTCTCAGGGAAAGCTGTCAAACTTTCCCTTTTTCTGCTCATGGCTGCGGGATCTGAAGGATGCCGGTGTTGAGATAGCTCAGCACGGGCTTACTCATACAGGCAGAAGCGATGAACGGACTTTTGGAGGCAGATACCTCACTGCAGGCGAAGGCGAGTTTGCCTCTGCCTGTGTTGAGAATGCCCTTGAACGAATACGAACAGGTTTTAAGATAATGAGCGATGTGATGGGTGAAGAGCCTTCAGGCTTTACTGCTCCTGCCTGGCTTTACAGCAGGGAGACAGTAGAAGTTCTGCAACAGTTTCCTTTTCAGTGGGTGGAGTACCGTACAGGAATCAGGTATCATAAAGGAAAAATGCTTTACGCTCCTGTAGTTATCTATGCTTCACGAACTCTCTGGAAAAGGTTTTGCAGCAGAGTCTGGGCCCGTTTTGCTCCTTCCCTTTTTTACGGATTTAACACTGTGAGATATGCGGCTCATGTGAGGGATCTCCCATCTCTTGAGACTGCTCTTTTTCGTTCGCTGATACATCTCTGTGCCGGAAGAAAGTGTCTGACAACAGCAGAAGGTGCGGTGAAATGACGCAGGTAAATGCCGAGCCACGGTTATGTTCATATTTCACAAGCGGTTGTAACTGGTAAGTCTGTTGCGTATTTTCTCCTGTGAAGAAAGGATGATGATATGCTCTTCCAGATGATGTACGATATCAATTCAGGTTTGTTGCTTATACTGGCAGCTTTTATTCTGGGGCTGGTGGCCAGGTCAATGGTCAACTCCACCTTCAACAGATACAGTCGTATCAGGAACAGTATGGGTATTACAGGTGCTTCCATGGCCAGGAGCATTCTGAATAACTACGGTTTGCATAACATAGATGTGGAACAGGTTCAGGGAAGGCTCAGCGACCATTATGATCCCCGTTCAGGCAAACTGAGGCTTTCAAGAGATGTGTATGCAGGAAGCTCTGTGGCATCGGTTGGTATTGCAGCCCATGAAGCCGGTCATGCTGTTCAGCACGCAATGGGATATTCACCTTTTAAGTTCAGAAACGCCCTTGTTCCTATTGCCAATCTTGGCAGCCGAATGCTCTTTCCTCTTATTTTCGGCGGATTCCTGCTGAGAATGGGTAACATGATCACCATTGGAGCAGTTCTCTATGCAGGGGTTCTTCTCTTTCATCTGGTGACACTGCCTGTGGAGTTTAATGCAAGCGCCAGGGCTGTGAAGTGGCTTGAAACAGAGAGAGGATTTTCTTCCTCTGATGTGAGCGGTGTAAGAAAAATTCTCAGAGCCGCGGCACTTACCTATGTTGCTTCTGCCCTTGCTGCTTTGGGGCAGATGGTCTGGCTGCTTCTGGCCGGGAGGAGAAGATAAATGATTCTTGAGATGCCTCTTGTGCTGGTGATAGTATTTTTCAGCGTGGTCTGTCATGAGATAGCTCATGGTTATGTAGCCTATCTTCTGGGAGATCCCACTGCCTGGAGAATGGGCAGGCTTTCCTTTAATCCTCTGGTGCACATTGACCTGTTCGGTACCATTATTCTTCCGGGACTTCTTCTTCTCACAGGAAGCAGATTCCTTTTTGCCTGGGCAAAGCCTGTTCCGGTGAACCCCCAGTTTTTCCGTAACAGGAAGAAAGGCATGATGCTGGTGGCTGTTGCAGGGCCTCTTACAAATCTGGGTATAGCGCTCATACTGACTGTACTGGTTCATCTTGCAGGTTCATTTGTTCCAGAGTTCCTCAGCTCAGCACTGGCAGTTGCAGCACTGATAAACATTGTACTCATGGTTTTCAACCTTCTTCCGATTCCTCCCCTTGACGGCAGCAGAATAGTTGCCCGTTTTCTGAAGGGGAAGACCCTCTGGCAGTACCAGCGTCTTGAGAGGTACGGGATGTTCATAGTCTTCGGGCTTCTCTTTATGGGAGTAATCTCCAGCATTCTTAATCCTGTTATGATAGAGACTGTTAGAATTCTGAATCTGAGCCGGTATCTATGAAAGGAGACCTAATGAGCTATCTTCTTCTTGCGCTTTTAGCCAGTGTTTATGACGACACTCCTCTTACAGTTAATCCTGATCCTTACTGGCAGCCTGGGACCTATCAGGAGTATCTTGCAGATCAGCCGAAGTTTCAGAGTCTTCAGGTGCGGCAGATCACCGGAGAAACAAGAGGCTCTGACTTTCTGGTGCTGATGGAAGAGAACATGTCAGACAGTCTGGATTCAGATATTGTGAACCAGTGGCTTGCGGATATAGCTTCCGAGGGCAATACAGTATCACTGGCAGAGATAACCTACGCTGAACCTGTGGAGATACGGACATGGCTTCAGGGTCTTCATGCTGAAGGTCTCAAGGGTGTTGTTTTTGTAGGAGATATTCCTGCTCCCTGGTCATGTATTGAAGACAACACCACCAGAAGCAACGAAACTTTTCCAAGTGATTACTTCTATATGGACCTTGACGGTGACTGGCAGGACAACTGGATTGGCTATCCTTCACAGGGAGTTTCCGGTCAGGATGATATCTACGACGGCTGGAGCGGCGACCTGGACCCGGAGATATACACAGCGCGAATACTCACCAGTGTTATCCTTCTGGGAAACGAGTATGAGCTTATAAACAATTATCTTGAGAGGCTTCACCAGTGGAGGATTGAAGGTGATCCTGATCCACACGCTCTCTGTTATGTAGATGATGACTGGGCAGGATGGGGTAACAGCTACAAAAGTGCAATGGAGTACCTGTACGATGATGTGGAACTGGTTAATCAGTACAGTGCCACCAACGGAACTGATTATCGCAACAACAGGCTTCCTTCAGGATACACCTGGATAAGCCCCTTCGTTCATTCCAGCCCTACCAGCCATGCATGGAGTCCCGGTCCCAGTACAACAAGCGGCCATATCTGGACTGATCAGCCCCCTTCAAGGTTCTACAACCTTTTTGCCTGCTCCAACTGCAGATTTACCAGTAACTGGTGTATGGGCTGCACTTATACTTTCGGTACCGCTTCTGGAATCGCTGCTGTAGGAAGCACCAAGAGCGGTTCTATGCTCAAGTTTGCCTATTTCTACTCTCCCCTTGGTAACGGCTCAAGCTTCGGAGAAGCATATCAGGCCTGGTGGAACCACATTGCTCAGGGAGGTCTTTCTCCCCACGAGCAATACTGGCATCTTGGAATGGTTATTCTTGGAGATCCCACTGTAATGCCTTCAATGCACATGCTTGGTATAGAGGAACAGCCTGCAGTCCCTTCGATTTCATTCAGTGCCAATCCTGCTGCAGGGCCGGTTACTGTGTTTACAGAGGGAGAGTTTACTGTTGTAGACATGGCAGGAAGAACTGTCGCTTTCGGGCAGGGAACAGAGACACTGACGAATCTTGGCACAGGAGTTTATATGGTAAGATCTGTCGAAAACGGTGTTTCTGCCAAGCTCTGCGTAATCCGATGATTTTTTATGGGGACGGCAGCGGATTGGCTGTCATCCCCAGCTTTTCTCTTAAGTGAGCAATATCGTCTTCCAGTGAAGATTTAATCGCCTCTGTAAAATGCTCGTTCAGTTCAGTTCGGCTCAGAAGATAAATACTCACTTCAGGAACAGGGGCGTTTTCTGAAAGGTTACTGATCTTAATTGCCTCTGCCCAAATCTCTGCTGCAATATTGTCACTGCCAAGCATCAGGCTCGTCTCAGTGAGATAAATCAGTTTCGTCAATACCGTTTGCTGTTCTTCATAGGGCATTGCAGGCAGAAAGTCATCATTCCTTTCAAGCATTCTATGAAAGGCATCGGCAACCATAAGTGCTGTATCCGGTTCCATTCTTTCTGTGTCAATGCTGTTGATGAGCATCAGATATCTGTCTTCTCTGAATGTCTCGTCTGGAAGGAGCAGTGCAGCTTTTGCCCATGCAGAAGAGCTGTTTTCTCTACCTGCAGCTGAGAGTGCCAGTGCCTGAAGCTCCCAGCCTCGGCTGTCTTGAGGATAAAGCTGCAGAAAGTGTCTGGAATCTTCAATGGCTGCCAGGAATAGTCCTTCAGCTAAATGCCTGTATCCTGCTGCAAGAAATACCCGTTCTTCCCATGGTATTTTTCTGCATGCTCTTTCTATGTCACTCAACGAGCCTGTATTCATGTGGCTGCTGAATGACCTGTAACCGTCAAGGGTAATGTGGCACCAATAGAGAGATAGCAGAGACAATACTGCAGGTACAGCAAGAGGCAGATTGATTTTTCTTTTGCTGACAGGGGTAAGCATTCCGATAAAAAGGGCAGCAGGCAGGGCGCCCAGAGGAGTTGCCAGAGGAAGGTCTGAGGTAAACACAGGCCAGAAAGCCAGAGCCATTGCAGAAATTTCCGGTGAACTGTGTTTTCTCATAATGAGATAGAGTATGGCAATCACTGTGAGTATGCCGAATACACCATTTTCTGTAATAAGCGTGAGAGGTTCAGAGTGGAGGTAGTCAACACGACGGTTTCCACCTGCCAGTATTCTCAGCTCAGGTTCGGAAGTGTTGAAGATTCTGATTCTCGCTGAACCGGTTCCTGTTCCCAGAGGAAAATTCTCACCAAACAGCCTTACTGAATTTCGCCAGATTCTTGTTCTCAGCTCAAGGGTGGGGCCTGCTTTTCCAGCCAGCTCTGGAAAGAACAGAGCAGCAGCCTGACCGACAATCATCAGAACAAGAATTATGCGCCATGTTTTGCTGGAAGTTTTACAAAGAAGGAATCCTGCCAGACCGGCAAGAGAAGCTATCCAGCAGATATAAAACTCTGTAAGAACAGTTCCGGAAAGAATAAGGGCAGGTAGCGCAAGAAGGTAAGGTTTTTCTTTTCGAAGAAGAAAAAGACTTGCTGTAAATCCAAGGGCAAGAATCATTCCAGCTCTGTTGGGATTACCTGTTACTGCATCCGGCCCGAGAACAATTATAAGTAAAGCTGTAACAGCCGCTGCCGCTGCAAGCCCTGGAAAAAACCCGGTAATCCCACTCTTTTTCACAGATCCTGAGAACCCTGTTACCATGATTCCGAATGATGCCCATCTCACCTGGTAAGGAAGGCCTGCTTCAGGTGAGTTGTTCCAGAAAAGGGACAGAAAGGGGAGTACTGCAAGCATCATGCCAAGGATAAAATGACTTATGCTTACATTTTTTCTTCCTGCAAAGAGAACTACCGACGCAACAAGTGGATACAAGGCAAGTCTTGACATTGCCGTAGTATCGAAAACACCTGGTACAACAAAGAGCAGAGCAGCAAGAAAAACAATGGCAAACCTCAAAGAGGCTGATTTCCGCATCTTAGTATACAGTGATATAAGTGTCATGATATGATTCAGGAAACAAGGTCAGACCAGACATAAATACCGGTTGAGGAAATACCGTCATCATTCTGAAGCATAACAGAGCACTACAAATCAGCCCAGAGACCTGGATCAGAAGGAAGATCAGAAATGATATCGCAGTTTATCTCAAGGTTGTATTTCTGCTCCAGCTCCATGAGCCACTCTGTTGTTCTCTGTTCCATAAGCTGTTGGGTGAGATTACGCTGAATAACAGGAGTCATCTGCTCCAGGGTAGCTTCATGGGGCGGAATTACAGATGCAAGCCTGTAGAAGACAAAAACACCTTCTTCAATTTCAACAGGCCGCTGCCAGAGGGTATCAGTTTCTTCAATGAGGAAAAGGCTGATTGCCATTCTTTCAGGGATCTGGTCGGGAAGAACCGGTCTTGAGAGATGATCTTCTCCGGCTTCAAGATAGTCAGGATATCCAGGCTGTCCCAGAACAGTCAGATCAAGGCCGCGCGCCATAGCTTCCATGTGCGTATCAAGCAGAGTAGAGGGGACCATTACAGAATAGAATGTTCTTGTTTCAGGAATGAGTGGAATACTGTCAAGACTGTTAAAAGAGTCAAGTATCATTTCGTCAGTTACAGCTATCTGCGAAGCTACCATATCGTGATAAAGAGCATCAGTAGCCTGTTCCATGGCGAAATCATCAGCCTGCTCCTGCAGCTCGGCATAGCTCTCAGGATTGTTTTGCAGAAGAACCGATTCTGTTTCAATCAGCCTGATGTGATTGCTGAGTGTGTGTTTTACCCATGAAGGGGAATCAGGGGCAACAGGGAATCCGATTGCTGTGAAAGATACTATTTCGTCAAAATCCTCTGCTGTGAGTTCTCCGTTGTTCCAGCTTACCAATATGGCGCCTTGCTCAAGATTATCTCTGTCGGAACAGTATCTCTCAACTGCAGTAGAGTCAAAGACTATGGAGGGTTCATAAAGAGCTGCCAGCGAATCAAGACTGCGGGCCACACGGCTGTCGGTAAGCGAACTGAGAGCAAAGTTGTTCACAGCGGCAGTATCCTCCAGAGTGACGGCTATCATGCTGTCCGGGGAAACAACAGCAGAATCAAGTTTAAAGACTCCTGCTGTGAGGGAAACAGACTCTCCTGCAGCAAGGGTATCCAATGCGAAAGCAATATCCCATGGAATATCCGGAAGTCTTAAGGGGCCATGACTGATTCCCTGATCGTCTGTGTACCAGACAATTGAACCTATAAGTTCTCTGTAGTTTTCCAGGTCTTTATCGGTCAAAGCATTGCGAACAGATTCTGAGAGGTTTTGCCGATATGTCTGAGCAGCGGCAGTTCTGAGCCACAATTCACGCAGAGCGGAAATCTCAGGAGAATAAAGGTATTCATCACAGGAGACTTCAAGGGTTATTATGCTCTTTCTGCCAAGGGCAAGTATGAATTCTCCCACAGCATCATCTTTTTCAGCAAAAACCTGTTTGCCGTGGGCATCCAGGTTGAGCCAGGCGTTTCCTGCTTCTGCAATAGTCAGCTCTTCAGAGGAAGTTCTGACAAGCCAGGTATTCCCGTCTGGAGAACCGCATCCGGTAAGCAGTAAAGCAAGAAGCAGGAAAGTAACAGAAACAGACTTCATGAAGAATGTCCTTTCAAATAAGTTGCGGAAGAACTGCAATAATAAAGAAGGCCTCCGAAGAGGCCTTCTTTAAGAAAGGCAGATTCTAGAACAGGCTCTTGATTGCACCCCATGAGTCCCTTGAGAGAGCACCTCCGGCATCGGTGACATCGTATCCGCGCAATGCGTCGGGACTGCCCTGCTCGAGAACAAACAGCTCAACCACAGGGGATGTGTTGCGCATTGTAGCTCCGCCGTATGTTCCGTCAGCAATAACTGTGTGGTTTTCAACCAGGCTTCCGTCAGCTGCGATCTGGGCTATGATGCCGGAGCCGTTTGCGCTTGTGACCCAGAGGCAGTTATTGGCAGAGTCCCATGCTGCGCCATAGGTGCTTGTTGCTGCTGAGGACCAGTTTGTGTGAGTTGCTGTGGAACCGCTTACACCGTCCCAGGTGAGCTGATAAATGACTTCCGAGAATGAACCTGTGTAGAAGTCGGTACCGTCGTAGGCAAGTGCACGGTTGGGGTTTACAGCATTGGAAGTGAAGGCCCCGACTTTCTCGTGGGAGGTTATGTCGTAGTAATCTATCTGGTTGTCGTCACTTCCGTAAATATAGGTACCGTCGAAGCAGAGGTCACGAAGACCCCAGCCTGGAGCGTTGAACTGGGGGAAATCGTCTACCAGCATACCGTCAGAACTGAAGAGATAGAACATTCCTGTTCCGGCACCGGCCATACCTGCGCCGTTTGTTACCCAGAAATAGGTGCCATCCCAGCCGCAGCCCACTGTGTAGGCATTTGGAATACCGCCAGCTTCCAGATCATAATTGGCGATCTCGTCCCACATTGCATCAGCTTCTCCCCCTGAAAGGCTGATTGTCGGGGCTCCATCTGTCATGGCAAAAGCCGTAACAGAGAAGACAACAGTAAGTACTAACAATAACCGCATTTTTCCTCCTCTCAAATTTGCGTAACATAAAACTGTCCCTTATAGTAACTGTCATGAGGTTCTGCGTCAAGCCCCTCTTGCTTTCAGCTCTGACTGTGAAAGCCTCAAAGAGTCGCTGATAACTGATTATTGTTCGCTCTAAGGGTTGTATGTTCTGGGCTCTTCTTTGCCCTGAAGTACCCTTAAGGCGCCCAGAGCCAGAGCCTCCATTTCCATTTCTCCTGGATAGACTTTCATTTCAGCGATGAAAGATGTTGCCTCTTTTATCCATCCGACAAACTTTTTGTCCCAGGCAATTCCTCCTGTTACCAGAATGGCATCCACATTACCTCTCAGAACAACTGCCATTGAGCCTATTTCCTTCGATATCTGATAGGCCATTGCCTGGTATACTTCCAGCCACTGGCTGTTGCCGGCTTCAATCTCTTTTGCCACCTGAAGCATGTCGTTGGTTCCAAGATAGGCAACTATGCCGCCGCTGCCCTTGATTATCTTCTTTACCTGGTCAAGGGTGTATTTTCCTGAGAAGCAGAGTTTTGCCAGAGCTCCTGCAGGAAGGGTGCCTGACCTTTCAGGAGTAAAAGGCCCTTCACCGTCAAGAGCGTTGTTCACATCAATGACCTGTCCGTTGAGGTGTGCTCCGACGCTGATTCCACCTCCCATATGAGCAACGATGAACCTGCAGTCCCTGTATTCCCTGTTCAGCTCTGCAGCTGCTTTTCGCGCAACCGCCTTCTGGTTGAGCGCATGGAATATGCTTGTTCTGGGCAGGAGAGGGCTGCCGGAGTATCGGGCAATGGGTTCAAGTTCATCCACCACAACAGGGTCAACAATGTATGCATCACATTCAGCTTTGCGGGCCAGTTCCCAGGCGATAGCTCCACCGAGGTTGGAGGCATGCTGCCCCATGATACCGGCTTTCAGGTCTGCCATCAGGCCTTCGTCTACAATATAGGTTCCACCATGAACAGGTTTTACAAGGCCGCCTCTGCCTACAACACCGTCAAGGCTCTCAAGAGGAAAACCTGCTTCCTCCACAGCTCTGGCGATAACGCCGTATCTGAAAGAATACTGATCAAAAATGGCGGTTCCGAAAGGTGCCAGCTCCTCAGGGGAGTGTGAAAGCTTGTGTACCCAGACCTCTTTTTCGTTTTCGTATACTGCTATCTTAGTTGAAGTTGAACCTGGATTGATTGCCAGTATTCGCATCTTCCCTCCCTGGTATGCTTATGTGCTATCTTTAGAATGTCTGTTCGGTGCTGAATCTATTTTACCGAAAGGATTAAGGCAACCTGATAATTGAGAAAAAAGTACAGAAGCAAAGCTGAAGTGATTGAGGACATACGGTTTCTTGAAAGGTCTCTCAGCAGACTTACCGAGTCTTTCAGGCTTGAGAAGGACGAAGCTCTCGCAGCAGATGACATGTCGCTGTTAAGGCTCAGAGAGCGAGAAAAGAATCACTACGGGCCTGAAGTCAGAAGGCTTCTCTCCGATCTCAGAGGGCTCAGACACAGGCTGAAAACCGTTCAGGGGCTTTCTTCAGCTATATTTGACAATCTGAACAGACTTGAATCGAATATGAAAGATGCCGGAGCCAAATTTACCGGAACGGTGAACAGGCTGTGCCGGTATGGTTTACAGGGAGACAGTCAATGTACGGAATAGGTTCTGAGAACAGAAAGAACCTTGTCAGTGCCGGTGAACTCCGTGCGCTGGAAGGTCAGACAGTTGCCGTTCACGGTATGATTCAGAGGATAAGAAGGCTGGGCTGGGGGGCTTTTATTGTTCTCAGGCGTCATGACGGGCTTCTGCAGTGTGTAATAAGTCGGGAGGGAAATGAAGATCTGATAGATTCCCTTGCTGAAGAACAGTCAGTGGCAGTAACCGGTCTGGTTAAGGCAGCAGAAATCAGGGACAAGTCAATCAATCCCGGCAATGTTGAGATACAGGTTGAGTCTGTTGAAACAATCTCTGTACCATCTGAGCACCCTCCGGTAGACCTGTCAAAAAAGCTTCTTGATCTTCACATAGACACCAATCTTGACATGAGACCTCTGAGCCTTCGTCATCCTGTTGAGAGGGCTCGCTTAAAGGTTTCAGAATCTCTTGCGGCAGGATTTGCAGAGTTTCTCAGGTCTGAAGGCTTTACCGAAATTCGCACACCCAAGCTGGGAGTTGCAGGGGCAGAGGGAGGTGCGAACATTTTCAAGGTTGAGTATTTCGACCGTGAGGCGTATCTGGCCCAGTCGCCCCAGTTCTACAAGCAGATGGGAGTGGGAATATATGAAAGAGTATTTGAAATAGGTCCGGTTTTCAGAGCTGAACCCCACCAGACCAGCAGGCACATCAATGAATACACCTCAATGGATTTTGAGATGGGATTCATCAGAGACCACAGAGATGTTATGGAAATGGAAACTGCTCTGCTGGGGTTCTGTCTTGAAAAGGTTGCAGAGGATTGCAGTGCGGAACTGGCTCTGCTTGAAACCGAGCTTCCTGATTTGAGTGAAGATATTCCTGTCGTCACACTTGATGAAGCTCACCGAATAGCGGAAGTAATCACCGGTAAGGACTGTTCCAGTGAACCTGATCTGGAACCGGAGGAGGAACGGGCGGTATGTGCCTATTCTGCTGATAACTGGGGTTCGGAATTTGTTTTTGTGACCCATTTTCCCACAGAAAAAAGGCCTTTCTACACAAAGGATGATCCTGAGACTCCAGGCAAAACCCTGAGCTTTGATCTGCTCTTTCGAGGGCTTGAGATTACCACAGGGGGTCAGAGAATACACAATTACCATGAGCAGGTAGTAAAAATGAAGGATTTCGGCCTTGATCCAAGCGACTTTCAGGGTTACCTGCAGGCACATAAGTACGGCCTTCCACCCCACGGGGGGCTGGCTGTCGGCCTTGAAAGACTTACAGCGAGGCTTCTTGGGGTAGACAACATTCGTTATACCACCATGTTCCCCAGGGATGTAAAACGGCTTACACCCTGATACGAGACAGGGAGAGCGTTATTCAGCTCTCCCTGCATCTGCTTTTTTTGAAATGCTTGCAGTGAATCAATTCTGCCGATATTTACCGGCAGAATTGAAAACTCTATAAGTTGGGGTTGAAAACCCTCACTCCCCTGACAGGCTGATACTCCCCGTCTATAACCAGTGAGTCACTCAGAGTAAGGGTATCAGGAATTGTATGAAAACCCTCAAGATGGCTGTAGTATTTGCTCTCCAGGGCCAGATAGAAGCCTCCTCCGTAGGTTATGCTGTCCAACCATTCTGGCGATTCAGGATCAGGCGCCACCATATGTGAAGAAACGGAGACTCTGGTGTTTGCCCCTCCAGGCCAGTGCTCAGGGTGGGCATTTCCTGAATAGATGAACCTTTCCATGGCGGGAGTTATTGCCACCACAAAGTCCTGCATGAAATTTTTATCCGCAGGGTCGCCGGCTATAAGTGAGTCGCCTTCCATATCCAGCCTGTACCCTACAGGTCGGCCTGTAAACTCCATCCGCGATTCTGTAATAGATTCGGTTTTACAGTTTGCAGGAAGACCAGTATCAGCAGATATGTTGTCTCCCTTGTATGCAGTAACTGTATAGTAACCTGCGTAGTGAGCTATGTGGGCAGTTGCATTTGTTGTACTTGTGGCTGCCAGAGTCCATGGCCCTTCTATTCCTTTTCTGATCCAGAGCATATATCCGTCAACCTGTGTGGAATCCAGACCTGTCCAGGTTACGGTTATTGTGTCACCTTTACTGGCCAGTGTGTCAACAGTAATCCCTGTGACCACAGGAAGAGTGCCGGTTATTTCAGTTGCTGAGTCTCCGCACCCGCTAAGTGCAAGAATAAATGCAGCTGTCGCCATTGCAAGCACAGTAAGCCTTCTCATCAAACCCTCCGTTGTTTTACAGCCGGTAAATAATCACTTACGGTATTCTCGCTGTCAATCCTGATGAAGTTCTTCTCTCAGGCTTTCCAGCTCCCGGTCTTTCAACCCCTGGAAACCGCCGAACGCACTCTTCTCCAGAAGCAGAATCTTGGCGGCTTTCTCAGTCATCTCAACATAATCACAGGCTTTTTCAATATCGTCGGCAAATCCCAGTATTCCATGTTTTCTCCAGATTACCGCGTTTGAATCCTGAAAGGTATCTCTTGTTCTGGTACCCAGTTCCCAGGTGCCAGGTGGGGCAAAGTCCAGAAAAGAAATTCCTCTGCCCATAAGAACAGAGATTTCAGGATGGGCTCTTTCCACAGCCTCTTTAAGCATGTCACCAGGCAGATCACTTGAAGAGAGCGCCAGCATTCCTGTGGAGTGCGTGTGAACGATAGCTGATGTATCCCAGCCTTTGTCAGGAGCGAGAGAATGTACCTGTATGTGTGTACCTATTTCGCTTGTGGGAGCAGGAAATGATGACGGCCACAGCGCTGCAGTTCCGAATTCGGTGATGGAGACTGGAACGATCTGAGTTTTTCTGTCAAGCTCCATTCTCCGGAACCTGCTGCCTGCAGCTGTTACCAGAAGTGTCCGCCCTGCAAGGGAGCGAACAGGTTCCGGAAAGTGATAGGAACTTGCGTTCTCAGGAATAACAGTTTTTTCCCCCCTGGGAAGCAATACTGAAATGTTGCCGGCATTGGCTTCAGACCAGCCCATGTGCGCAAGGTGATAGGCTGTTCTGGCAATATCCTTTCTTATCTTCTCTATGTATTCCATGGCGGCAATATGCATGAAAAACACATGTTTTTCCACCCTGTCAGGCTGGCACCTGCCTGAAAAAACTTAAAGCCGTCCAGACATTTCATAGCAAAGCTCAACTCTCTCAACAGCTTCCATTTCATGTAAGCCATTTGTATCGAAAATCACATGATCTTTTGGGTTTGTGAAAAAGCATCCTTGACACAAGAGAGAAAGAAGAATATATTCGTAATCGTTCCTAATACGAATAGAGGTATATGAAAACACATACCAGAAGAAGAGGATCAAGGCAGAGAGAGGCTGTTTTACAGACAGTAAAGGAACTTGCCAATCATCCCACAGCTGACCAGATATTTATCAAGGTCAGAGAGAAGCTTGACAGGGTAAGCCTCAGCACGGTTTACAGAAATCTTGGAATACTGGTGGAAGAGAAAAAACTGATTTCAGTCACCGGCCCAGGGGGAGAGGTTCATTACGATCACCTCCTGACAGAACACTGTCACGCTCTTTGCGATTCCTGTGGCAGGGTTCTTGATGTGCATATCTCTTCTGATATGCTCAAAGCAGTTAAACCAGTTGGAATTCAGGGTTTTGATATTGCGGATGTAATGGTTACATTTACAGGTATCTGCAGTGAATGCAGTAAAGGGAAAGGCAGGGAAAATGGAGCTTAAGGGGAGTCGTACTGAACAGAATCTGCTCAAGGCGTTTGCTGGAGAGTCGCAGGCCAGAAACCGCTACACCTACTTTGCTTCACAGGCAAAAAAGGAAGGGTTTGTTCAGATTTACAATGTTTTCAATGAAACAGCCAGTCAGGAAAAGGAGCACGCAAAGCGTCTCTTCAAATTCCTTGAAGGCGGCGAGATTGAAATAACCGCTTCCTTCCCTGCAGGAATTGTAGGAACCACAGCTGAGAACCTCAAGGCTTCTGCGGCAGGTGAGAATCACGAGCATACTTCAATGTATCCGGAGTTTGCCGCTGTTGCAAAGGAAGAAGGTTTCAATGAGATAGCTGCGGTTTTCAGAAGCATTGCCGTTGCGGAAAAGCAGCACGAGAAGCGGTATCTGGGGCTTCTTGCCAACATTGAGAGTGGAACAGTGTTCAAGAAGGCTGAACCGGTTATGTGGATATGCCAGAACTGCGGTTATGTTCATATGGGCGAAGAGGCTCCGAAGAAGTGTCCTGCATGTGCCCATCCGCAGGCTCATTTCATGCTGATAAGCGAGAACTGGTAAACACCAAAAGAAGGGAAACTTACAATGGCAGAGAGAATGCAGGTCTACAAATGCGAAATGTGCGGAAACATCGTTGAGGTTCTTCACGGAGGCCCGGGCTCCCTTGAATGTTGCGGAACAGCTATGAATCTGTTTGACGAAAAAACCGCAGACAGTACTACTGAGAAGCATGTTCCTGTTGTAGAGAAGACTGAGAATGGTTACAAAGTAACAGTTGGAAGCACAATACACCCGATGGCTGACGCACACTATATTGAGTGGATAGAACTGCTGGCTGACGGCAGAGTATACAGGGCGTATCTGAATCCAGGTGATGAGCCTGTGGCAGAGTTCTTCATTCAGGCAGATAATGTCAGCGCCCGTGAGTTCTGCAATATGCACGGACTGTGGAAGGGATAGAGATGCTTTCAGTTAAAATGGAAAAGGCCATTAACGAACAGATAAACAAAGAGCTTTTTTCTTCCTATCTGTACATGGCTATGTCAATGTATTTCGAGGACGGTGAATTAAGCGGAGCCGCATCATGGATGAGGGTTCAGGCACAGGAGGAACTCTCCCATGCAGACAAGTTGATGAAGTATGTCAACGAAAGAGGTGGAAGGGTTGTGCTTGAAGCTCTGGAAAAGCCCAGAACCGCATGGGATACTCCTCTGGAAGCCTGCAAGGAAGTCCTTGAACACGAAAGATTTATATCAGCTTCAATAAACAACCTGGTACAGCTTGCCAGGGAAGAGAACGACTTCATGACTGACAACTTCCTTCAGTGGTATGTGTCTGAGCAGGTTGAAGAGGAAGCTTCAGCTGCAGATGTGGTCAGGATGTTCTCTCTGGCAGGTAATGCAGGAGGAGGACTCCTGATGATAGACAGGGAACTTGGCAGCAGGGTATTCAACCCTCCAGCCGCTGACTAGAACCGGAGAAACAAAATGGGTCCTTGCACCGCAGAGAAACTTACAGACAAGGTCTACTGGGTAGGGGCCATCGACTGGGGTGTCCGTGACTTTCACGGATACCTTACCAGTCGGGGCAGCACCTACAATGCCTTCCTGATAATTGATGAGAAAATTACTCTTATCGACACGGTGAAGAAACCGTTCATGAATGAGATGCTTTCCCGCATTTCATCGGTGATCCCCCCTGAAAAGATAGACATCATCGTGAGCAATCACGCTGAAATGGATCACACCGGATGCCTTCCGGAAGTTATCAATGCTGTGAAACCGAAAAAAATCTACGCTTCGGCAATGGGCAAAAAGGCACTCGCCGCCCACTTTCATTTTGAGGATGATGTGGTTACTCCTGTAAAGAGCGGTGAAAGCATTTCACTTGGTGAGTCAAGTCTTTCCTTTGTTGAAACAAGAATGCTCCACTGGCCGGACAGCATGGTTTCCTATCTGGACACTGACAAGGTAATGTTCTCTCAGGACGGGTTCGGTATGCACCTTGCCTCAACTGAGCGGTTCGATGACCAGCTTCCGGCATATGTTCTCAAGCAGGAAGCAGAGAAGTACTTTGCAAATATTCTGCTTCCATTCTCACCTATGGTAACAGGGCTCATGAAAAAACTGGAGGATCTGAACCTTGATATAGAGCTTCTCTGCCCTGACCACGGTCCTGTCTGGCGCAGCGACATCGCAGGCATACTTAACAGCTGGAAGGAATGGGCTCTTCAGAAGAGTTCCCGAAAAGCTGTAGTCATTTATGACACCATGTGGAAGAGTACAGGCATGATGGCTGAAGCAGTTGCTGACGGCCTTGTTTCTCAGGGGATTTCTGTGAGGGTAATGCCTCTCAGCGCTTCCCACAGAAGTGATGTGGCTACAGCTGTTCTGGACGCAGGGGCTCTCATCGTCGGAAGCCCTACCATCAACGGACAGATGTTCCCCAGAATGGCAGATGTTCTCACTTATCTCAAGGGTCTGAAGCCGAAGAATCTCATCGGAGCTGTTTTCGGTTCCTACGGCTGGAGCGGTGAAGCGGTGAAGCATGTGGAGCAGTTTCTTGCTGACATGAAGATTCCTCTTGCCGCAGAGAGCCTTAATGTGAACTATGTGCCTGGCATTGAAGATCTTAAAAAAGCAAACCACATCGGCGTGGCAGTTGGAAAGGAACTGGTGGAGAAGTGCCCGGAATAAAGAAGATGGATATATCTGCCCTCTTTACCCTCAGCTACGGTCTGTATGTGATAGGTTCGTTTAAAGAAGACAGGCTTAACGGACAGATAGCGAATGCGGTAATGCAGGTTACTGCTGATCCTTCCAGAATTGCCGTTGCCATAAACAGAAGCGAGCTTACCAACCAGTTCATAAAGTCTTCCGGCTGCATGAGCATCTGTGTCCTTGCTGAAACTGCTGATATGCCTTTCATCGGCCATTTCGGTTTTAAGAGCGGCAGGGATATAGACAAGTTCGCCTCTAAAGAGTATCATCTTACTCCTTCAGGCTGCCCATGCCCGAAGGATCATATTCTCGCATGCCTTGAGCTGAAAGTGGAAAGTTCAGTTGAGGTTGACACTCACACTCTGTTCATAGCTGAGCTTACCCACTGTGAGCTTACAGGTGAAGGTACGCCTATGACCTACAGCTACTATCAGGAAGTGCTCAGAGGTAAAACCCCGCCTACAGCCCCTTCATTCAAGGCTCCGGCTAAGCCGGTCAGTGAAAAACAAGAGGAGGAAAAAACAATGAAAAAGTATGTATGCACAGTGTGCGGTTATGTCTATGACCCTGAAGCAGGCGATCCCGACGGCGGAATAGCTCCTGGAACAGCTTTCGAGGACATTCCTGAAGACTGGGTGTGTCCTGTTTGCGGTGTAGGCAAAGACCAGTTCACAGAAGAGTAATAACGGAGGCAACTCAATGACCAAGACTGTAATGGTTGTTCTTATCAGCCATAGAAAGAACGGTGCCGCCAAAGTGCAGGCGGTTCTTACAGGCTGGGGCTGCCTGATAAAGACCAGACTGGGTATACACGAAGGCGTTCAGGAGAGCTGTTCTGAGAACGGTCTTCTTTTCCTGGACCTTGTTGGAGATAAAGACAGACTTCTTGAGCTGGAACGCAAACTGAATGTTATAAGCGGCGTTACAGCTAAGTTGATTGCCATGGAGCTTGACGATTAAAGAGCTTCTGGAGGAGATATACCTCAGATACAACAGAAGAGAGTCAGTTCATCCGGACCCGCTTGAGTTCCTGTACCGTTACAGCTGCGTAGAGGACAGGGAGATAGCGGGTCTGGTCGCATCCGGCCTTGCCTATGGCCGTGTCAGGTCGATTCTGAACAGTGTGGAAAAGGTACTGACTATTCTGGGAGACCATCCTTCCCGTTACCTTTCTGAAATTCCTCAGAAAAAACTGGAAGAGAAGCTGAAACCCTTCAGGCATCGTTTTACATCAGGTGCTGATGTGGCGGTGCTGCTCAGATCTGCAGCATCTGTACAGCATAGTCACGGCCTGGTGGGTAATCTTCTCGCAGAGCTGACAGAGGGAGCAGGTTATCTTGAGGCTCTGGACGAATTGACTGTAAGGCTGGGAGGAGGCTATCTCCTTCCCGGACCTGCAAGGGGAAGCGCCTGCAAGCGACTTCACCTCTTCATGCGGTGGATGGTGAGAACAGATGAGGTTGATCCAGGCGGCTGGGAAATGATATCTCCAGCTGACCTGGTGGTCCCTGTTGATGTGCACATGCACCGTATAGGTCAGTGCCTTGGTTTTACTGAAAGAAAAAACGCAGACGGCAGGACTGCCCTTGAGATAACAGAGGGATTCAGAAAAATACTGCCGGAAGATCCGGTAAAGTATGATTTCTGCCTCACACGGTATGGGATTCAGAATCTGCAGAGCTGCGAGCTTTTTCAAAGGCTTCATAACAGATAAGTCTTCAGTGCCTCTGGCGGTGCAGGCTCTATCTCATATATTCCCGCGCATAAGACCGCCGCTGATTTTCACGGAAGTTCTTCCCGTTGACCTCTGACGGAGTATAGGCGGTCCTCCTGTGCGTCCACGGTGAACCCGCAGAAAAAGGATGTGACCATGAAAACTGATCAGATCACTTCGAAGCAGGCAATTGAACTTGAACACAAGTACGGTGCACACAATTATCATCCTCTCCCTGTTGTTCTCAGCAGAGGAGAAGGTGTTCATGTCTGGGATGTTGAGGGGAAGAAGTACTACGATTTCCTCTCTGCCTATTCAGCGGTAAACCAGGGGCACTGTCATCCAAGAATAGTCAAGGCTCTTCAGGAACAGGCAGAAACCCTTGCTCTCACAAGCAGGGCTTTTCACAATGATGTTCTCGGTGTTTTCGAGAAGTATGTCAACGAGTACTTCGGTTTTGACAAGATTCTTCCAATGAATACAGGTGCAGAGGCAGTTGAGACAGCCATCAAGCTCTGCCGCAAGTGGGCTTACCTGAACAAGAAGATCAAGAAGGACCAGGCTAAGATAGTTGTATGCGAAAACAACTTCCACGGACGCACAACAACAATCGTATCATTCTCCAATGATCCTGACGCCTACTCAGAGTACGGCCCCTTCACTCCAGGATTTATCAGAATACCATACAATGACACTGAAGCTCTTGAAGAAGTTCTGAAAGATCCGCAGGTTGCAGGGTTTCTTGTTGAGCCCATTCAGGGTGAAGCTGGAGTCTATGTTCCTGATGATGGATACCTGAAGAAGGTCAGGGAACTCTGCACAGCCAGCAATGTGCTTTTCATCGCCGATGAGGTTCAGACCGGAATAGCAAGAACAGGCCGCCTCCTTGCCTGCGATCACGAAGAAGTCAGACCGGACATTCTCATTCTGGGCAAGGCTATCAGCGGAGGTATGTACCCTGTTTCCGCAGTCCTCGCAGATGATCACATCATGCTGAACATCAAGCCTGGACAGCACGGCTCCACCTTTGGCGGCAACCCTGTCGCGGCGAAAGTCGCAATGGCAGCCCTGGATGTTATCAGAGATGAAAAGCTTGCGGAAAAAGCCGATTACCTTGGCAAACTGCTCAGAAAGAAGCTTCGTGAGATAAAGTCAGACATGATTACTCTGGTAAGGGGCAAAGGTCTTCTCAACGCCATTATCATCAAACCGAAGAATGGCAGGGAAGCCTGGGATGTCTGCCTGAAAATGGCTGAAAACGGCCTTCTCGCAAAGCCCACCCACGGCGACATCATTCGGTTCGCTCCTCCTCTGGTTATCACAGAGGAACAGCTCATGGAATGCGTGGAGATCATCAAAAAGTCCGTGGCTTCATTCGAGTAGTTCACAAGCTGCGACTTAATCAGGCCGGCGAAGAGGGGCTGCAGTGTTTTCTGCAGCCCCTCTTTTTCACATTTTTGTCAAGACAGGTGAGATATATCCCATGTCTGCACTGGCAGTAATAGGTCCCAATAGCCCTTTGACAAGTCGTTTAGTTCGTATTATTCTAACTGTGGCTAAACACTATTCCATAGTCTGAAGAAAGGAATCACGGATAATTATCTCCAGGAAACCAGAATCCTGAATTTTACACATCAGAAGATTCAAAACTTAATCAAACATAAGAAGTGGAATAGTTTGCCCTAGTATCAGAAAATTGCTTCTATCTATAATTTTGTACAAAATGATATTGTGTTCGACTACAATGAATCAGATGATACCTGCCTCTGTTGTACTGAAAGAAGGCTATGGTCAATGCAATACAAAAGGCTCATTGTTTATGTCTTTGCTGAGAGGTGTGGGTATTCCCTGCCGGTTTCACGGATTTACCGTAGACAAGAAAATGCAGAAAGGAGCTGTTGAAGGTATTTCGTATCTGCTTGCTCCAAATGATATTATTCACAGCTGGGTAGAGGTGTATTACAATGATGAATGGTTGGAGCTGGAGGGATTGACGGAGCGTGTCAACATGGATGAGACAAATTTCATTTTCACTTAGACACCAAGCCCGTCAGACTCAGTTCTATTCCTTTTCCTGATTGTTGTACCTCTCC